>Ga0209337_1002299_pt1 | contig 13939 bp, 11 predicted proteins | sample LinPmetageLP53_FD_184044 | JGI IMG/M metagenome (GOLD analysis project Ga0209337, IMG submission 184044) | Marine viral communities from the Pacific Ocean - LP-53 (SPAdes) (version 2) | ecosystem: Environmental > Aquatic > Marine > Oceanic | place: Pacific Ocean | collected 2010-02-08
CTAAACAGAAAGGTTACAGCAACACAAGGATTTGCTCCTCCAAGTGGTAGCGGGGGCACATCGGGAGCCGCTAAAACAAAAGAGGAGAAAAATGCATTTAAGTATTTTAATACTAGAACAGATGAAATTAGGCAAGTGAATATGACGCCTGAGCAGATAGAAGCAAGAAAGACACCTCTTAACCCTACGGGAGGACCTACCACAAAAGAACTAAAAAGATACGCTGCTGATTTTGGTATTGAGTTTATAGAAACAAAAAATGAGAACGGAGATATGGCTTACTTTATAGACGGAGCTGAATATGGAAAGAACAATAAGGTTATTGATTTAGTAGGTGTAGTCGAAGGAATGGTAGGAAATCAGAGAGATAACATTATATCAGGTTATAAAAGAAAACAAGTAGGTGGCGGTGGAGCAATGTCGGGCTTTTAATAAATAAAAAAAAATAAATGAACGAAGAAGCATTACAGGTTTTATATAATCTATCACAAGCAGAAGGGTATTCAAAATCGTTTGATGAATTTAAAACTTTAATGAGTCAGAATGATGATGCTGTAAATCAGATGTACTCATTAGCACAAACGGAGGGATATGAACAGCAAAAATCAGACTTTGATGTATTAGTTGGTTATGCACCTACCTCTGCAGAACCTGAGGTGCTTGAAGACCCATTAAAAAAAAAAGAAGATACGGTATCCGTATCGGAAGATGGTTTATCGGAATCACAAAGGAAGAGTAAAGAAATATTTAAACAGATTGGAAGGAAAGGTTTTCAGCGTGTACCTGAAGAAGAGATGCCTATTACTGAGCAAGCTGTGGCTCAGATGGATACTCAATTTGAAAAGCCTTCAAGAGCTCAGGTAGGAAAATTAGAGTCTGCAGATTTCACAAAAGGTAGATTTGATTTTGAAGATGTTAAAAAAGTTCAGTATACACCTAGTGAGGAAGAGGTAATTGCAACCGATATACGATTAAAAAATCCTAAGAAAAAAATTGTTACCAATAAGGACATTGATTCTTATAAGGAAGAACAGGAAGTCGAGCGTAAAAACAAAGAAAGATTAAAGGGTCTTTTATTAGATAATTACAATGCTGTGGCATCTCAACAAAATCTTGAGATGATTTCTCCGGCAGAGTATGTTTCTCTGTTTGAAGATAAAGAAGACCTAGACGGTAAAATGTTTCAAGAATTTAGCGAAGCAATAGGCACTGATATTCTGAGTTCCGAAGAGATTAATAATATAAACAATCGAAACGAAGAACTTATAGCAAGAGGCGAAGAGCCCGTGAGTCTTGATTTTTATATCAATCTTAAAAGGAATGAATTATTCAAGCAATACGCAGAGAGTAAAAACCTTTTACCTTCTCAAAAGAAGCAAAGATTAATTAGAGATATAATAACTGCTGACTCACGATTATTAATACCATCTTCTGAAATTGATTTAACACTCAGCCTAGATGATGAGACAAGGCGAGCGAATATAGAGGGTATTCACAAAAATAAATTAAAGAGAGATTTTATTATAGATAATATATCTACTGAGCTTTACAATAAAAATAAAGGTCGTGTCTTAACATCTGATTCATTCGAGGAGGTATATAATAAATCCTTAGAAAATTTTTATGACTCTTATGGTAGGCAAGAATGGGAGGCTTATAAAAAGATATCAGGTAACACAGACCCTTTATTGATTGGCACTGAGTACGAGAATGATAACAAAGATAATTCTTTATTAACAGCAAGAGGAGCCGTTGTCGTTGGAGATGAGGACGCTACGGTTCAGAATTTAAAAAGATTATTCCCTGAGTTTAGAATAGAAGGAACAGGCATCACGGGGGATTTCGTAACAATCTCTACAGTAGCTCCTGATGGTGGAGTGGTAAACTCTTTAGAGATTTTTTTAGGGGAAGACAATGAGCCTGAAAAACGTATAAGAGAGTTTATGCAGGGTGCTTTGCTCAGCAAAAAAGACAAAGCTTTTTTAAGTGAAGACAAGTCTGAATCAGGCGACCCTTTGTGGAAGCTTAAGATGTATGACTATATGCTTAGTAATCCTCAGAAGTTTGGTGACAAGAACGCCCCGTCAATGTATGGTACCACAAGGGCTTTTGAGACTGTCGATTTTGACCAAATAAACAAATACCTTGACCAATATAAAGACAACATCTCAGATAAGATGATGACTGAGTTTAGAAGGAAGATGGCACAGGCAGATGCTTTCTATAAAGGGGAGTTAGCACAGAAAGGAACCTTATCAAGTGCTATTGGTGCAGGTATTACTGAAGCTTTAATGTCACCTGCAAAGTTTGTTTCGATGACAGGAGCAAACATTTATGATGCGTTTGGAGGCGAGGGAGCAAAGGAAGCTAAGGAGGGGCTTATGAGTGCGATTGAGTCCTCTATAAATCAGATTAGCGGAACAACTCCTGAGTCTATAGCCGAAAGAGATTTGCTTCAAACCGTTTTGAATACTATGGCAAACTCCGCTACTCACATGGCGTTGGGTATGGGAAATCCATACGCTACTTTTGGCTCCTTCCTTACGGCTACAGCACCAAGGACAGAGAGACTTTTAAAAGACGAGGATATTCCTGAATATCAAAAAGGATTGATAGGATTATTGATGGGTACAGTTGAAGGTGCATTGGAGACATATGGTGCTCAAAGCCTTATAACTCCTGCGACTAGTGGAATGTTTAAAAACCTTATCTTAACATCAATAAAAGATTTACCTTCGGATGCTTCTCAAGAAGCTATTGAGCAGGCTGTAAGAAATAGTGTAAAAACAAAATTACTTTCAGGTGGTCTTAAGGTTGCCGAGGGTATGATATATGAGGGAGCAACCGAGGGAACGCAAGCATTAGCTGAAGACATAAATAAAAGATTGTTTAATGCTATATATGATAAGGAAATATTTCAAGTCCCTGATTGGACCACTAAAGAAGGTAGAGAGCAGTGGGCTGAACAGATAGTAGAACAAGTTAAGATTGGTGGTTTAGCAGGTGGAGGATTTGCTTCTGTATTTCACGGCACAAAATCATTAGCTAAAGGTTTTGATGCTGAAGCGAAGGAAAGTGTAAAGACATTTGAGAAGGATTATGCTGATATAATGGATGATGCTAAGTTTGAAAAATCAATAGCAGAAATAAAATCATTTAGTGCATCTAAACAAATAACACAGGAGCAAGCAGAGTTGTTAGAGGTGGAGCTTGATGAATCAAGGGAGATTGCTCAAAGCATTCCTGAAACTTTGAGTTCAAGAAGAAAGATGGAAGCTTTCAATCTACTAAAAGAAAAGAGAGGTCTTCAAAGAAGTATGCAAAACAAGAGCCCTGAGTTAGTAGCATCTCAAGAAGACCGAGTAAAAGAAATAGATGGCTTATTAAAAATTGTTGGTGATATAAATGTTGCTGAGGAAACTGTAAAAGAAGAGATAGATAAAAGCAGACCTGAGAGTATAGAGAATGTCACACGCTCTGAGGAGATAGAAAACATTATGACTCCCCAAGAGCAAGTCCCTGTGACAGAGGAAGTAACTGAAGAGGCTACAGTAACTGAAGAGGCTCCTGTAACTGAGGAGGAGCGTGCTCAGATGCGTGAGGTATTGGGTGAGCCTTTGACACAAGCCATTACTGAGGAGACCGCACCTGTAGTTGAGCAGGTTACTGAAGAGGTGGTACAGGAAACACCTGTTGTCAAGGATAAGGTGACTAAGAAGAAGCCTAAAAAAACTACAACAAAAAACTTAAAAACACAAAAGGGCGTAGAATACAAAGTAGAATTAGATGAAAATGATAATTTGGTATCTGCAAGCAATCCCAAAACCGGAAAGCAGATTAAGAAATTTGCGGAAAGAAAAAAGAGAGACGGAACAACTTCCGTTTATTTATCATCAGTGTGGTCTGAGTTAAAGGCAAAATCGCTTGGTGTTATAACACAGAGTCAAGCCGTTAAAGAAAGAAATGAAAAATTAAAAAAAGCATTAGAGGCAACTGAACAGCCTAGAAATACATATGAAGCAGCAAGAGACTTTCTAATACGAGGTGGTCAAATAAGCAGTGAGTCGGCAAGTAGGGAAACAGGTGAAAGTAAGAAACAATTAAAATGGCTGACTAGAGGAGCAAAAGGATTTACAAATGACTCTGAATTACCAAGCGTAGAAAGAGCATCGGAGATTATTTGGGAGAGTTCAGATGGAGAGCTTGACCCACAAGATATACGAAATGAGTTAATAGATATTATAATGAGTACCGGCAGTAGAACAGAGTTAGCCGATGCATTAATTGAGGAAGTAGAAGACGCAGAAGCTTATGAGTTCCTTGGCTCTTTATCGGCTGAAGCGATGAGTCAGTATGAGGATATTTTAGTTACTGAAGATTATCTAAGCGAATTAACTCAAGAGCAAAAGGAGGAATACTACAAAGATAAAATACAATATTATGAACAAGAAGAAAAAACAGAGATTAAAACTGAACAGCTCACAGAGAGCGTTGCTAAAGATGCTAAAACAAAACAAAGAATAAAAAAGGAAAAACCTAAGAAGCAGGAGGCCAAGATATCTGAACAGGTACAGAAAGAGATTGATAGAGCTGAAAGGTTAAGGGATAGGATTGTAGCTGAGAAAACCAATAGATTATCTAGGACAAAAGGATTTGAGCAGAAGGAAGACTTAAGAGATGAGATAAGACAGGACGAAAAGAAGTATAACAATATTATCACTGAGCTTAAGGAAGGTAAGCGTACTAAGTTTCAAGTTAAAGAAACACAAGAAACCAAAACAGATGCTTCAAGGTATCAGGAATTTATCTTTGTTCTTAAAAGGTCGTTCCCCTCTGTAGAGGTGGTAACTACGCAGGCTGAGTTTGATACACTACTAAAGGAGACCGGAGCTAATGAACTTATAACAAAAGACCAAAGTGTTTACGGTGCTGTCTACCAAGGCAAGCTATATCTTAATCCATCACTTGAGAACTACAACACACCTATCCATGAGTTCGGTCACGTATGGATGAACGTAGCTAAAGAGGCTAATCCTAAGCTATACGATAAAGGTATTGGTCTTGTAAAGGGTTCTGAATATGAACAGCAAATAAAAAACAATCCTGCATATAAAGATTCTACTGAACAGGAGGTATTAGAAGAGGCATTAGCTACAGCTATTGGTGACAAGGGTGAAGCATTTGTCAAAGAATCAAAGAAGAATAGCTTTAAGGATTGGCTTAGTACACTGTATGAATTTGTCAGAAAGCTTACAGGTATATCTCAGTATACAGCCGAGCAGCTTGATGACATCACACTAGATGAGTTCACACAGGCAGTAGCAGTAGACCTATTATCAGGCAGGCAGCTATTCGAGGGTGCTGAGATAACAGATATGGGTGATGCCTTACAGCTTATGGCTGAGAAGGCTAATATAAAACCATCTATGTCTGCTCAGAATATTATAAAGAAAGCTAGGGCCGCTGAGGTTCGTGATGCAGTGATTTTGGATTACCTAATGAGTGAGAAGGACTTGACTCGTAAGCAAGCTGTCAGTGCAATCAAGAGAGCAAACAGAGGCAACCTAAAGGATGCGGTCAAGAGACTGTTTAATAATGTTGAGGACATTACTGACATCAAAGAGAAGGACGCACAGCTTATTAAGGACATACTGAAGTTTGATAGGTCTATTACTAGAGCTGATAAGATAGCTCAGAAAAAAGCTAAGGCTGAAATCAAGAGTAGGCTTAAAGCTATACAGAGAAAATCCAAAGGCAAGCTATCTCAGGCACAGCTTCTTGCAGTAACGAATAGATTCGCTAATGTAAATCTATCAAGTGAGAAGTCTATTGATTCATTCGTTGACTATATGCAGAAGGTATTCTCAGATGTTGATTATGCAGCAAAGATGACAAGCCTAAACAAAAGTATCAAGCAAGCAAAGAAAAATATCAATAGCAGGATTGGTAGAGGGGCAGATGGTTTGGCTTATGAGCTAAGGAGATTGTTAAACATAAGCCCTGCTATTATTCCCGACTCCGTGCTTGAGGAATACTCTGACCTTGTTACTTCATTCGGTGAGAGAAAGACTGTGCTTAACTTGAAGGATTCTGCTGAGGTAAAAGAAACAATAGCAAAAATATTTGAGGAGCTATCAGTTCAGAACTCAGAGCTTGGTGAGCTTTCAGAAAGGTTTGAAGCCTTTGAAGATAAAAAGTTTACTAAGACAGGAGCAGTTAGCTTTGCTGAGACAGTTGCTCAGATGCTCAAGGATAAGGTTATAACAGAAGACGAGGCTAAGCTGATGAGAAAGTTTAAGTCAGAGATTATGCCTATTGAAAAAGCAGAGGGCAAGACAGAGGAAGAGAAGGAGAAAGAATTGGAAGAGGAGAAGGAGATTCTAATAAAGAATATTAAAAAATCTTCTGTTAATATTGACCGAATAGAGCTAGCAATTGAGAAAGCTTTAGTAAAAGATTTCGCAAGACTTATAAAGACTGATGGCGTCAATGACTTGAACAACGCACAGCTTAAAAACATTGAAAAGGCTATTGACAATATAAACAATGGGTATGTCACTCACTATGTTCAGTTGGCATCAGAGAACTTAGAGTCAATCAACAGGTCTAAGACAGGAGCGGAAGGTATCAGCGATGCTAAGCCACTTGCAGTGAGTACACAGATAGCAAAAATTAAAACACTATATAAAAGTGGTTCGGATGCTAATAAATATTACAAACTTATAGAAAGAAATCCTCTGATAAATATTGATATGGTTCTTGGAGACTTCTCGAGCAAGAGAATATTTAACTCTGTACTTGAAGAATCCGCAGAAGCGGTTACGACTTTTAACACGGAGCTAAACAAGGTCTACAACACTATCGAGGATGCAGAGGTACAGCTACAAAAGAAGTTTAAAAACAACGGCAATAAGATATTAGAATCTAAGTATAAGCAGATGGCTTATATGGTGCAGCAAGAGTTTGAATCAAACCCTAATAACTCACAAGTGAGTCCTGCCGCTGAGGTTATAGAGGCTACAATTAAAAAGCTTAGAGACAGTAATCAAAACTATGAGGCAGATATATTACAGGGGATATTAGAAGATTATTCTACAGACGGTCAAATAGATTTAAAGAAACTAGATGATAGTTTTGTTTATGCCGAGCTCAATATGATAAAGACGGTTCAAGATATAAACTCCAAGCTAACAGATAAGGCTACATATACAGCCTCAGTTATTAGAGGAGAATCAATAGAGCCTCTGAATGACTACATCCATCAATCCGTTTTAAATACAGATGGTGTAGCAGTGGACGACTCCCGTGCTCTTAGTGAAAACTATATGGAGAACATCAAGCCATCGACTAAAGCCAAGAACCTTATTGAAAGAACAAAGGGAGCTAAGGCTATCAACTTTGATATTACTGCATCTGTTAGGAGAGGAGCTAAGATGACTCTTATGGACTACCATCTAACAGCTCCACTGAGGACCGCTAATAGAACTCTAAATAAGATGGAGGAGCAGCTTGATAATACGGGTCAGCAAAGACAGATATTCTTAGGTGTTAGGGACGCATACAATCAGGCTATAGCTGATGTGCTTGAGAATACATTTACAAGCAGTAGTATTGGTGAGCAAATATTTCAGTATGCAGCCAAGCAGGGGTATCGGTCTATGCTTGCAAGTGTACCAAGGGTTTTTGGTGAGCTACTTTCTAACTATAGCTTTGCATTAATTAATCCTGTTGAGTTTACTGAAGGAAGTAAACCTAAAAATATGAAGGTTGCTTTTAGTGAAAGAGGAGTTGAGGTAATGAATAACGTAAGGAGTAAGGAGACCGCAAGGATATATGGTGAGGGATTATCGGGTAGATTTGTAGAGACATCTATGATACAAAAGAAGATGGGAATGGCTGCTGACTCAGCAAAGAATCCTGTAGTCAATAGAGTGAACCAAGCTCTTTCATATCTTAAAAAATATCCTAGAGGCGTTGAGGGTATTGCTGACTTTATGATTACCACCCCGGATAAATTGGTTACAAGACCGATGTGGTTTGGTACATTTGCTACTGAGTTTAAAAAGATTACAGGAGAAGAAGTTAATTTCAATAAGATTGCAGAGAACGATACTGCATATATGGAGAAGTTTGAGAAGGCTATCAATGAAGCGAAGAAAAAAGCAGACTCAAATTCCGTTCTTATTGGTGCAACCGATAATCCATTGCAGGGAATATTAAAGAATAAGAAGAGGGCTTCTGATAAAGCTTCTATAATCAAAACTGTAAACAGCTTTATGCAGAGATTCTTATTGTTTGAATACAATGCATTTAGAAAAGGAATGTATGCAGCGATGGGGAGGGGTGATATATCTCCGGGTAAAGGTGCTTTACTTATGACTGCTGTATCGGCAAGGATGACTATGTATACACTAATGATACCTATATTAAACTCACTTATGTTTGGCGATGATGATGAGGAAAAAGAAGAAAGTATATACACAAGAGTTTATCGAGCATTACTTTCCACTGCAACAAATCTATTTATTGGGAGAGACTTTGGTGCTATAGTGAAAATGATACAGAACGGCTTCATTGAATATGTGAATAAAGAGTATGGCGAGGATTGGGGTATTAGAGAAGGAGAGTACGACCCATATAAAAACTCTGTTCAGTTTAATATTATCCCTCCTGAGAAGTCTTATAAAGAAACTGATGTGGCTTCAGACATACTTCCTAATTTGCTAGGCCCTTATACACCTCTTGTAAAGTCCCTTATATTTTCAGCCAATAAACTTTTCTTTTCTAAGCCGAAGAAAGAAGAGGATGCTAAAGAAAGACAACGCAGAGAAATACAACAGAGAATACCTCTTGAGATTGGAGGTCTGACAGGATTAGTTCCTTTCTATAGAGACTTTAGAAAGAGTTTGAATGAAGATATATACCAAGGGCTTAGAGCTAAAAGTAGTGGAGATAGTGGCAAATCTAAATCTAGCAAAAGCAAGTCAAGCAGAAAAGGATTCAAGGGAAAGAAGCTTGGAGTTAAAAAAATAGGAGGTTAATATGCCGTTTAAAAGTAAATCACAAAGAAGATATATGCACGCATACCTTCCTGACATAGCAAAGGATTGGGAAGGTTACTCGAATAAGAATCTTCCTGAGAAGGTTAAGAAGAAGAAGTCTAAGATGCGTAAGAGAAGGAAAGCTAAACGTACCTGATGTACTTTAGTTTCTTCTGCTTGTCGTAGTAAGCCATTAGCTCATTGTCATTGTAGGCCCCTTCTCTTGGTGGTCTGCCTCCCCATCTTATATCACCAACCAACTCATCAATCTTACCGTATATGATGCCGTCATCACAGGCCCATATCATCACAGGGTTTAATCTCTTGGCTGATAATTTAACAATTTTTTGCAAGGCGACAGGCAACGGGTATGCAGTAGCCATAGTCCTCAGTCTACTCTTCACCTCTACATACGCTATAAGCTTCTCAGATTTATCAAATACCCTGTAGTCTACATCGTGTGGTCCGAGCTTCTTAAACGAGCCCGTAAACACATTAACGAAGGTCTCCATAGCCTTTCGTTCTCTCTCTAAATCTTTCTTAGATTCAAACCTCATCTGATGATGGGATGTAGGCATAGATGGGATAGCCCTCTCCCTTACTGCCTGCAATGTTATAATCAAAATGTTCCTGAGCCTCGAGCTCATCCATTCCTTCCTCGGTAACTAGCTTGTCTAGTATCTTGTTGGCATCCATTATTAGTACGTTACTCTCATACTCAAGGCCTACCACACAGTCCTCATATCCTGTAGGATATAGGTAGTTATCATCCGGGAAGTCTTCTAGTATCTGCTCTAGTATGTTATTTGGTTTTGTCATTTTGATTATGGTGTTTCTCAGCGTGGCATCTTGAACAGAGCACCGTGCATTTGTTTATTTCTTTCATTATCTTTTCTTGTGAGTACCCAATAAATACCCCCTCGCTTACATTAAATTCTTTGTCATCGTTATGATGGTGAAACTCAAGGGCTCTATGAGAAAAACTTTCGTGAGTCTTTTGAGAGTATCCACAGCCCTTGCACTTTAGTTTCTGTTTGTAGTTCTTTAACCAATTTGCTTTTCGTTCTCTGTACTCTTTCTTTACTAATCTATAACAGTCCCTACACTTTCTCCTTCGGTGTCTCTTGCCATTCTTCACCCCTGCACTGTGGTAATCTGTTATTGGTCTCTCCTCTCCACACGTAATGCAAACCCTAGTCTCTTCCATTATTCTTTATAGACTCCTTTAGATTAGTTAGACAGTCTATAAGACTCGATAAGGTTTCACCTGCATCCCTATACTCACCATCTATGAGGTGCTCATACAGACAGTTTGATTGGTCGTGAATCTCATCCATCACAAAGTTGATGTGGATTATTCGTTCTCTATCTGTGTGCTCTAGCCTCATTATAATTTATAAGCAGGAGAGAAACTATATACCGTTCAGCATTGTGTTAAGTTTCTTTTGAAAGGCCTTGACATTCTTATGACTAACTCTCTCTCTTATTATCTTGACAATGTCATTATACTTTTCGTACTCCTGTACTTGCGAATGTAGATATTTATTTTCTCTTTTCAAAGTGTTATTTATAATTTTAAGTTCCAATACCTCTGACTTTAGATTGTTGACACTACAGCTAACAAACTCCTTAACGCTCTCTTCTTGTAGTTCATACGTAGTTACATCGTAGTCAATCTTTTCGTCCATATCTTTTAGGTATTGACGACACTCATTGTAGTATTCTCTGAACAGCTTGTCGTGACTGTAGTATATCTCAAACATCTTAAGGCTGTGAATAACTGTAGCGTGATGCATACCTATTGCTAAGCCAATGTTTATTTTGGTATACCCCTCGTCAAGCATTATCTTACAGAAGATACTCCGAGCATATATGTACGGAGTAAGCCTTCTTTTTTTCTTTATATCTATATTGAAGTATCCATTCAATATAGCAATGAGCTTACTCTCTATATGCATATTCCTTTTAATTGTCTTTGTTGTTTCTACTAAATGCATTGTGTTAATATCTTTTTATCATTAATATAATCTAAGTAAGTGTCGCAGTCTGTCTCGGAGATTTCTAAGAACAAAGTAACCTCTCCCTCCTGCTTCATATAAGTAAGCTCAAAGAACATTGGCTCGTCCTCGTTTACTATACCCCCTACCATTTGAGTCCGTCCATTCCTTACGGGTAGGCATCCCTCAAATGTATCCATCTGTTCGAGAATTTCCTCTGTCTGATTCTTTTCAAACTCGGCTAGTGCCATAAACATCGACCCGTTTATCTCGTAGTCTACCCAATCATCCTCTAAATATTTCTGTTCTAAATCCATAATCTTTTAATTCTTTTAGTCTATACTCCTGTAACTTTGATGCCTTTCCTTTAGGCCCTTTTATTTCTGAGAATAACACATTGCAGTTCGGGGGTATTGCTATCAGGTCAGGTATGCCATTCTTGTTGGTCTTTACTAGCTTGATAACGTAGTACCCCTCAGATTCAAGTTGCTTAATTCTTTTAGATTGGATTTGTTGCTCTGTCATCCTAACAAATTTACAAAATCCTTTTTAAAATAATTTACTGTATATGTCTTCTTCTTTGATACTGCTTTGTATATATCATCCTCTATCCCACGCTCACTGAATATCCAATAGACATCACTCTCTAGCCTATCCCTTGTTGTCATTCTGTCACGACTCTGCCAATAGCTTGTCGCACTGAAGTCAATGTTGTAGTAGACCAATGCATCTGCCTGCTTCAATGATATCCCTTCCCTTCCGGATACTATCTGTAGTGCGATAGATTTATCTGTGCTCTCAAACTCGCTCAGCTTTGTTGTTATGCCGTCTCCGTAGGCCTCCTTGATTGCCTTGAGCTCTGCTGTGAACTTATAGAATATCCCTATCTTCTTTCCCTTGAACTTCTCCTTAATGAAGTTAGCCTTAGTCATATCAATAACCATGCTATTGCCTGACTCAAACTTTACTGTCCCTGAGTATATCTGATGTAGCTTCATCATCAGCTTTACTGCCGTGTCAGCTAGTATCACCTCGTCCTTTCCTTCTACCACAAGGTCCTTGCTCAGTCTCTTCGCTAGGGCATAGGTCTTGTCCTCTAGTGTTACCCTAAGTATATGCTCACGTGTATCTACCTCGAAGCCTGCTTGCTTCTGTGAGTAGTTGATGGTGTAGTGAGACATTGCCTTGGTGATACTATCAAGGCCTTGGCTATAGTCATTGATAAAGTTTCCATTTATCTTTCTCTGCTTTACCTTCACCCAATCATTAGCAAACTTATAGAAGCTTGAGTATCTACTGAATGGATTGTTCCGTATCGCATACACCTGATGATACATCTGTGAGTACGACTCGGGTGTCGGTGTGCCTGACATTAGTATGACATAGGGGTCGTGTCTTTGTATGAGGTTCTTTACATCCTTAGCTCTCTTGCTAGGCTTCGGGAAAGCTCCCATCGAGTGTGCCTCATCACATATTATTACGTCCCATCTTATGTTTGGTATCTTATGCATCGACTCATAATTGATTGTAAAGAGACAGAAATTAGAGGGACATAGCATATCGAAGTCATCAATGATACTTGACATGGCCTTCTTCTTGGTTAGGAACAATACGTTTTCAACATTAAGTTGTTCACAAATACCTAGACTTGTTAATGTCTTACCTGTACGTACCTCCATTGCAAGGTACAAGAAGCCATATGAAAACATCATCTCCGTACCCTTGGATATTATGTCCTTCTGATAATCTCTAAACTCTACCATAGCTTTAGTTGTTAAATGTAAATTTATAATATGTCTTCGTTCTGTCCTCTATGTGGTTCATTGTCATTATGTATAGGCCGTTCTCCTTGATAACCTTCATGAACTCATCGTACTCCACGCCCTCAAAGTATATCATCCCATCAAAACAGAAAGCCTCGACAGACCTTAGCTCTCCTGAAGGTTGCTTGATGATGGCCCACTGAAATGTATCCTGCTTCCATCTCTCCTCCTCTAGCTTACCAAATGGGTATACCGTAATGATAAACGTCTTGTCCACAAGGTCATGCTCTAAAAAGTATGTACAGGTCTTCTTGGTTTTTTTACCACGACTAAATTTTCCTACAGATGTTTGATGTAAGAATATCTCACCTGTCTCGATTCCTTTCTCATCGACATAGTCTCCCACCTCCCATTGAGAGTAGGCTGTTACTGATAGCATCACTGATGCAAATAAAAATAATTGTTTCATTGTGTTTGATTTAATTGTTAGGAGATTTAGAGTCCTCCCTTTGACTCATATAATTTTATACTGTGGGTCCACTTCGGGAGCCTTCTTGATTATTATCCATCTACCCTGTGCGTCTCTGCCTTCCTCAGGCTTTAGGCCCTCCTTAAACAAAGAGTATGCGACAAGCCACTGATAGAACTTTGTCCGTGATATTGTCATCTTTGCCTTGGGTCCGTAGTCAGGATACTCCTGTACAAAATCAAAGTACAGGTCCTGCTTGTACAACTTTAACCCCGGTACTAGATTCCTATTCTCACCCTGACCATGCAGTAGACCACACCACTCGATGAAGTCATGCGTTGTCTCTGCAGATAGCTGACGAACCTTTAGATTTACAAAGGCAGACTTGCGTAGACCCTTCTTCAGATACATCTGAAGGCATCCTATCATGTAGTTGTCAAAGTAGCACCACTCCTCATCACTCCAATCTCCAAACATCAGCTTACCAAACTCATCCAATGGAGTAAAGTTTTTGGTGTAGTGCTGATGCAGTTCCAACTCCCACTTCCTCCTAGCAAAGCTATTACCTGCACCCTTGATGGCATAGTTAGTTGTGATTGCAATCTTGGGTGACTTACTGAATGGTATCTTGATAGCATCCTTGTTCTTCTTCTCTAGTGTCAGACCCTC
>Ga0209337_1002301_pt1 | contig 13931 bp, 9 predicted proteins | sample LinPmetageLP53_FD_184044 | JGI IMG/M metagenome (GOLD analysis project Ga0209337, IMG submission 184044) | Marine viral communities from the Pacific Ocean - LP-53 (SPAdes) (version 2) | ecosystem: Environmental > Aquatic > Marine > Oceanic | place: Pacific Ocean | collected 2010-02-08
AAGCTGTAGGTCTTACTTGAAGTGTTTTTTGTCCCCAAATACAAACTCCAGTTGCTGGGAATGTTGCTATTGGATTTACTCTTCCTTCATATAAGCTATCTCTTTCAGCTTGATTTAATCTATTTTTAGCTTCTAATACAGTTCCTAATACTCCTCTGTTTAAACCTGCTGGTGCGAACCATTCAGCTCCAATTCGATCTGACGCAGCAATTGCTGCAGGCACTATAACTGATGGAGGAACAAAAATCGGTTTGTTACGCGAAGTGTCTAGCACTTTTACCCATGGATAATACACAGCAGCATAATTACTATCTAAACCATTTGCTTCATTTACTGCATTATTTACTGTTGATTCTTCAATTGCTAAATCCATTACATAAAAAGTATCTCCTCTATCTTCTGCCATTGTTGTTGCAGCGTCCGTTACTGAGGCGTGTAATTGTTTTACTACTCCAGGTAAAGCTAACATGTTAATATCATACTCATCTTGGTTTGATAATATGTCTAGTGCTTTTTTATATCCTGTATATCCTACAGCACTTGTTGAACTTAAATCAAAACCAAATGCATTGTTAGCTGCTAAATTGGCTCCTGAAAATCTAATTTTTGCTGGATCAATACCATCTGAACCACCTTGGAAAGGTACTGTAAATTTAAGATCTGCTGCTCTTGGTCCTGAATCTCCTGTTAATGAAACTGAAGCACTTAATGATCCACCATGTCCTGATGATCCTTCTTCTGATGCAAACCCACTTGATGCACCTGTATTCATAAATAATTGATCTACATTAAATTTAGTTCCTTTATTTGTTGTTGGAGCTCCTCCAGCTGCTGTTTGTACTGGAGTTGCTTTAATCCAATTTGAATTGTTTAAATGTGTAAAGTCCCAACCTAAATATCCTTTTAAGTTATAATTTCCTCCAATTAATTGTTGAGAAGCTGAAACGTAAGCTGGCATTAAATATGTTATTGCATCTTCAAATGCTGGACTAATAGTATCTAATACTGGTTGGAATCCTCTTGGTTCATATTTTGGTGAATAAGATCCTTCATTAACCCCTTCTGTTACTTCAACTCTTACAAATTCTGAAATGTTAGGATAATCTCCTTTTGTTATTACTTTTCCAAAAGCTGAACTATATTCTTGAAATCTATCTCCTATTCTTCTTGAAATAAAACTTGGTGAATTAGGATCAAGATTACAGCTACTAAATTCTTCTAAAATAATTGGTGACTTATCAGTATCACTATAATCTCTAACTTGTACTGTAAATGTTGAATATTGTTCTAAACCATCAATGTCTGGATTGTCTCTTAATCCAACTATTGAAATTTTATATTCTGAATTTGTATTATCACCATCTGCTATTGTGTGGAACTTAAATAAATCTACTGTTGTTTGGCTACTATCTAAAAATCCTGATGTAATCATTGGAGTTTTTGCATGATCATATCCTTCAACAAATGAACTTGTAAATACAGATTCTATTGAACCTGTTATTAATTGTATAAGAGAATTTGATGTTAATGGGTCACCACTAATATGATCTATAAAATTATCAAATTGTATGTAAGAATATGCTGGTTTTCCACCTAACCATGAATTAGCACCACTTTTATTATTATTGGCATCTGAACCTAATGTTTTAGTTATATAAGTACTATTTGTTGAATCAAATGAAGTACTAATGTTAGTTATACCACCTACTCCTGGAGTATTACCTCCTAATAATTTTAATGTAACTACATCTCCGTATTGAGCTAGACCACTATCTCTTGAATCTACTATTGTAGAACCACTTAAACTTATTGATGAAGGAGTAACTTCTACTCCATTTGTAGCTTGTCTTGAAGGAACAAGTACACCTATAATTTCTTTTTTAGCATCATTTGTAGTAATGTAAGCAATTCCTCTACCAGCACCACCATAAGTGTAACCTCCACCTGCCAATACTCTAACTACTGTTACTACTCCTGCATTTCGTAAATATTCTTTTATTGCAAAAGGTACATATGTTTCTGGGTGTTGATCTCCAAATTTTCTAATGAAATCTTGAAATCCGTTTCTTATTAATGTTGGTACAAAAGCTGGTCCTTTTTGAGTTGGTCCAACAAATGCTGCGCCAATAGCGCCTACTCCTTGTGGTAAAAACGAGAGATCATTTTCTCTTGTAAATACACCTGGGGAAATAATAGTTTCTGCCATCTTATTGTAATTTTATTTTGTTAAGTTCAATGTTGCTATTCCTATATAAATATAAAGAAAGATCGCAAACCAAAACTGATATAGGCGACCTTTTTTAGGTCACCTATAAATATAAATTATACTTTAAAAAATAAAGTTTTATTTAGACTTTTTTGCTGTTTCCGGAATAGTTTCTGGAGTAAATTCTCCACTGTCTATATTTAAAGTGCCTTTACCGTATTTTTCAGTAAGAGATTTTGCTAATTCATTTTCTTTAGTACGTGTATCTACTAAAGTTGTTTTTAATTGTTCTTCTTGATTATCTAAACCTAATCTAGTTAATGATAATTGACCCATTGCCATTGTAATTTGGTTGTAAGTTCCTTGAAGTTCTTGAAGTGATTTTAATTCTTCTTCTGTGAATTTAATTGCGTCTGCCATAACTTATTTATTTAATTAATTTTTTTGTCGGATATACATATATGTAAAAGATAAAAACCGTTAATCTAAACTTGTATCTTCTATAAACCATTCACCATTTACATCATTTAATATAGCTAATATTTCTTCGTGATTATATTGTGTTTTTCCTGTTAGAAAATTAGGTGTGTCTCCTTCAAACTTTACGACTGTTTTTGTTTCATCTATATTCCATCTTAGTGTGTTAATAGAAGTTTCTTGTACTTGAGAAAAATCTACAGAACTTACATCGCTACTATTTATTATTACGTATTTTCTTGCCATATTAAGGGGTGTCTGTGCTATCTATGTTTGTACTATTGTTTATTGTTAAATCAAAAGAGTTTGAAGAATCATCTGCTAATGTAGTATCTCCATCTGTATAGTCTTCCATTGTAAAATATGCATGTAAACCTGAATGACTAGATTCATCTTTTGGTGCTCCAGAATTATATATAGATGTAACTTCACTATCTGATAAAACATCACTAAATATAGCTATGTCATTCATATGCCCATTAAAATACGCATTACCTGCTATATCATTTCTACCAAATATCATCTTAGATGGAGGTGATTCATTACTCCATGTGTTTCCTATAGCATCTGAATCTGTTTGTGATCCGTCTACATATAATTTCACAACGTTTAATGCTGATGTTTTAGTACCAGAATTCCAAGTCATTACAATGTGATGCCAAGTGTCATCTCCTTCAAAACCAGTACCAGAATCAACTGTGTTAGCGGTACCACCAAATTTAACACTACCTCTTATTACGCCTGAAGCATTTTGCCAAAGAATAAAAAGTTGATCATCAGTTCCTTCTTCAGCTTTTATTTGCCATATAAGTCCATTTGAAGACATTGCATCTAGCTTAACCCATATACTAACAGATCCTACTTGTTCTAAAGCATTAGCAGCAGGAAGATCACCAGTTGCTGACAAAGTATCATTAACGCCATCAAAATCAAAACTTATATCATCAACAAATGCAGCTGCAATGTCGTGATCGTAAGCGTAAAACTCAGACATTGCATGAGGAGCACTACCATCAGGTCTATCATTAGCGGCATTACCAGTGTTTATTGTAGCTACACTTCCATCAGAACAATCTGAAAGACTAGCATTTGTTGTTGCACTAGCATTGTAAGTGTTAGTAGCTAGTTCAGCTCTAATACCAGCAAGACTTATAACACCACTACTTGGAACTGCCATTGATTATTGTTTTTAATTCGTCTATTTGTTTTTGTTGATCTTTTACAGCTTCTATTAAGTAACCTACTAAGTTACCATAAGCAACACCTAAAGTACCTTCAGTGTCGTGTATTAATTCAGGTGCAACTTTTTGTATTTCTTGTGCTATAACTCCAGAGCTTTCTGCACCGGTATCTTTTCTAGTAAAACTAACACCTCTCATATCTAAAACTTTTTTACCATTTAAAGTTTTTATGTTTTTTTTCAATTTTTTATCAGAAAAAGCTATTACATCTGCAGCTCCCGTTATTGTAGAACCTGCAAATATTTTTTTAGCTATACTAGCACCACCTTCACATCTAAGTGCTCCAGTATCACCACTGTTGTTAGTAGAGTCTGTTGTGTTTGTTATGTCTATAACACCACTAAAAGTTTTAGTACCAGTTTGAGTTGATGTAGTTGCTAACTGAACTATATTACCATTTGTTATACCAGATATTGATCCAGCTGTACCAGTTGTGTCAGCATTTTTTAGAGCGAATCTAGCACCAATGGCTTTAGATGACATTATGTGTGCGTCTGCGTCTACAAACTCAGCGGTAATATCTATATCGTCTATTGTATGGCTACCAATAACATAATTTGTTGATATTATACCACTTCCACTTATAATTGCAGAGGCTGTTATTGGTTTATCATATTTTGCTCCACCTGCAGTTATCTGAAAAATATCTTCATCTGCAACTAGAAACTCTATCGATGAAGCAGCCAAACCAATTCTAGTTGTAGTATCAGCATCTGCTGCTACATTATCTAACTGAATGCTGTCTATATTAGTTATAGCAGTACCATCATCACCCACAATATTTCCATTAGCATTTATATCACCTGATACCGTTACCGAAGATAAGGTACCAACTGATGTTATACTAGTTTGGGCTGCAGCTAAACTTAAAGCTCCATTATTAGCGAGTGTGGCATCACCACTTACTGCTACGACTGTTGGAACATTAGATCCATTACCTACTAAAATACGTGCACTTGTCATTGAAGCTAATTTACTATAATCTATTGCTGCTCCTGAAGCTACTGAAGCATTTACAACTGCATTTGCAGCTAATTCATCAGCCCCCACAGCATCATCTGCTAGATGTGCATTATCTATAGATCCATCAGTATAATGTTCAGAATTTATAGCATTGTCTGCTATTTTAGCTCCCGTAACTGCGTCTGCATTAATTTTAGCTGATGTAACTGCGTTAGAAGCTATGTGAGCTGCGTCTATAGAACCATCAACATACTGGTCTGAATCTACTGAATTTGCTGACATGTGTGCTAGATCGATAGAAGCATCTGTGTAGTGTTCAGAATTTATAGCGTTGTCTGCTATTTTTGCACCTGTAACAGCATCAGCATTAATTTTAGCTGATGTAACTGCGTTGGAAGCTATGTGAGCTGCGTCTATAGAACCATCTACATATTGAGCAGAGTCTACTGAATTTGCAGGGAGTGTAATTGAACCTGTAAATGAACCTGTAAATTGGTGGGTACCTAATGTACCTAAAGAATGTGCAATTTTATCTGTTGTAACTTGATCATTTGCAATGTGAGCTGTATCAATTGATGCATCAGTATAATGTTCTGAGTTAATAGCGTTGTCTGCTATTTTAGCTCCCGTAACTGCATCAGCATTAATTTTTGCTGTTGTAACTGCATTAGAAGCAAGTGCTGTAGCATCTACTGAACCTGCTGCATAATGTTCCGCATCTATAGAATCTGCTGCATAATGTTCTGAATTAATTACATTGTCGCCTATTTTTGCAGCTGTAACTGAATCAGCTCCAAGAGCTGTAGTATCTACTGAACCCGCTGCATAATGTGCTGTGTCAATAGAACCATCAACATACTGGTCTGAATCTACTGAATTTGCAGCCATTTTAGCAACTGTAATTTGTGCATCTGCAATGTGGGCTGTGTCAATAGAACCATCTACATATTGGGCAGAGTCTACTGAATTTGCTGACATGTGTGCTACATCTATAGATGCATCAGTATAGTGTTCTGAATTAATAGCGTTGTCTGCAATTTTAGCTCCTGTTACTGCGTCTGCATTGATTTTAGCTGATGTAACTGCGTTGGAAGCTATGTGAGCTGCGTCTATAGAACCATCAACATACTGGTCTGAATCAACTGAATTTGCAGCCATTTTACCAACTGTAATTTGTGAATTAGCAATGTGAGCTGTGTCAATAGAACCATCTACATATTGAGCAGAGTCTACTGAATTTGCTGGCAATGTAATTGAACCTGTAAATGAACCTGTAAATTGATGAGTGCCTAATGTACCCAAAGAATGTGCAATTTTGTCTGTTGTAACTGCATCAGCATTAATTTTTGCTGTTGTAACTGCGTTAGAAGCAAGTGCTGTAGCATCTACTGAACCTGCTGCGTAGTGTTCCGCATCTATAGAATCTGCTGCATAATGTTCTGAATTAATTACATTGTCACCAATTTTTGCAGCTGTAACTGAATCAGCTCCAAGAGCTGTAGCATCTACTGAACCTGCTGCGTAGTGTGCTGTGTCGATAGATGCATCAGTATAATGCTCTGAGTTAATAGCGTTGTCTGCAATTTTAGCTCCTGTTACTGCGTCTGCATTAATTTTAGCTGATGTAACTGCGTTAGAAGCTATATGGGCTGCGTCTATAGAACCATCTACATATTGAGCTGAATCTATTGAATTTGCAGCCATCATACCTACTACAATTTGTTCATTGCCTACTGTAACTGAGCCTGTAAATGAGCCTGTAAATTGATGAGTGCCTAGCGTACCCAAAGAATGTGCAATTTTGTCTGTTGTTACTTGATCATTAGCAATGTGAGCTGTGTCAATTGAACCGTCTGTATAATGCTCTGAGTTAATGGCATTGTCTACTATTTTAGCTCCTGTTACTGCGTCTGCATTAATTTTAGCTGTTGTAACTGCGTTAGAAGCAAGTGCTGTAGCATCTACTGAACCTGCTGCGTAGTGTTCTGCATCTATAGAATCTGCAGCGTAATGTTCTGAATTAATTACATTGTCGCCTATTTTAGCAGCTGTAACTGAATCAGCTCCAAGAGCTGTAGCATCTACTGAACCCGCTGCATAATGTGCTGTGTCAATAGAACCATTTACATATTGAGCTGAATCAACTGAATCTGCAGGCAATGTAATCGAACCCGTAAATGAACCTGTAAATTGGTGGGTACCTAGTGTGCCTAAAGAATGTGCAATTTTGTCTGTTGTAACTTGGTCATTTGCAATATGTGCTGTGTCAATAGATCCATCAGTATAATGTTCTGAATTGATGGCATTGTCTACTATTTTAGCTCCTGTTACTGCGTCTGCATTAATTTTAGCTGTTGTGACTGCATTAGAAGCTATATGGGCTGCATCAATTGAACCATCTACATATTGAGCTGAATCAACTGAATTTGCAGCCATTTTAGCAACTGTAATTTGTGAATTAGCAATGTGAGCTGTGTCAATAGAACCATCTACATATTGGGCTGAATCTACTGAATTTGCAGCCATCATACCAACTACAATTTGTCCATTACCTACTGTAACTGAACCCGTAAATGAACCTGTAAATTGGTGGGTACCTAATGTACCTAAAGAATGTGCAATTTTGTCTGTTGTAACTTGATCATTTGCAATGTGAGCTGTGTCGATAGATCCATCAGTATAATGTTCTGAATTGATGGCATTGTCTACTATTTTAGCACTTGTAACTGCGTCTGCATTAATTTTAGCTGTTGTAACTGCGTTAGAAGCTATGTGAGCTGCGTCTATAGAACCGTCTACATATTGAGCAGAGTCTACTGAATTTGCAGCCATTTTAGCAACTGTAATTTGTGAATTAGCAATGTGAGCTGTGTCGATAGAACCATCTACATATTGATCTGAGTCAACTGAATTTGCTGACATGTGTGCTAGATCGATAGATGCATCAGTATAATGTTCTGAATTGATGGCATTGTCTGCTATTTTTGCACCTGTAACAGCATCAGCATTAATTTTAGCTGATGTGACTGCATTGGAAGCAAGTGCCGTAGCATCTACTGAACCTGCTGCGTAGTGTTCCGCATCTATAGAATCTGCAGCGTAATGTTCTGAATTAATTACATTGTCACCAATTTTAGCTGCTGTAACTGAATCAGCTCCAAGAGCTGTAGCATCTACTGAACCTGCTGCATAATGTGCTGTGTCAATAGAACCATTTACATATTGAGCTGAATCTACTGAATCTGCGGGCAATGTAATTGAACCCGTAAATGAACCTGTAAATTGATGAGTGCCTAGCGTACCTAAAGAATGTGCAATTTTGTCTGTTGTAACTTGGTCATTTGCAATATGGGCTGTGTCGATAGATCCATCTGTGTAGTGTTCTGAGTTAATAGCGTTGTCTACTATTTTAGCACTTGTTACTGCGTCTGCATTAATTTTTGCTGTTGTTACTGCGTTAGAGGCAATATGGGCTGCATCTATAGAACCATCTACATATTGAGCAGAGTCTATTGAATTTGCCGCCATCATACCTACTACAATTTGTCCATTGCCTACTGTAACTGAACCCGTAAATGAACCTGTAAATTGGTGGGTACCTAGCGTACCTAAAGAATGTGCAATTTTATCTGTTGTTACCTGGTCATTTCCAATATGAGCTGTGTCAATAGAACCATCTGTGTAGTGTTCAGAATTAATAGCATTGTCTACTATCTTTGCGCCTGTAACTGCATCAGCGTTAATTTTAGCTGTTGTAACTGCGTTAGAAGCTATATGGGCTGCGTCTATTGATCCGTCTACATATTGAGCTGAATCAATTGAATTTGCCGCCATTTTAGCAACTGTAACTTGTGAATTTGCAATGTGAGCTGTATCAATAGAACCATCTACATATTGAGCAGAGTCTACTGAATTTGCAGCCATTTTACCAACTGTAATTTGACTATCAGCAATATGGGCTGTGTCAATAGATCCATTAGTATAATGTTCAGAATTTATAGCGTTGTCTGCAATTTTAGCTCCTGTTACTGCGTCTGCTGCTAATTGAGTTGTATCAACAACACCAGTTCCAGCAATAGTTCCAGTTATTGTATCTCCTTTGATACCACCACTTGCTGTTAAGTGACTTATTAATGCGTCAGATCCACTGACGACTACTTTTTTCCAATTTGGCATATTTTACTTTATTATGGTTGGTTACTCAAAATGAGCCCACTTCCCTTAGGGGCCAATAATTTATTATAAATATTAAAAAAATATTATTTCTTAATTTTTTGCAATTCTTTATTTTTTTTATTTATTGATTTTTCAATTTCTTTTTCTACTTTACTTTGTAATATAGATAATGATTTAGCATCTTTACCTTGTATTGTTACTATATCTAGACCTGTTCTTATAACTGTCCATTCTTCTGGTATAAACATAACTTTTATTTTAATTTATTATAGTGTTTTTGTAATTTGAATACTAACGTATATAAATTTTCTAACATATCCCCGCTAAAATGAGAATTTTTTATCATTTGTAGTAATATTTCCACTTCTTTTTTAGAAATAGAAATATTTTCATCCACTTCTTTTTTAGAAACAGAACTATTTTCACCTATTTTATCTTTATTTTGTAGTTCTTTTTTATGATCTACATGATTAAATTTAAAACTCATAACTTTTTTTATTTTTTTATGCAAATATGTAAATTTCCCCATCATCTGTGTCTACATGAATATTACCATACCCGTAATTAGCACCCCCATACTGTGGGTTTCCTGATGGTGCAGAAGTGGTAAATGTTACTATACCCATATAGGCATCTGGTACCATTGCTGATCCTGTTGGTACAAAATTTGCTTGTACTGCCCAACGATCTGCCGTTCCTGCTTCATATCCAAAGGCAGAACCTGAAGGTACATTTCCTAATGCTTGATTTACTACAATACCTCCATCTCCTCCTGCTGTTGATCCTGAAGCTAATGATATAAATCTGTCTTTTACATTTAAGTTTGCTGTTTCTTCAAATGATGCTGTTCCTGCTACTACTAAATTTCCATTTACATTTAGATTATTAAACGACACATTGGAATCTGTTTGAACTGCTTGATCTAAAGCTCCTAAATAGCCCCACTGTGTGTTTGATATTGTTACACTGTTTATGTTTTCTAATTGAGCACCTTCTCCTGCTGTTAAGTTTGAAATTTCTGTTACATGATTAGCTCCAACAGTTCCTAATGTAACTACACCATTTTCAGCTATAGTTGCATCACCACTAACTGCTACTGCAGTTGCAACATTAGCATCATTACCTATAAATATTCTACCTTGAGTTAATCCAGTAGCATCAGCTGTAACGTTTATTAAACCTGCACCATCTCCTGCAAATGAAGCTGTTACGTGACCAAATGAACCAGTTCCTTCTTTCACTGCAGATGCTGGTGCAAAAGAAGTTTGGAAATGACTTGCACTTATTCCACTTGAAGCTGTTATTTGTCCTGTTACCTCAATTCCACCAGCTCTTACGTTTACTACTTGAGCATTATTTGCGTCTAAATGAATTTCATTTGCTGTTTCAAAGTCAATGGCTGTTTGAGCATCTTCTCCAATTTTTAAATCTGTTTTAAATATTGATTCTATAGTAGTTTGAGCTGCGGTTATTGCAATGTCATTTGCGTTGGCTGTTATACCATCTCCCCCAATAACATTCATTGTTACTGCAGTACCTAAAGTAACGGCTCCCGCCCCAGTTAAACCTGTACCTGCCGTAACAGTTACTGCATCCTGTGCTAATTTAGCAATAGGAATTTCATTGTTGTCAATTTCTGCTACTATAGCTGCTGCTAATGCGTCTGAAACTGCTAGTGCGTCTAATTTTGCTGCCAAAATTGTTCCACTTGCACTTACATCCCCAAATGCACCTGATAATGCTGTTACTGTTCCTAAGGGTGTTAAAAATCCACTTCCACTTATTACTGCTGCTGCATGTATACCTGCAGATGCTGTTACGTCTCCTGTTACTTCAATTCCTCCAGCTCTTACGTTTACTACTTGAGCATTATTTGCGTCTAAATGGATCTCATTTGCAGTTTCGAAATCTATAGCTGTTTGAGCATCTTCTCCAATTTTTAAATCTGTTTTAAATATTGATTCTATAGTAGTTTGAGCAGCTGTGATAGCTATATCATTTGCATTGGCAGTAATTCCATCTCCCCCAATAACATTCATTGTTACTGCAGTACCTAAAGTAACGGCTCCTGCCCCTGTTAAACCTGTTCCTGCTGTGACAGTTACTGCATCCTGTGCTAATTTAGCAATAGGAATCTCATTATTATCGATTTCTGCTACAATTGCGGCTGCTAATGCGTCTGAAACTGCTAATGCGTCTAACTTAGCTGCTAAAATTGTCCCACTCGCACTTACATCCCCAAATGCACCTGATAATGCTGTTACTGTTCCTAAAGGAGTTGTAAATCCACTTCCACTTATTACTGCTGCTGCATGTATCCCAGCTGACGCTGTTACATCCCCTGTTACCTCTATTCCACCTGCTCTAACATTTACTACTTCTGCATTGTTAGCATCTAAATGGATTTCGTTTGCAGTTTCGAAATCTATAGCTGTTTGAGCATCTTCTCCAATTTTTAAATCTGTTGCGAAAATTGAAGTAATGGTAGTTTGGGCTGCGGTTATTGCAATATCATTTGCGTTAGCAGTTATACCATCTCCACCAATTACGTTTAATGTTCTGTTTGCTGCTATTGTACCTCCTCCTGTTAAACCAGTTCCTGCTACAACACTTACTCCTGAGTGATCTATATGTTCATTTGCAACAAAGTTAGCTAGTGAGTCGTGATCTATAACTCCTTGAGTTGCTGTTCCTATAGTTGCGAAAGTTGTTCCACTTGCACTTACAGAAGAGAAAGCACCTGAAAATGCTGTTACTGTTCCTAAAGGTGTTAAAAATCCACTTCCACTTATTACTGCCGCTGCGTGTATTCCTGCTGATGCTGTTACATCTCCTGTTACTTCAATTCCCCCTGCTCTTACATTTACTACTTCTGCATTATTAGCGTCTAAATGAATTTCATTTGCTGTTTCAAAATCTATTGCTGTTTGAGCATCTTCTCCAATTTTTAAATCTGTTGCGAATATAGAGGTAATTGTTGTTTGAGCGGCTGTAATAGCTATATCATTTGCATTAGCCGTAATTCCATCTCCTCCAATAACGTTTAATGTTCTATTGGCTGCTATCGTACCACCACCAGTTAAACCAGTACCTGCTACAACACTTACTCCTGAATGATCTATGTGTTCATTTGCAACAAAATTTGCTAGTGAGTCGTGGTCAATAACTGCTTGTGTTGCAGTTCCGATAGTTGCGAAAGTTGTTCCACTTGCACTCACAGAAGAGAAAGCACCTGAGAATGCTGTTACTGTTCCTAAAGGAGTTGTAAATCCACTTCCACTTATTACTGCAGCTGCATGTATCCCCGCAGATGCCGTTACGTCTCCTGTTACCTCAATTCCACCTGCTCTTACGTTTACTACTTGGGCATTGTTAGCATCTAAATGAATTTCATTTGCTGTTTCAAAATCGATAGCTGTTTGAGCATCTTCCCCTATTTTTAAATCAGTAGCAAATATAGATGTGATAGTAGTTTGGGCTGCGGTTATTGCAATGTCGTTTGCGTTTGCAGTAATACCATCACCTCCTATTACGTTTAATGTTCTGTTAGCAGCTATTGTACCCCCACCAGTTAAACCAGTACCCGCTACTACGCTCACACCACCATGGGCAATGTGTTCATCTGCGACAAAATTTAATAAAGAGTCGTGATCTACTTTTGCTTGAGTTGCTGTAGATACAGTTCCTGTTATGTCTCCAAAAGAAGCTGTTCCAGGACTATTAAAACCACCACTTGCAGTTACATGTGCTAGTTCTGGGCTAGATCCCGATGTTATTACTTTTTGCCATTTTGCCATAATATTATTGTTTTATTATTTATTATACGTATATAAATTAAGGAAGACCCATGTAAAAACTAGAAGCAGAATACACTAATCCTCCTGTTATTGCTGTAGGAAGGGTGTCTAATGCTCCAAATCTTAATGTTCCTTGATGATTAACTTGTAGTTTTTGATTTTGTCCATTAGTGTCAGGTATTGATATTAAAAATGGAGGTTCAGATGCACCACTTAAATCTGAATTAATTATTATTTTAGTGAAGGATCCAGTTCTTCCTATTATAAGTTGACCACTTGCACTTATATTACCTGAAGCTGTTATATGGTTTGCACCAATTATGTTATTACCATCTAAATCGAAATCTTGAGTAGCTGTATGGTTTCCTAAATTATCTCCTCCTGCTACTGCCCCCGCTAATGAAGCACTAACATTTGCAAATCCTTGGATAGATAAAGCTCCTTTAAAGTCAGCATCATTAGCTATTATATTTCCACTTGCACTTATATTTCCAGATGATGTTACAGAACCTGAAAAATTTAATAAAGGTTTTACATCATTACCCGAACCAGAACCAAAATAAAACAGACCACTATCTATATTGATAGCTACCTCTCCTTGTGATAAAGAAGTGGGGATTGCTGACCCGGTTCCTGTTTTTAATTGTATTGTACTAGCCATATGGTATAAATATATCTTTTAAAAAGTCCCCCCGTTTATTGTTCCATTAATGCTACTTACAGTTAAATTTCCACTTGCACTTATGCTACCTGTAAAGGTATGGTTATCATCTGCTGTATCCCCAAAAACTGTTGATCCAGAAGAAATATTAAGTATACTTTGGGATACTATATATGAATTCGCTCTTATAGCGCCAGGGATTATTACATCATTACCATCAAAAGATATAGGAAGAAGACTACCTGTTCCGTCAGCTAAACTAGTTCCATCTGTTTGAACTACCCTTTGATAAGTATTTTGTATGTTTTTTCCTGTAAAGTCGTTGACTGCCATTTAGGACCATTTTTATTTCTTTTTTTCAAGAACTTTTAACACACCATTTATCACTTTACTCGTGTTTTTCACGGTAT
>Ga0209337_1002303_pt1 | contig 13930 bp, 17 predicted proteins | sample LinPmetageLP53_FD_184044 | JGI IMG/M metagenome (GOLD analysis project Ga0209337, IMG submission 184044) | Marine viral communities from the Pacific Ocean - LP-53 (SPAdes) (version 2) | ecosystem: Environmental > Aquatic > Marine > Oceanic | place: Pacific Ocean | collected 2010-02-08
GAGGTGCACAACCTGACGGCGCTTTGCCGGTAAAGATTTTTGTATCGCCTTCTGGTCGGTCTTTAGCCTAGAGTATTCCAAGCGTTCTAGCAGTTCCGGCTCATTGGACACGCCGTCGTACTTCCAACCATACGTATCCTTGAATCCCGCGCAATATCTTTCCCCGAATTGGTGGAACGAACCCCACTGCCAAGCCTCGCACAGATCTAGTTGCGCCCAGAGGTCACGAGTACGGTTGGGAATCGGCGTAGCGGTTAGGCCGAGTTTGCGGTTCGAGGCTTTTGCAACTTCTTGTGCGGCTGCTGCCATGTTGCCTAGTGAGTCGAACCTGCGTGAGCCGTCCTCCTCTAGTACCATCTTAGAACGCTTATGGTTTTTTGCGTGGTGTATTTCATCCATAACTAGCGTGTGCGGTTTGAGCGCGGCTATAGCCCCTGCCCAGTGGATGAGTGTTTCCCATGCGGTAATGTAGACGCACTTGGGGTCATTCTTAAAGGGCACCACACCTTTGATCCCTGTTAGTAGTACAGGCGTGAAGTTCGTATGCCTGCGTATTTCTTCCTGCCATGTTCCACGTGCTGCTGCCTTGGTGACGACTACCTTTGCTTTATCCTTTGCGCCTGCCAGCACGATCAGCCCAACTAATGTTTTGCCAGACCCTGCGGCAGACCACGCGTGGAATCCTTTACGCGAAAGCGCAGCGGAGGCTAGGTCCTTCTGGTGCGGCATAAGCATATCCCAAACCCATGGCTTAAAAGCAGGCGAGTTTACAATACTCTCCAAGCAAACAGGGGCCTGCGACCCAGAGTGCCGACCCAAAAGGGCAGCAGCATTTCTGGGAATTCGACCGCCTGCGCCATACTTATTCGGCCAGACACCCGGAATCTCACGGTCGTAATCCGTGAGGTTCCTGACGAAGAATGCGTCGTCGCTAGACACTATGGTACGCCGAGTAGGTCTAGTGTCCAGCCGATTAGTGCAGTAATGCACGAGTTGTGCTCTACCACAACCCCCACAAAAACCATGAGCGCTAGAGTGGCAGGCATTGCCATGAAGTCATCTGCATCTATCACTAGATTAACTCGACAAAAGCAAGCGCAGTGAACCACGCTAGTACCACTGTTATCCCTACCGCCACTATGTTTTCAATAATTGCTTCCATCTTACTTCTCCTTCCTTAAATCTTTCAGTGTTCTCTGCCCTCGGCTCAGTATGGTTACTGTGCCCTCATCGTCGCGCTTGATCCACCCCTTGTACAGCAGCGCCAAGAGAGTCTTATTGACATCCCCATACTTTAGCCCTGTTGCATTGGATATTCCACGCGCCGAAGTCGGGGCGTGCTCTGTTGCTTGCAGCACTGTACGCTGCCTACTTCCTATGAATCCCATTTTATCCTCTCTACTCTACTGTTATTATGTGGCTATCTCCAGAATGAAGTATGCCATCACTGTTGCAACGAGGGAACCGTAAACAGTCCCCGCGAACACTCCTATAGAGAACATCCCTGCTCCCTTAACCGCCTCTTGTATTGCAGCCAGTCCGGTCACTTCCGCGAACTCGGACTTATTTTCTAGGTCTTTTGACAAAAGCTTTACGCGGAAATGTAGATGCCGATTGCGACATTACTTCCGGGGTTTGCCTCTGTGAACGTCGCTGCTGCGTTGTTCGTAGAGCCTGCGATACTGATGCCCGTTCCGAATATCATATTGCGCGGGAAAATGTAGTGCTTTGACTTAGCCCGTGGGCAGTACAAAACTGCTTGCGGTTTTGTCGCGCCAACTGTTACGCCGCTTGTAACATTGTACATGAACAGGAAAAAGTCTGAGCCAGCGTTGCCTGTATTATCAATGAAAACTTGCTGCACATTCGCTGCGCCTGCTCCCGTGATATTATGCTCAATCGTGTTGTCGCAATCAACGTCGCGGATAAGGGTGGCTACACTGCTTGCGCCATACGAGGATAGAATTACTGCCATTGGATTCTCCTAGGTAGTGTAGATGAAAAGATTAGAGGTCGCACCGGGTGCAGTGGTCGTTGCTGCATCGGCATCTGTTTGGGTGGCATTGTATGAAAGGCCACTCGTGAACGGCATCCCCTCTGGAATGTTTACCGAAAACGTTGTAGAAGCAGGGATAAGATATGCCATCATAGGCACGGTCGTTCCCGCTACTGCCGAAGTGCTATCATAAAGACGGAGCACAATAGCGCCGCCACCAGCGGTACACTCTAATCCGTAGAATACTCCAGCCCCACCAGACACATCTACAACCATTGTGTTCGTGAGTGCCGTGTCTGTAGTAACCTTATAGGTACTTCCGGGCCGCCGCCCGCCTGTCTTTATCGCCATTGTGCTCTCCTAATCTCGCGATTTGATATGGTATAACCCATCTATATTAGTTATACCCTGCTCTTTTCCTGTAAAATTTCAGCAAGTCTGCTGCTTCCTCTATATCCCATACGAGTTTTACGCGCTCGGTAGGTTTAGCAGTAGGGTCTAAAATAGTTGTACAACTAGCGCCATGCTCATGCTCGTAGAACCCGTGCTCCTCTGCGAAACTATCGTGCCACTTGTAGCCGCGAACAGTCATTGCCCATTTCGGCTTGCCGTCCATGCCCTCGTGCATGTGAGAAACCCAGTGATGCTTGTGGCCGCTCACATAGATGTCTGCCCACGGGTCCAACTTGGCCGCCTTCATCGGACCATGTGCGCGGTTCCAAGTTGATGAGCCTTTGAAGTCATGGCGTGCCATGATGCGAATCGGGTCACCTTTCGGGAAGTGCAATTCAATACGGGCACAACCGGCAGTACAGGTGGCGACAGAAGAATTCTTCAATATTTGACGGATAAGTGAGCCGCCCTCATTCCAGCCGTCATGGTTGCCTAGTATAACGTAGACGTATGGCACGGAAGTTAGTAGCCACTCGGCCAAGCGTACGCCCTCGTCGTATGTTGTGGACTGGTGTGCGTACAATCTTTTAAGCGAACCGACCCAGTTGTTAGTGGTGTCGCCAATGTTACCCGCGTACATGCCCTCAGTCTTGCTGATGGTTTCTATCGTCTTGATTAACTCTGGCCAGTTACAGCCATCGGCATCGACATGCGGGTCACCTAAATGCGTGATAGCAATCGGGCCGTGCATCTTGACATCTATGCGAGTAACTTTGTTCGCTTCTTTTCTGCGGTGCAAGTCGTTGAACACTGCGGTGCGTCGATCAATAAGATCTTTTACCGATGGCTCCTCCTTTGATTCCCATGACAAACCACTGGGCAGTATCTCTGCCTCGCGATCCCAACTGCGTAAACTAGGCAGTGCCACTGGGCCACGACTTGTTACGTTAAAATTCTCGTTAGGATCTTGAGCCGGTTTGCGGCTCTTACTGTTCCTACTAAGTACAGCGCGTTTTAGTGTCGCCGCTGCGTAGTTAGAAATACTCATTAGTTTCTCTAGTTCTACTACGCTAACTCGGTCCTCCCGAATGGCAGGTAGTAAATCTGCATGCTTTTCCATTAAACTCTTATACAATTTTGGTATCTTAGCATTCGGGTCTCTTGCCCAATTGGGTACTTGTGCCATTTTATCCTCTACTCTTTGGTTAATTCATCATCTGTGACTGGCGGGTATTTCCCGTTCTCTGGGTCTGGGTGGTAGGTGGCTGGCCAGTACATGTCGCAGCCGTCCTCATCACGTTCGGGTGTAATAATCCACTCAATCTGGTTTGGTGGAGAAGTGAACCTCCAACAGTTATTTGCGCGTGGACACTCATCGTCTTCGCACTTCGCAATATCAAACATTATCCACCTCGTTGTCCACCTGTTCAATAGGTGTATCACTTATACCCTCTTCGGGTGTAGAAATTATTTCGTGCAATGTTACAGACGGCAGCCCAACATACACGTCCATCTTAACTCCAGCGAACCGAGCAGCCTTGACTGTCACGCCTCTGATGGATTTTGCTGTGAGCCGAACGAACGTTTCACTCCGCAAATCCGAACGCCCTTTTATGCTACACCACTCTCGATAACTTCCGTAGAGTGTTTCACATGGAATGGCTTTCATAGCAGCAGCGCTGTTAATCTGGAAGTAATTCTGGCTCGGCGGGTAGGATGTAATCATAGTTACTGCGCCATTCTTCTCCACCGCTTTCATGTAGGAATCTATCGAAGACATGCCAGCAGACTGGAGTTCTGTTTTAATCCTTGAAGCGCACGGCCTAGAGATTAGGTCGTAATCTACCTCTACATTATTGAGGTCGAATGCAAACGCCTGTACTTCCTCATAGAAATCGTCCACAAACTTGGAAGTCTTAGAGTCAAAGCAATCCCGTAACATATTCCGATACTTCATTGTGACATGAGATGGGCTAAGGATAGTGAAGCGACGATCATCGGCCTCGACCACGAAGGGCTGTCGCTGGTTGGAAGTCATCCACCATGTCATGCGGTTGGTAACCGTGGTACGGGCAGCGTACGGAGTAGAGCAGTGAATCCTGTCATCTGTAATCGCAGCCTTAATCTCTGCGATTACATCTTGGTCGCTGCGCTTGATGCCAACCTCGTCTGCTAGGATGAGTAGACTGGTTACGTAGTGCGCGTTGAAGTTGTCACGCAAAGCACGGTTAGAAACAACAGCAGTATTTTTGGGTGCAATAATCTCCGCAAGAAGTCGCCCGTACATACTCTTACCGATACCTTGTTGTGGAGACAGCACTAGAACAGCAGTCATCGCACGGCGCTCTGGATTCTGGATGAGTGCAGCCGACCAGTGTACCAGCCACTTCTTAGCATCGGGATCGTTGGCAGCAAGCACGTCGAGTAACTGATCAATGCGTCCCCATTTCCCGACTGCCGGTGCTAGGTCTGGCCAAGCGTATAAGTTTAGGTGGGGCACATCCATGTGGGTTATTCTACGATCTTTTACTGGCTGACAATCGAAGCCGTAAACCTGCCGAGAAAGTATGTGGTCGATAAGTGCGGTTGCATGTGTCTTATCACAGCCGACTGATAAAAGTCCGACTAGGTGGTCGGTTAGATTTTCTTTTCGCATCGGGGTTGATATTTGCCACGCACCCTCTGCGTGACGATAGAACACTCCTTGTAGAGCATTGTACGCAATACGATCCTCGCAATATTCCACGAGTTCATCTGGAATCTCGGACAGAGAAGAGACACGAGCCTCAACACTACGCGACCTGCCCTTGGAGTTCTTACTGTTAGACAGCCAAAACTGTGACCCAGTGTGGGTGTGGCGAGTGCTGGTACATTGCACGAAAAGTCTGCCATCTTTAGTTACCCGTGCGAACGCCGAACCTGCACTAGCGTCAGCCTGAAAAGGGCACGTACATTTATACTTGCCTTCGCCCATTGCGAGTATGCCTTCTGGCAGCACTGCCTCGCCAGAGTCTAAACTTATAATAGTTTCTGACGTAAGTTTCTGCGTCTCAATAACGTCGCTAGGTTTGGTGATACTTTTTGGCGCAGGAATTGCGTCAACATCTACGAGTTTTCCTTCGAGTCCAATCGCGATGAAATAACTGTGTCCATTTTTCTTCGACGGAAGTGCGTAGTGTCTGGAGATGTTTTTTGCTTGCTGATCTACGCCTGCATTTTTGTTCAAAATAACGCGGTAACCATAGTCCCAAGCGCCAGCGTATTCGTTGGGCTTTAGGTCACGAGTCAGGAAGAGAATAAGTCTGTATCTGTGTTCGTTCTCTGAGTGTGACCACGTGGAATGTAGCACGTAAGCCACGCCTGCTATATTGAGGTGCATTGCCATCAACCCGATGTCATGGGTATCATGGTCAAAGTCATACACTAAAGAAGTTATGGCTTTGACCGCCTCATTACCTCTGCGCTCCCCTGCTCCGTAGATTGCTGGTGACCAACAGGGCAACTGCTTCTTGTCGAATGTTTCATCTCGTTCTCTAGGTGACTCAAAGATCTTACTCATGTCGGAGGAATCTTTTACTACTACCTTAGTAGGTGTAGCAGAAATCATAGATGGAAAGAGTGAAATACTCCAAGGATATTGGATGGTAGAATCAGACACAGGCTACTCCTCTCGCGTGAAGTCACTAATAGATGAACGCAATAAAAACTCAATGGTAGAGTTCAGAGTAACATAACGCTGGGGGAATGCCCGTTGAAGTTGTGCTTGAAGTTCGGCAATCTGATTCCATAGATCTTCTGGCAAACGCAGCGGCTTACGCTTACGTTCTCCACGGCCAGTACCTTTCACACCACCGCCACGGTAAGCAGAGTCTGTCACTTCGGAGTCTTTCGCTCGGACTAAAGTTTCTTTTGTGATCTTCATTGTGCTGCCTCCACATCAATAGGGGCAAACCAACGGAGTAACCTGTTGCCACGGAATCTAATCTGGCGACGTTTGTATCCTAGTGTGCGCAATACTTTACCGATTCTCTGCTTCTCAGCGTGCGGTTCAAGTACCAAACCAATAGGGGCTTTTTCCGTTAAACGTTCCAAGAGAGCCTCGGCTGTGAACCCACGCGGGTGTTCGGACATTAGCCCTTTTGCCTCGGCTGCAACCTCTTGTACTGACCATTCTGTTTCTGACTTCATTGTTATGTTCTCCTCTAAGTTCTGTAGTGCGACGGCTACAGCCGCCTCCAGCGGGATACCCAATGTATCCGCTAAGCGTTGAGCCATAGCCACCACAGGGGTGGATAAGTTCATGATTACTTCCTTTGCTAACGACCTACCTATAATCCGCAAGACACCAGAGTGCAAACTACATTAACAAATAAGTTAAAAAAGTCTGAGCAGACGGCTAGTAAGTTGTGAGCCACTTTTAGTCGTGGAATGCTTTACCCAAACTCACGTTAGAACCTACGTTTTCGTGGAGTGTTCGAGTGGCTAACAAGTTGTTAGTCGAGGGTAGTTCTAACCGCTGAGCGTATTGTACCTACCTACCCCCTCTCCTCTACTACTATAGGTAGGTATCTTTTTTTATATAAGAGTCATGTTTTTCGTGTCTAACAAGTTATTAGCCATTAGCCGCTGCCGAAAACGTAGGTTGTAACTGCATAATCATTGACGCCAGTTGGCTCACACATGGTGACGATGTTTATCACCAGCAATCAGCACCCTGACACAAGGTGGGGACTTATCGTTTGGGTGAAACATTTCACCAAAGCTTAAAAAACACAGAAAATAAGATTGTTGCGCCGACCAGTAAAACGTGTAATGTTCCATGAAGCATACCCGTGGAATATCCTACGGGCTGACTGAAGTTCTATAAGAGTCAAGGAGTTGACGATGCCTCACATTAAGCCACGATCACTACACAGCCAACACGGAGTCGGTTACCACGGTTCATTCCTCGGAGTTGCGGGCGAAGCCCTAGCACTGAATGATATCGTAGTTGCAACAGGCTACAGCGGCGACCGAATCACATTCTCAAAAGCAGACGCAAATGCTGCTGGACTAAACAGCGGAGTCATGGGCGTCGCAGACCACGCGGCAGCATCAGGCCAGTCGGTTCGCGTTGTTTCGCACAAACTTATCACTGGCGTAAACACATCAGCGGCCTACGCTGCTGGCTACCCTGTATATCTTTCCGATACTGCTGGCGGTTGGTCAACATCTAATGAGTCATCTATGGTTGCTATCGGTTCTGTAGTTTCAGACCACGCATCTACGGGCGCAGTTCTTATTGCACCTGCTGCTAGCAAGTCACCTGATAACTCAAACTACTTGAAGTTTATCACTGGAGATTACCACGGGCTGACCCTCACATCTCTAGCGAATGATGCTGCGGTCGATGCTGGCGCTACTTTGACGGCGAATTCATTTACTGAGGCTCCTTGGGACGGTGGTGGTGCGGCTGCCATAGTTTTGCCAGCGGCAATTCCTACCACACTTTGCGTGTTTAAGTTCACGGGTGTAGCAGACGGCGGCGCGAACATTACATTCACTACAGCAGGTACCGATACCTACGCTGTCCAAACTTTGGATCTCTCCGTACTTGACGCTGTGGCTGAGGGACCCTGCGTTCCGCGCTTTATCGGGCACGACTTTGTTACTGCTGACCTCACTGAAGTAACAGCGCCATCATCTGCTGAGATTTTGACAATCGCGGCTACTGCAACAAACAACCAAACAAACACTGGTGCAGAGTTAGCGTTCTATTGTCAGACTGCTGGCGAATGGCGTGTAGCATTCCAAGGATCACAACTTGGTACTGGTGCAATCAACGGAACATTCGCCTTCACTAGTGCATAACAGAATATCTGCTAGATCTACGAGACGCTCGTCAGGAAATCTGACGGGCGTTTCTTTTTTGGAATGTCCCACCGACAGGGCAGAGGAAAGTTTTGGCGAGTGACTTCTGGTCTTGCCGACTGTCACGTATATCGCTGACCGTTCGCCTCGACCAAAAGTTATCCGCTGGAAGGCCGCCAGTTATCCGTGCAGTATTCCACGTGAACAAAAGTCGGCAGCGCATGGAATATCCCACGAGAAAGTTATTTCCTGCCTGAATCCCGGGAGAATCCCGGGAAAACTTAGGATATAAAACAGACAATAAAAAAGCCGCCCAACCTAAAAGGCTGGACGGCTTTACGCTCGATATTCGCGGTGAGTTTAGTCGGGATAAATCCACGTCAGATTGAATCGCATATCACAGTTACCACATTCGGTTAGTGAAACCTCTGGGTTTTCGTACACCCAATCCACTATGTCGAATGACTGCAAATGGTGACGCTGTTCGTCAACGTGAATCTCTTCCCACATTTTACAGTTGGGACAAGTCACGGTAACGATGTCGTTTTCTACTGTGATTTTACTACGCATTTTCTACCTCCATTACGTCGAATGTTTCACTTGGTTTACTGCGGTTGGTCATAACGCTCCTCCACATCTACGGTTATTCTCCAGCCCCATACCCATGTCTCATCTTCACCCGCGACAATCTTCGGCAGGCCACCGTCTTTATACCTGCCTTCACTGCCCTCTTTTGCGATGTAGCGTTTCCTCCACGCGTTACGCTGCGATTTGGTCAAGTCATGTCGGCCATTTTTTACGCTATAGTAGTTAAAGATTTCTCCCGCCTTTTCGTACACCCAACTTTCTGGTGGAACCTTAGCCCATACTGCATGACCGATATTGTATTGGGACTGGCTACTGCCGTTCATCATTGAAGTACGGACTAGAACCGCGTGCCTTTCTTTGGCTCCGAATTGCCAACCGTGTGGATCTAGTCGAGCGACCACTTTAGGTGAATCACAATATCTTGCAGGTACTGCGAGTCCGTGACGCTGGAATATTACGTACGGATTTATGTAGGTGTCTTGTCCACCCTTTCTCTGCGACGAAAATGTACCATAGGCAACAGCCAATTTCTCACGGTACATATCCACCTTACCCTCATACGTTATGCCTCCGTACTTTTTATCGTACCGACCTATGCTGGGTATATTATCCTTGTGCGTCCACTGGAATGGCTTGCGCATTTCTCGAATGTTCCACCGACGCCACAACTCTGCTTGGAATACTTTAGGTAAACGCTTCCATTCTTTCTGGTCATCTTGACCGCTACTGTTGCGCGGATCTTTCTGTTTTTTGTAGCGCCCATTAAGGAACCCTAGTGTTAGTTCCTTAATTTCCTTACACCTGCACTGACTGACTTTTTTCTTGGCTACACTGGTACCAAACACCGTGTTAAAAGCGTCGAACGCTTCGATGGCGCTGCCCTGACTTTCGGGGTGGAACGGAGTAGTTACGCCGTATTGACCGAAGATAACTACGTGCCGTTCTCGCATGCAGTTTATGCTTGCCTGCACTAGCCGTGGTAACTCGCTGTCATTTAGCGCTGCATCACTGTCGAACCTGCGGTGAATATGGTACTGCCCTTTGATAGCACCCAAGGGCAGGGCGCGATATTTCATACGTTTTCTGTTGTCCATTCTATGCTCCGAATGCTGCGAGGATTGTTGTGGCTGCTGCGGTGTCGGCTTCGTCGCACCGTTCTTTGAGTGAATCTAGTGCGGTGCCGAGGATACTCTCGTACTCTGCAACTTGCGCACGCAGATTAACTGCACGGTCTTGGCGTGATTTCATGGCACGTTTCTTGATGTCGCCACTCATGATATCTGCATTGATGGTATTCAACTCGGAGTTAACCTCGTTAGTTAACGCGTCACATATTGCACGCACACTCTCGGTGTCGTGCGCGGTGCGTACGGTGTACACTGAGTTACCGCCTGCATTTTGGATAACTTCTGCGACACCATTAAACGTGGCCATTTTATCCTGCGGTAACCAGTACAAGCCACCACGGTCACGAAGCGCGACCCCATTTAGGTGGCCAACAATACGAGTCAAACAACGGGCAACCTTGTGACGTGCGCAGGTTGACATCTCGTGCGCGTAAATCGCCTGCGCATTCTGGTAGCCGTTCGGCTGCACAACCATGCCTGTAGTTGGCGAGCGGAATATCAGCGTACTTCTATCGGTGGAATACTCCACGGAGAAAGCCACGTCATACTCTAAGGTCTTGACGCCGTTTTGGTTGTCGGCTTTTAGGTACGTAACGACGTACCCGTCAGCGCTGGGCAACGCGTCAATCTTGACGCCCTTTCTGCCATACGTTTTTGTGAGTGCAATCTTGACTGCACCGTTCGGCGTGTTTGCTTCCGCAGTATACGCGTCCAAACCTAGACCACGCAGGCCAGTATCTAAATCCACTGCGCTAGTATCCTCGCCTAAAGACCAGAACACAACCGCACCATTCAACTTGATTTCTTTCTCAATCATTTCTATCTCCACTTTATTATGCGCTAACGACACGCCAAAACTTCATCAGTACGAGAGTCACTCGCAGATGCACGCGGCTGCGTGCATTTCTGTATGGATTATTCCACGCGAATAGTTGGTATCCAATCTGGACGTGGGTAACGGGCTTTGCTGAATATGTAATCGCCAACCAAACAGCAGATAACTTTCACGCCCTTGATTGGACTCGTTGGCCAGTCCGTACCGTTGTCGGTCATAACGATAACGATGTTCGCGCCGTCATCTACTGCCGCTCGGATACCGACTCGCATATCAGTACCGCCACCACCAGTCAGATTGAGATCCCGTACGTGGCGTATTTTCTGTGGCGCAGATGCCTTAGAATCTACGGCGAACATTGTCGCCATACCACCAGCGCATGCTTTGACGATACCCTGCGCTTCCGATACTGCGGTCGCGATTGTGCGGTCGGTCATCGAGCCAGAAGTATCTATAACAACGGACACCTCTGGTACAGGCGATTCGGAGCCAGCGAGTACAACGTCATTAGGTACGCAAGATTGCAGTATAGATACACGGCGATATGTGCGGTCGGATTGTCCTGAGATAAACGTGGTCGCTCTACGCACGTGCATACGCAGCGCTTGCTGCCACTTGACTTTTGGACGCTCCAATACTGATACATATTTGCGGAACATATCCGCGCTCATATCTCCACGCGCTTGGCTCGACTCTTGGATATCCTTGGCAACTTGGTGCTGTAATTGCTTGACGTCTACGGAGTCCAAAGCATCTGCTGGATCTTCTGGCGCTCCTAACTCCCACGGTTTGTCGCCAGTGCCAGCGCCAGTACCATGCTCGCATTTCTTGCCGCCAGTACCAGCGTCGTCTTGGTCGTCACCATCTCCGCCACCATCTCCACCATCTTCATCTTCATCTTCATCTTCCCATGGAATATTCGACAGATAATACTCAGCGAGTTTACCATCGGGCAGATTGTACTGCGCACCCGTCAAACAACCAGCGGGCAGGGCAGCCTGTAAACGGGCGCACGAATTGATCTCTAGATCACCTGCAATATTCCACTTCATAGCGTCAACACCAAGCGGGTGGCGCGTATGATGGTTCAATAGAATGTGCTGAGCCTCATGTACAATAACCGCGCTCAATTCATGCAGTGATAGTCCGAGGGCAAAATCCGCGTTGAAATACATGCGCCCGTATTTGTCCACAGCCATGGTGTCCAAAGTACCAGTGGAATCTTCCACGGGAATTAGTGCGTTAATACCCGCACGGAAGTACGGAAAGCCGCTCACGGTATTGAGGTTATCCCCAATCGCCATGCGTGCTGCCGCTATTTTCTTTCTACATTCTACATTCATTTTATTCTCCTTAGTCTGCACAGAATTGCACATGAAAAGGCACCGACCATATCGGCCGATGCCCAAACATTTATAATTCTATCCGTTTTGACGACGCGCTAACATTCCAGATTCAACCAGAATATCCATGAAGTATTGCACGTCGCTTGGTGGCGACCCCATACCAGCAGGAATGTTCTGGAACATTGGGATCATTGACATGGCGATAACAGCCTGCGCTACTCCACCAGTAGATTGGTCGAGCCATTTTGCGACTGCATAACCAGCGGTGTAACGATCCACAGTATTGTTGTCTAGAATCGCGCTAACTACGCCACCCATAACTACGCCGAGTAAATCGTGACGGTTTGGCAGTGTCGGACGCTCGCCGCGCAGTAGGCTCTCGGAACACGGCAGATTAGCGTCCGAGATAAACGTGAAGAACAGATCGCAAGCAGTCTCACCGATACAACCAGCGACAAGTATGCGCTGAACTTCACGTGAAACATTCAACGATTTACACGCAGCGAGTAAGTTGGTCGCGTATGTCCACGAGCGCTTACTTGGTTGTGGCGCTGATTCACCGAGCATAAGCGAGCCGAACATCTCGTTAGCAGATGCGCGACTGTTGTACTGGTCAGGTTTGGCAGCGAGAAATGCGTTACGCAATTGGACGCATTCTGGAATGTGCTTTTCCCAATCGCTAGGTAGCAGCACGCATTCTTCCTCTGCCCAGCGGTGACCGTTCACGCCATAAGTGGCGGTGTTCAATCGGAAGTCATCGAGATCGTCAAGGAACTCGATGGTACAGAAGCGCATAACGAGCGGCACGGACATGGTGCCACCAGTCGTCGAGATATCATCTGGATTTGAACAGGCAATAATCGCAGTCTTCATTGGCATTTTGAGATCACCGATTTCTTTATGCGTGATTACCTTGTGGCATGCTGCACGGAATGGTGTGCTACCATCTAGGAACTCATCTACGAGCAAGATACCTGTACCAGATTCCGCACCGAGTAACGGCTCGAACAACGACACGGGCATCATGCGCGCCACGCCAGCCTCACGGTCTAGCGTAGGAATTCCACCCATATACTCGGGCATCAATGACGTAGACGAAACGTCCACGAATGTGCTGCCCTCAATTGAGGTGGCGTACGACTCGCTAAACGCGGTCTTACCACAGCCCGAATCACCGAGTAAGTGAATCGCAGGGCAATCCCAACCCCGTGTTAGTTGTGCTTGAATAGCGATTTTAATCGCAAGTTTTTGGTTTTCCATTCTTCCCATAATAATTCTCCTAAGTTTAAGTGAAATGTTCTACGCTTTTGATTTGGGGTGACGATAAGTGGTAAACTCAAAGCCGATAGATTCGCAAATGTCTAGCACCGCTTCATCGAGTATAGAGTAATGCCCAAAGTCAGCCCTAGTTTTGGGCTTTGATGGGTCGATTAAAGTGAAGTCCATTCTAGCGCGAGAAAGGATACCGCGAACCATACCCACGTGTTTGCTCGTGGTCGCGCTAATGAAATCACCGTGCGCGGTGTAGTCCCACAAAAAAGGCTCGTTCGAGAACGGTACATGCTCAGCGATTTTAAGCGCATAAGAGAACAACTGTACGCCGTTCGATTTTAGGGTGCGATTCTCGGCACTACGTCCGTTAATCCATTCTGTTACTACTTTTTCGTTTTTCATTTCATTCTCCTAATGATACCCGAAAGGGTGCAGTTATCTTCAATCAATTCTTCGCATTTAGTTAGCGCTTCATCACGCTCGTTTAGCAAGTCGTTAAGATGACGCAGCAATTCTTCCCGCG
>Ga0209337_1002304_pt1 | contig 13927 bp, 3 predicted proteins | sample LinPmetageLP53_FD_184044 | JGI IMG/M metagenome (GOLD analysis project Ga0209337, IMG submission 184044) | Marine viral communities from the Pacific Ocean - LP-53 (SPAdes) (version 2) | ecosystem: Environmental > Aquatic > Marine > Oceanic | place: Pacific Ocean | collected 2010-02-08
CAAATAAGTATTCAATACCCTTTACTTTACCAACGGTAGCCGCGTCACTGTAATTAGACTCCGTACCATCGTAAAACGTTTGAGCTTTGTTTTCGTATCCAAATCTAGCAATCTTACGTAAACCTATAGTAAAGTTATAATCGTAAGGAGTTGCAATAGTTTGAGTGGATAAACCATTGTCTACGGAGAAAATATCCACATCAGATAATGATGTCCCACCATTTACCGCGGCATAAAACGTAGAGAACTTTAAAAGCTTCTTAACGTCCTCTATTCCATATGTTTGAGCTACCGCAAGGTTTGACACTAGCAGAAGCAATATTATTAGTCTTTTCACCATTTTTATATAGTCACTTATTTTTGTAAATCTTTACTATTTGCATATAACTTATTTAGTTGAATAAACTTTAGGTTTATACACTTTAGGTTTATACACTTTAGGTTTATATTTTTTTACTTTTGATTTTAACTTCTTTTCTTGGTTTTTCTTTTTTTCTTTAATAGTCTTTTTAACTTCTATTATTTTATCACTATCTCCAATACCAATATTCCATTGACTCCAACCGCTGAACATCAAAACTCTTTGGAGAGCATTGTGTTGATTGTTTAAAGATTGCCTAATGTTTAGTGTTTTATTGTATAATCTATTAAGAGGAATATTTGTTAAAGCTTCTACGTAACTAGTGTTGGCTGACCACTGGGGATTTTCAATATCAAAAGTCTCCATTTCTTCCATAACACTCTTATTATAATTAAGAGTTCTTTCTGCGTTAACTATTTTCCTTGCTTTAATACCAAGTGGCGGCGATACGTTTAGCGCTTCAACAAGAACCGAAGCTTCATCACCATTCCAATCTTTTTCTCTTTCTTTATGATAGGCTATAGCCATATTTTTAAGTGTGGCAATAACAGCACCCCAAACACCAGAACCTCTTAAAACAGAATCAAGAGTACCGTTTATTACTCTTTCTTTCTTTGCTAACATTCTCTCATCATCTTCGTCATCATCGAACATAGCTGAAAATAGAGCTGTTTGTAAAGAATAAAATATGACATTTTGTATTGCAAAATAATAAGCAATTCTGGAAGCGTTAGACATATCACTTTGTAATTGCGTTGTATTACCGGGCGTTATTCTTCTATTTTTAATATCTAAAAACGCCTTCTTACCCAATCTATTAAACTGAGACGTAACGTTTTGAAAAGCTAATATAATTTTACCAAGTGGAGACGCTTGTTGCTGTGATACCATGTCAGGTCTTGCTGATTGCTGAGTCGCTTCTGCTAGAATTTGAAAATCTGTCCAAGCTTTCGACTCGGCTTCCTTTTGAGTTAAACCTTGCTTTAAATAAGTATTAATTCTATTTCTATAGAAAGTCGAGCCACCAGTAGCAATCGCTACGTTATCCCCAATTTGTGTTGGTAAAAACCCTAATTCTAATAATTTAGCCAGTAAAGCTCTAGGTGTATTTTTAGCACCACGAAGTGAAGCGGCTAATTCAGCACCATTAATATCAGTCTTAATCCCACCACGTCTCTGTTTCATAAAATCAGAGTTAAATATAAAGGCCCAATCTTTGTAGTATTGCGGTTGGTTAGCAAAGGCTTTAGCGGCGGCAAGTATATTGTTATCTCCAAAGTTTATGAAATTAACCATAGACATTTGCTGCAATACTGACGACCTTATATTAAAGAACATCGTAGCAGCGACAGACCCATTTAAATAGTTCATAAACGCATTCGTGGTTTTGTTCTGTCCAGTAGGTCTATTTCTACCAGTTTTAGTTCTATAAAGTATATCTTTAATAGCGCTTACAACATCCTCACCGTAAGCAGCCTCTATTTTATTTAGATTTTCCTGAGAAAATATCACTTCAGAATTTTCATTAAATTCAGTAAAGAAATCTGCTCTACCAACTCTACCCGTAGCATCATCTAAATCTGTTCTTATATCTCCAGCGTTCCAACCTTCAGTAGGTTTTACATATGTCTCTTGCTTAGATATTACATTTAATGTTTCCGCATAAGCTTGTAGTTGCGGATCCCTCATTACCAACTCAGATAATTGTGTTTGATCGGTTTTACTTAATCCGGGTATAGTGTGACCATGTTTGTTCCATAAATAAGTTCTAATAGCATCTTGATATGTAAAATCTCCATCTGGAGTTTTCTTCGTTAACTTCTTTTTGACATCCTCAAACTGCTTGTTTAATGATTTATAATCATTAGCTATAGATTGTTTAGCCGTGTTTAGTTCTCTATAAGCTCTATTTAAAGGTCTAACTAAAGCTTTCTCAAAGAAATTTCTATGAGCATTTCCTTCTTTTCCTTTACCTATGAAGTTATATAATAATCCTACAAAATCTTCATGTGATGGTGGTATAAAGAATCTAAACTTACCTTTACTCTCACCACGTTTTCTAGCTTTAATAGCAGAGAATCTTTTCTTAGATTCAATATCTGTTACGTTTTCTAGTATATCATTAAAGTCTTCGTTCATTGATTTACTAAACTTAACCTTAGCTTGTTGAACTTTAGACTTAACATCAAGTTGTTCTAACATGTTTTTCACAGCCTTCACATTCTGTAAAGCATCGTCAGCAAAGTAAAAGTCATTATAACCTTCACCAACTTTCTCCCCAATCCAAAGTGCCTTAGCTTCAGCTGTTGAATTTCCTAAACCAGCTATATTTTTAATAGGTATATTTAACCCATTAGCTTTTAAAAATTCAAATATAGCTTTTTGAGCAGCCGGAGGTCTAGCTGTTAATATAAACATATTGTCAGGACCAAACTTATCTTGTAACTTTAATGCTTTTTCAAATAATGGAGCTTTCTTACCTTTAAGTACTTTGTTAAACTCTGAAAAGTCAAACTTATAACCTTGATCCGCTAAGCTTTCATACGTACTAGCATATTGCTCTGCGTTCAACGTTCCTACTGTGCCGTCTGGTCTTGTAAATTTAACTAAAGACTTAGTTGTTGCCAATGTATCATCAAAATCTAGAACAGTAATACCTTTTGTTGAGTTGTTAGCTGAACGAGAGAACTGTACGGCTTTGTTTACTTTTTGAAAATCTTGAGATTTACTAAATTTAAGTAAACCTATATTACCCTTTAGTTTTTTGGCTTGGTTTAATTTTTCAAGAAAATCCATTGCTTTAGTTACGCTTTCGTAACCTCGCCCGTTACGGTTGTTAGTTTTACCAGCGGCTTTTAATATATCGTTTATTTTGTTGGGCAAAACATGTACGTAGGCTTTGTTTAACAATTCGTTTAACTTTGCTCTATCAATCTTTCCATCTATATGATCTATTATAGCACTGTGAATATCATTAACCGTGATCTCGTGCTCTAGTGTAGTTTCTGATGTAGGTAAACCCTCTCTATAAACACCTGCTTTAGATAACTTCCTAATTGGACTTCTTTGTCCGTAAGAAGTTAATTGTATTATAGCTTTTTTAATACCGTCACTTTGTTTAGAATCTAAAAGTTTATTAAGCCAATTTCTAGCCTTAACAGATTGTTCATCTATTTTACCCCAATATTGCTTAGGGTTTGACTTAATAGCCGTAACATCTTGATATAAGTTAATGTTTTGCAACTCTCCCCCCTTTTTGGTTCTAAACATAACCTTTTGACCATTGTTAACTTTAACCAACTCGTAGTGTTCTTTATACTTGTTTCCGAATTGCTTATAAACATCATTCATAAGCTTTTCATTACTAGTAATATTATACACCATTCCCGATCTAATAGGTCTACCTACATTTATTATGTAATCATTTATAATATCTAGTTCGGCTTTAATATCTCCTTTAACCTCTTTTAACTGACTCTTATACCAATCAACACTAAATTCTTTTGCCGCTTCCCTTATTTTTGGAAGGTAATAGTTTTTTACATTATCGTCTAACTGCTTAACACCAACAATATCAACGCCGTATTGATTTTTAATTTTTTGAGCTACAGCGTTATAAGCATCTACTACTGGTACTCCTTTTTGCACGAGCTCTTGTATACCTGACCAAAACGCTTGTTGCTCTAGCGAAGTGGAGTCTTTCAATTGTTTAGCTAAGTAAGGCCCTAATTTTCTATCAACGTCTAATTTTGTTAAAGAAAACTTAACAGCGCTTTTAGAAAACTTAACGCTTGGTTCTTGTACAATACCGTTTATTGTTACAGTAACGTCTTCTGACTTACCTTCGTATTTTGTTGTTTTAACTATTTCAACTTTTTGACCTTGTATGCCATAGTATCTCTCATGAGCAGGTGTTAAATAAGGTAGGTTGGTTTTAGTGAACCCATCTGCTGAACTAGGATCTTGAAACTCTTTAAAGTATTTTTGATTAACAGTACCTTCAATTGTTATTGTTTCCGTCTGCATTACCCAATTTCTTTCAGTCAAAGATCTCTCGTATTTAGTTATATTGTCAACTCGAATCTCATCTTTACCAAAATAAGCTTGTTCAACAGCTTTTGTATTAGTGTAAGTTCTTTCTTCTTTAAAGTTTGATCTTTGTCCTTCCTTGAAGTTCTGCGTTATTTTCCTATTATAATCGTTTGATTTTTTATTTTTGTTGTCAACTTCAATTCTTAAACCATCCGTTTTACCATTCTTCCTAGTCTCTTGCAGGGCAACCGTACCATCAATATCTTTTTTTATAAGAGTACCATTTTTCTTATTACCAGTTTGTTTTTCTAAATGCAATACTTCTGATTTATTTTTATATACAGCTACCATTGGTACAAATCCATCTTTATCTTTTTTACCTCTAACAACAGGAGCATCAGTAGCCTTGTCATTTCTATCCCACCAAGACATATTGTTACCATCTCTAAAAGCAACTAATCTACCATTATGAAAAGCTATTTTATGTCCATTGCCTTCTTCGTTATATCGTTTCCATTGACTCCAAGCTTCATTAAGCTCGGTCTTCTCGTTACCAGTCATTAAATCGGCGTAAACATCATACTCCATTTCTTTCTTCCTGTAACTCATTTCTATTTCATAACCTAAAGCCCTATATTTATCAGCAAACTGCTCAGCTTCTGCTTTGGTGTTAAACACCCCGTACTGCTGATCAACTCTAGTATCCCTAGCACACAAACACCAAGGATTAGATTTTTTACCAAAGTGAGTATCAATTACTTTCCTAACATCTTTTTGCCCTTGTTTAGAATCTTCAACGTTGTAAATTGTAACACCGTCAGTTAACTCTGTTTTATTAGTAAAAGTTTTGACTTTGTCAGGATTAGTTCTAGCACCTTTAACTTCTCCAACAAATGTTTCTATTAGAACATTAGGGTTTTTAAAAGAGAATGGATCTAACTTCTTTTGAGTAGCTAACCTCTCAGCCTCTATAACTTTATAACCATCTTCAGGTAGTATTAAGTGACCATTAGCCGTGTAGTGCATAGCCATTTTTTCATACTTAGATTTTTTGTTGTTTGGTATTTCTTTACCATCTACAAAGTCAAATACAGATTGAACAGCATTTTTTCTTTGTTTTTCAGTAAGATCAGGTCTTCTCTTAGTTAACTGCTTCTCATAAGCTTCTCTGTGCGATTTAGAGAACTTAATTTGAGAATATACGTTAACGCTTCCAGCGCCGTCTATAGCTGCTGTAACGTCTCCTATCGCGTTACTCTTAGAGAATTTAACATTAACTTCTTTACCGATAGCAGCACCTAACTCAGCAACACTTCCTGGGTCGATATCCATTCCAGCAATTCTTTCTTGAACTTGCTCGGATTGTCTAGCTTCCATAATTGCATCGGTAACTAAACCATTAACCATTCGCATCGCAAGACCATCTTTTCTAGTACCTTTCAAACCTTGCTTTAAACCAGTTATAGGGTTTTTACCCGGTTGATCAGCCCAACTTACCAGCTCAGTTTCTGTTGGCGTTATTTTTTCATATAAAGAAGGGGAGAAAGCACCTTTACCAGTTTTCTTGTCTTTTGTGATTTTGTTTAGTGCGTCTGGAGCTAATTGTTCTTTGTTTACAGCGTCTTGTACTTGCTCTATAGAAGTTAATACCTTAACAAAATTTGTAAAGATTCTATCAGCTTCAGGAGTGTTTCTTTCCATTTGCACTAAATCAGCTGTAGATATATTTTTAACGATGTCTTCTCTAAACTTCTTAAGATTAGATATATACACGTCTTTTGTTCCTTTCTTCACGTAGACATCAGCAACACCATACGTTAAGAAGTTTTTAAGTTGTTTAAAAAGAGGACTATTAAGATTAGCATATTCCTTTTTTAGTTTAGTGGCAATAGCTTGAGCTCTTAATTGAACATCTGTAATGTTCTGAGTAGTACCATAAGCGATCATCAAACTTTTCTTAACGTTTTCTAGTACTTCATTATATATCTTACTACCAGTTTCAAAACCTAGTTTTTGTCTATACTTAGAGTATTTTTGCTTATCTGCTTTTTCTTTTTTAGCTTGAACTGCTGGTGATAAATTTTCTTCTTCAAAAGCCTCCATACGAGCATCTGGCTCTGCGGCGATTTGAATCTTTACTTCACCTTCTTTAGTTGTCTCACCTATATCTTTAGCGCCTTTAATAGCTTCATCACCTTTATATTCTCTATTGTAAACAGCAGTCGCTTTATTTGCTATCTGTGGATTTATCCAACCAAACAATCCACTTTCATTTTTTCTTTCTGGCTTATATGCTTTTATATGTGCTGATAATTCAGATATAACTTGTTTAACGAAGTTTTTAGGAACTATCTCACCTTTATATTTAGATTTTATTAAACCATCTAAATAACCTTTTTCTTCTATTTTTTTTACTATGTTATCTGCTTCTGCTTCATAATAAACGTTACCAAGACCTTTTTCCTCTAAGTTTGTAACATTACCATCTTCATCTTTAATTACTTTACCAAGATCATTTATTTCTTTTGTAGCTTGTGTTGGTGTGTAATCTTTTTTTGAAAATTCAGTTGTTTGTTTCATTCCAACACCTTTTCTAGCAAGCTCTTTAGCTTGTTCTAAAGCTGTTTTATCACCACTAACATAAGCATCTAAAAAAGCTCTAGTAGACTTACCATCTTTAAAACTTATTTTCTTAAACTCACTTTCTTTATTAAATAAATTAGAAAACCAAAGACCAGCCTTTTTTATATTACTTTTTGTAAACTTACCCTCTTTAGATAATTGAGCATACATTGTTATATACTCCTCACCATACTCTTTGAAATCTTTTTCAGTACCATCTTTATTGAACTTATATTTACCATCTTTTAACAAACCTTCTATAAGTCTTTTTTCTTTACCGCTTAATTGACTTATAAAACTATTTACAATAATCTCTCCTTTCGCACTTAAATGACCTGTACCGTCATCTGCCTGAAGAGTTGATTTAACTATACCATGTAAGACTTCGTGTGTACTTGTCGCCACAGCATTTTGTTCGGCAGCTACAGCGGCATTTATTAAAAATTTGTTACCAATCTTTAACCCATTTATTTTTACACCTTTAAAATTTGGCATTTTTTTACCTTGAGCTTCATATTCTTTTTTTAGCGCTTCAAAAAACTCAGTCTCAGTTTCATAAACAACTTGTTCCAAACCTTTAATATCACCAACAAAAACACCTCCTTTGTCTAAGTCATTTTTTAAAAGCCTCATATTGGCTTCTGTTTTAATCATTTTTAAATCAGAATCTATAAGCTTTATACTATCAGTAAGCTCTTTTAAATCCAACTTATATTGTTGTTCCGAAACAAGTCCTTTTTTAAATCTTTTTTGTAAATTTCTTATTTCAGCGCCTTTATCCCTTCTACTGTTAACAAGATCAGTTAATATTTCCACTTCTCCTTCAACTAAATAATCTGATAAGTTTTTATTACTTTCTAAATATTCTTTTAATTCTACTTCTTGAACTTGTATTAAATCGTCAAGTTTTTTTATTTCTTTTTTGGTTTTTGCTTTTGTTTTAAGTTCTAAAAGACCAGCAATATTGTTTATTTTGTCATTTACAAACTTATTACTTGTTTCATCTGCTCTTAAAGCGCCTTGCACTGTAGCTCCAGCAGCTCCGATTCCACCACCACCAATTAAACCAGCAAAAAACTGATCAAAAGCTTCTTCGGTCCACATATAATTAGAAACATCTCGAGCGCCATCTTCTATACTCATACCTTGACCAAGATTTTTATTCATTCTTTCTGTTAAAGCTTGACCGTATTCCGTTAACCCCTCTCTACCACCAGTAGCTAATAGTGAAACTGCTTTTCTACCACCAAAACTTTTTTTAGCGAGTTGTCTCATTATACCTTTGTAGCCAGCTCTTTCCATTAAATAACCTAATCCTCCTAAAATAGCTGGTATTGCTGTTTCATCTTCGTCTTTATCAAATAATTTTTTTAATCTATCTGGATCTTCTTCTCCATAAACTCTTTTTGATTTTTCATCATTATAAACTGTATAAGCGCTAGAATACATTTGCGCGGCCATACTAGCGCCAAACGTAAGTCTTGCTAAACCAACATCTAATACTGTCGATTTTATAAAATCAGCTCCTATAAAAAACATATCGTCAACCTCTCCTTTCTTAAGAGCATCCGTAAATCCAGTAACATTTTTATCATGTATTCTCAACTTTTTTGATTTAGCCTCAAAACTTTTTTGAAAAGTTTTCTGCAAAGCTTCGCCGTAAAGATCTTCAACGTTTTCTCCAGTATCAGTAAAAACAGTTTTTATATCTTCTCTTTTAGTACCTAATCCAATCGCATCCCACAAAGCGCCAAACTGACTGTCAGTCCCTTGCTGAAGTTTAACTAATTGCCAATAACGCTGATTTTCTTCAGCATCTAAACCGTCTATTTTGTGTGCTTCTTGGTTTAATGTAACTATCTCGTTAGTTCTAGGATCTAAAAGTCCTTTTTTTCTATTATATAATTTTTTTGCAGCATCATCTTGTCCAGCCATTAACAAATACACAGCATCTTCCTTGCCTTCTACATCTGATATAAAATTACCAAAAGCGCCTTTAAACTCGTAAAATCTAGATTGTAACTCAGGACCAAGATTATAAGCCATATTTTTAAAACTTTGGATTATACCTATGTCATCATCAAAACCATCATCTATTTGTTGCCCCGCGGTTGAATAAACTTTAGGTTTATACGTTTTCGAAACCTCCGTCATTCCATCGTCTTTATACATTTGCATAAACTCTTCAAAGTTGTCATAGCCCTGAGTAGTTGCAGATTTTTGTAAAGCTTCTAAAGTATATTGTTTACCTTTGTATTCAAACATATGTTATTTATAACTTTTATTTATTTTATTAAGCTCTTTAGGGGTTACGTCAGACCAGCCGCCAAACATCTGTTTCTTCCAAACTCCATTAACTTTTTTAATTGAAGTTGTTTGGTAGCTAAACGTTTGTCCAGGTAGTTGTAAATCAACTACTTCTCCTTCTTTGGTAGTGATAACTTCCTTAACTGGTGAGTTTTTATTAGCAGCAATAATTTCAGGTATTTCTTCAATTTCTCGAGCATCATATAGTGTCTTATAAATATCAGGATAACGTGAGTCCATTTCTTGGCTAGAAATCATTTCATCTGGCGTTCTAGTTTTAGAATTTTTAGAATAAGTTCCATCACTATTTCTTGTCTCCCATTCGGTTATGTATGTTCCATCACTTTGCCTTTGCCAATCAACACCTTGTAAATCTTTTATACTTTGTACCTCATTAGCTACTTTGTCAACATAATTTTTAGCAATTGCTCTGTCGGGATACCCAAAAGAAGTATACCAAGTATCTTTCTCTTTATTATAACGCTTATTCCACAATGCTTCTTCTTCTACTTTTAGTTTTTCCTTTTCAATATTAAAAAGAGCCAATTCATCCATATGATAATCTTTTTCAGCATTTAACATATTATCTATTATAGTTTTTCTATTATCCGAATTTTTACCAAAACTTTTTGTTTTAAGAATTTCCATTGCTGCAATCCATTGTGGCGTTCCAGGTTTTAAATTTTTATTTATTAAATTTATATACGCTGGGGCGCTAGTAGAAAGAGTCCCACCACCTTCTAAGCCTTGACCATCAAAATAATAAGATTTAACCTGATCATCTGTTAAACTATTTACTTTCTCTGATATTATACTACGCCTACTAGTATTCCAATTATCAGTCCACTCAACACCTTTGCCTCCATTTTTTATCGATTCCCCCACGTTATTTAGTAAATAATTACTTAAAGTATTGTCTTTTTGTCGATTAAACTTTACATCTTCAATAGGAACTTCTTTAGTTGACACGTTTTTCCCTGAACTAATATAATCATCCGCATCATTACTCGTCATTCCTTTTTGCATCAATTCTTCTTTAGTCTCTGTTACTTCTCTTCTTAATATCAAACCACCTGTTTCTTTATTTACACCAATATACTCAAATAAAGTTCCATTAGCTAGCATTGCTGACATTTCAAATTCTACCGCAAAAGCACTATTACTCCATCCCGCGATAGCATCGCCCATTTTATGATCTATCCCTAGTTCTTGCAAACCATTAGCTTTGTCTGTTTCCGCCTGGGCCTTTAGTAGATCTATATGGTGTTTAAGGTTTGACATTTTCTCCCAAGCATTAGCTGAAGTTTCTCTACCTTTTGCTTTTTTACCAAATATCCCGTACGATTGCGATTTTTGTCCTTTTAATAATTGAGCCTTCCATTCTTCTAATGACTCTACAACTTCTGCATTAGTTCCATCTCCAAACATTTTATCAACATTTGTGTCAAGGGCCGCGGTAATACTTGTGCTTGCATCTCGTAAACTATTTAAGTGTTTGTAGCCATTAGAATAATGGTTATATATAGTTTTTCCTATAAACTTAAAAGCTTGGTTTATAAATTGATCCCTATCTTTATTACGATCTTCAACTGGGGCTGTAGAAGCATACCCCGCTTTATACAAAGCTTCTGGATTTATAATATTTGTCGATTGATTCTTTTTTGCCATTCTTATATTAGTTTTATTTATGTTCTATCCAAATGTTCTTTCCCACCAACTTTTATCATCTTGCTCTGCTTGTTGTGCTCCTGATAATTGACCTCCTAGTATGCTTATCATACCTTGTGTTTGTTGTAATTCAAGATTTCTTTGATCTTGTGCTCCTTGTAGGAATGCTTGTTGTTGTTGCCAATCTCCTTGAGCTACTAATTGCTCCGCTTGAAAACCACCTTGAGCTATCTGCATCTGTGTTTGGGTTTTGTATTGCTCCCCTTGTGCTCTCATTTTACTAATATCAAAAGCTCCTTGGGCTTGCATTTTGTCAACGTCATAAGCCCCTTGCAACTTCTGCATTTCCATTGCTTTCCTTTGTTTTTGAACATCTCCAGCTCCTTGCGCTTTCAATCTTTGGTTACCAGTTTCTTGCTGCCCTATATCAGCTGATATTTGTCGAGTTTGTTTTGCTCCTTGATTGGCTAACATCTGAGCAAGACCTTGAGTATTACCTCCTCCCGCTCTACCTTTTGATAATAAATCTGCTCTTTGCTGCGCGCCTTCTTCTGATTGAAATTGAGCTTGTTGTTGGTTAACAGTTAAATCCTCATATACGTTTTCTACATTCATATCAAGATTAGCATATGGATTCTTCATCTTCTCATATGGGTTGGTTATATTAGAGTATGGATTTGTAGCATTAATATCTGCATATGGATTAGTAAAATCAGCATAAGGATTGGTCATTCCCGCTGCTAGATTTGAAAATTCCATATCACCAAATGCTGAAATTTGATCTCCCATCATATCAGTAATCAAATTACCCGCTAAATCATAATTTTCCCCTGTAAGTGCAGTTGTAATTTGGTCATATGTAACATCACCAGGTTGCTCCAACCTATAACGAAAAGGACTACGTAGAGGACTATATTTAAATGCTTTTTTCTTTTTTTTCATTTTCTTTTATTTATATATGTTATATAGTTACATTTTTTGCTACTAATTTACTTTAGTGCATAGTTAGTAACTTTTCTAAATCAAATCTTAACGTTACATCTTCATTCCCTACGTTATTCACTTTAATGTTTCCAGTTATTGTAGCTATTGTGCTAGCCCCGGGAAATGTCAATGTTGTTCCGCTTTCTAAGGTTTGCGCTGCGCTAAGAACTATAGTGCCAGCACCAGTTACAGAACCAGCTCCACTTGCTACCGTTGGATTTGCTACAGCGGGATTTATACCAATTCCACTTACAGAACTAATAAGATCCATAATTCCAGCCCTAGTTGTAATCGGAACACTAGTGCTCGCGTTAACAGCTGCGGTTGTTGTTGTTGAAACCTCTGTCAATGCTATAGCTAAATCACTAAATTCTATATCATAACCAGTTAAACGATTAATCTCAGAGGGTCCGTAGGCGAATATTTTTGCTGTTACGCCAGCGAAAGTTAGAAGAGATTGCTGAGAAAAAACTATATTTCCAGTTTGAGTTTTTGTAACTACTTTTGTCGTGCTATCTCTTGAAAGAGTTGGTTTAACACTTAAAGTATCTGAAGCCGAAACTTCTACGTTAGTAACTTTGTATTCATTTAATGAATTTTCAAATATAGTTGTTTTATCTAAATATTTTTCTATTTTAGCATTACCTGTAAATCCATTTGTCGTAGCATCACCTAATACAATCATACCAGATTTTAATAGATCTATATTATCAACAGGCCACCTGTAATTTCTTTGATTATGAAAAGTTAAAGGAGCGTTATCACGAAACTGAATATCTTGTGACATTGTAAAATCAGTGGCAGTACCACTAGTTTCAACAACAGTAACCGTCGTTAGACTTCTATTTATTTTAGAACTAAAAGAAAGCGTTGTGCCATCTACTACCACTATAGCCTCTGATAATGAAAATTCTTTTACATTATCACCATCTGGATTTAAAGCCGCAACAGTAACAACCTTAGAGTCAAAAGCAGTATTACCAGTAACCTGATCTCCAACAGCCATTCTCTCTGCTACAGCGGTATCCATAACAACTTTAATACCACTTTCTATCCCTCCATCTACAGTATCTGTCATTACAGTTGTAGTTATTTTATCTCCAACAGCAATTACTGCAGATAAATCAGTGTTATCCATTCTAACAACAGCGCCACTAGTAACAGCGCCATTAACATCATCTCCAGTAAAAGCGGCTGTAGCTGTTGGATATATATCTTCTCCCGGTATACTCGCGGGCGCTGCTCCAATATCTCTAGTTACAAATGCCATTATATCACTATCAACAGGTTGCTTATTTATTGACAGAGTTCGAGTAGAAGTAACTGTAAAAACATGTGTAAAAGGAACTTTAAGAACGTTTTTATCTCTTTCAGCTGTTATTGTTGCTGAAGTAGTATTTGTTCCTGTAATGGTACTATTGGGTGAATATCCATTAATAGTTATCGTGGTGTCTAAGGTTTGATATATTACTTTTTGTAATAAATTAGAATTAGAACCTTGAGAAGAGTTTATGTCTATATTGCCATCAGGAAATCTACTTTCTATATATGTAGTGTGCTTGGTATCTTTAGCGCTATCAGCAAACAAATAGATATCAAATTTATCTCCAGCGGCACTTCTTGGGAAATTTATAACCCCTGTGTAAATATTATTAATACTTATGTCGTTTAGTCTAGTTTGAGTAGCTTGAAATAAGTTAGTTGAAAAATTATAGTAATTAGCTCCATTCTTAACTTCTAAACTAAAAACCGCACCTTTATCTCCAACTATAGTAAAAACTCTTGCTTCTCCATCTTTAGAGATATTTCTTGTATCTATGTCAAAACTTTGTATCGTTTTTCGGCTATCAATTTCTATAGGTAATTCTGTATTTACATTATCAATTTCTATAGGTAATTCTATATTTATATTATCAAATCCTAAATTACCGTGTTGTGAATTTAACATAAGAC
>Ga0209337_1002305_pt1 | contig 13927 bp, 16 predicted proteins | sample LinPmetageLP53_FD_184044 | JGI IMG/M metagenome (GOLD analysis project Ga0209337, IMG submission 184044) | Marine viral communities from the Pacific Ocean - LP-53 (SPAdes) (version 2) | ecosystem: Environmental > Aquatic > Marine > Oceanic | place: Pacific Ocean | collected 2010-02-08
AGTTGAGCCCCCAACTGTAGTTCTTCCCCCCAACGACCAGCAGGGAACTTTTGTTCCACCTCCGGTCCAGAGACCTTCGCCTGTTGGACCTCCCACCACTCAGGCGTCGGCCGTACCTAGTTCCCCTTCGACGCCAGTTAATTCGGGCCCGGTTGACCGAACTAGGTACGCAGCCCTATTCCCAAATGATCCGATCTCTAATATGATAACACAAGCGCAACCTCCCGCACGGCAGATGGCCCGCGGTGGCATTGCAAGTTTAATGAGGTAAAAAGCTATGATGAATAACATGTCACAAGGTCTAGGTTCTTTTAACATGACGCCTCAGAATACTTTGATGCAGCAAAACCCTTACGGTCAACAGATGAACCCTCAGATGATGGGTCAACAGATGCGCTCACCGGAGATGTTTAGCGAACAGTTAATGGCTCCTAACCAAATGGCCCCGATGCAAGATCCGATGCAGGGATTACAGCCTATGTCTCAGCCAGCGGGCTTTGGCGTTTACGGTCAGTCATTAGAGGGCTATGCTGAAGGCGGAGAGGCCGTGCCTCGCGAAACGGAGATCATGGGCCAGCCGCATATGTTGGCTTATATTAATCCTGAAGAGGAGATGATGCTACGCCAGATGGGCGGTTCAGGAGATCCCGGTCCGGGCGGAGTGCCTTCTTTTGCTTATGGTGTAGGGGGCGCTGGTTCTTTTCAAGGAATCAGTGAGGACAGACGTAGAGAGATGCGTGATGATCGTCAAGCCACTGAACGGGCGCAATCCATTGCTGCTCCAAAAACTGGAATTATGGGTGTTGTTGACGATGTTAAAGCTGGGTTTAAGAATTTAATTTCTGATGTAGGAATGACTTATGCTGGTGGCTTGGGTAGTTTTTCAGATTTAAACAATCAAGAAAAATACAACGCACAATACAATAAGTTGGTTAATTTAAACTATGATCCCGCTGAAGTTACAAGGTATTTAGATACTACTAAAGCCACTCAAGCAGCAATTCGAAAGGACATGCTTGATGGAACAATAACTGACGAAGAACGCGCCATAATGAAAGATGAGCGGTTAGCCGATGAAGCACGGCTTGCTTCCACTGCTGTTGGAACAGGCATTGACACTATTCCAATCTCAACCAGTTTGCCTTCTGGATCGGGAACCGTGGGAACTACATATGGTACTACTGGGGGATTTACTCCAAGTTCAGACTTTAACCCTGAAACGGGCGAATTTTACAGCAACTCTAATACTTACGGTCAAATGGACGACGGAAGTTTGTTTTACATGGAGTTAATAAACGGTCAACCTGTGTATCGTATTACGCAAAGACCGGACTTACCTGATCTATCTTTTGACAACTATCAAGAAGCATATTCTTATGCGACGGGCACTCCCTACACGCCGCCTGCGCCAGTAATGCCCCCTCCTTCAGTAACTCCCTCACCCATAGTTACGCCTGATCCAATTGTTGCGCCGCCTGTGGTTCCTCAACCTACAGCAATTCCAGCCGCGACAGTGGATCCAATGACTCCCGTAGGCGGAGGTTTTCTTCTGCCCGGTCAACAGAACTTCGGTCCTACGCCAGCAGCGGCACTGAACTTCAACCCGAATACATACATGCAAACTCCTCAGAACGCTAATGTAGCTTTGCCTGAGATGTTTCAACAAGCAAGGCCCTACACTTTTGAGGAGCTTTTAAGTCAGTATAAGCCTGCATATCCGGTCAATCAGTAAATGGAACAACTACAGCGTTTGCAATCTATAGAGCGTGAAATGATCTCAGAGGGAAAGTCCTCCTCCGAGATAGACGCTTTTAAAGCTACGCTTAGAAGACAACAAAACGCAGTCACAACACCTCAGATGGGGGGCCTTGCCGTTTACATGCAGGAAGGTGGTGATCCGGCAGAGGAATCGTTTTTTGAAAGATTTAATCCTCTAACAGGGTCTTATCGTAGAAAAAAACCTTTAAGTGTAAGGCTTTTGAGTCAGGCTTTAGATTATACCCCCGTTGGTACTGTTAAGGCCATTGACGAAATATATGACGAAAGCCAGAAAGAAGATCCCAGCTTAACAAAGATGGGACTTATGACTTTAGCAGAAGTTGCGGGTTATGTTCCTTTAGCTGGCCCACCTCTTAAAAAAATGGTTCGTGGAAGACTTAGTATAGCTGAAGAGCTTGCGGCGCAGAATCAAAGATCAATCAATAATAAAATTAAAAATTATCAATTAGATTTAGAAAATAATACTACTCTACCTGATAAAGAAATTCAGTCTAGGGTAGAAAACTTTTCTAATAATTTAAAAAGAAAAGAGGAACAAGCTGTATTAAGAAACAAAGAAATGTTTTCGGAAGATGTTTATCATTTTTCTAAAGGAAGCTTTGAAGGTGATACGTTTGATACTTCTCGTAGCACAACTCGTTTTGACAGATTGGGAACGCATGTTGGAACTAAAGAGGCGGCAAAAGACCGAGCAAAGTTCTCTTTAGGTAACATGGATGCGGAAGAAATTATTAGTCTTCCTGAAGGAGCAAGCGGTGGTTCAACGATGCCTTTACGGGCGAGAGTAGATAAACCGTATTTAAAAGAAAACGGAGAAATTTTTTCGGAGGAAGAAGTAAGACTTGCAATGAACAATTATGCGGATCAAAACAAAATTGCTGATCTTGACATTGCTATGGAAGCTTTTCGCAAAGACCTTACTGACAACGGTTTTACTCATATTCCGTATAAAAACAACATTGAAGGCCGAGACCGATCTACTGGAGAACGCCAAATCAGTTATATCATGCTTACAAATAGAACCGCAAAGGATCCGGCGGTGTTAAAAGGGCGCTTCAGTAAGTTTGAAGACGTTAACGATCCTAGACTTATGAGAGCAGACGGAGGTGAAGTTATGGACGGTATTGGTTCCTTGAACGAAACAGCACGGGGCATGTCTCGCGGACCGCGGGGCATTGGCGCTTACCAACAGTTCGCGGACGGCGGACCTGTTTACATGGCTAACGGGGGCTCTCCAGTAGCTTCAATGATTCAACGTCCTATGAGAATTTCTCCTATGAGATTTCCCACAATGCCGCCGCAAGCACCTCCTAGCAACATTCGCGGGGATGGAATGTCTGCTAACGATCTACAAAGAATGTTAAGCCGTCAAGCAATTGCTCCAGAGAATGTAGCTGACGTACAGTCGGACATACAAAGGTTGCAACAAGCAGACGTAGCAAAACGCGCTGCGGCACTAAGAGATGAAGCGGCAAGACGGGCGCGAGAGGGAAATAATCCTATACCAGAAGCAACGCCACAACCAATGCCTGTACCTACGGGGCCGTTTGGTGGATCAACACCACAACCGATGCCGAGGCCAAATCCCTTCCCTGTTGGGAATGAGTTTCCAACTTCGCAACATCCTGTGTTTTTTCCGCGGCCTGAAAATCCTTTTGGAGAAAACTTGAGTGTACCAGAGATGATGCCTCAACCAATGAATATTATGGGTCAGCCAATGCAACAGCCGATGCAGCAGCCTCAGTTTGGTGGCTTTGGAATAGGAAGCTTGTTTGGACAACAGTTTGGACAACAGCAACAAAACACAGGTGGGCTTGGATCACCGCAACCAACCGCTAACGTCCTCTTTTAATACCTGACCCGCCAGATCAATCTTACTGCGTAGCGCATTCAAGACCTTTTCATCTATCGTGTTGGGCGACACCAGATCCACATACGTCACGGCATTCTTTTGCCCAATCCGGTGAGCGCGGTCCTCGGACTGTAGTCTTATCTCAAGGTCATAGGAGTTGCTGTAGTAGATCACGGTAGTAGCTGCGGTCAGGGTAATCCCGTAGCCGCCTGTTTTGGGTTGCCCCACAAAGAAACGTAGCGGATCTTTAACGTCTTGAAACCGATTAACGATCTCTTGCCGTTCGTCCTGTGGCGTTGCTCCGTAATAAAGTGCGACCGAATCGGGCCCGAAACGGTCGCGCAGGGTCTGACAAATCTGTTGGATATCGTGGGTATACGAAGCCCAAATGATTGCCTTCCCTGATAGTTCGTCTGTAATGTCCGTTAGTTCATTCAGACGGTTGTTCTTTAGCGGCTGTATCTTTCCAACGTCGGGCTGGAAGAAGCCGCAACAAATCTGTTGCAGGCGCATGATCTGTGTCAACACACTCTCAGTCGTTGCAAGATCCCCGTTATCAAGTTGAGCCAAAGCCAACTTTTTCATCTGGTTGTAAACCTTGGCTTGTTCGTCCGTCAGTTCTACGTTGCGACGAATGTATATCTTTTCTGGAAGGTCCAAGCACTCTTCCTTCAACACGCGGGTAGAGAAGTTAAACAGCCGCTCGTTCAACTCATCAAGTCTGCGGTATCCGGTTATTTCTTGGAAACTACGCGCCCCCATCACACGCTTCTGCACTATAGCGTAGCGGTTCTGAAAAGCAAAGAAACTGTTATAGCCCAGCGCAGACGGGTCTAAGAAGTTGCACTGACTAAATAAATCCATTGGGCTCTTAGTCACAGGAGAACCCGTCAGTATGCGGCGGTACTTACTGTACTTCGTCAATACCATCAGGTTCTTCGTGCGCTGGGCTTTGCGGTTCTTGATCGTCGTGCTTTCGTCCACAATCATTAGATTGTCAGGGTTCTGCACTAGAAAACGGCCCGCGGCCCTCGCGCCTCTGGGCGAAGAGAACGCCTCTACGTTAATCACAAAGATCTTTAGCCCTTCGTAGTCTTCCATAATAACATCTTCTAGCTCGGCAGAAAACTTCTTGCTTAACGAGGGCGTCCAGCTTACTATTTTTCGTTCAATGCGCTCTGGTAAGTGCATTGGTATCTCCCCCAACGCCCAGTTGTCGTACACTCCCTTTGGTGCAACAATCAGTGCCGCGTTGATTTCGCCTTTTTCAAAAAGAATACCTATGTTGTCGATGGCAACTTTACTTTTTCCCGTGCCCATCTCCATAAAATACGCATGGAAGCTCGCGTCCCACGAATCGTTTAATGCTTTAAGCTGATGGTCGAAGGGTTCAGTTTTATACTTATACAAAATTTTATCCTTTTGAAGCTTGACTAAGCGATCTTATGAGAATATAAGGGTGTTTGTCAAGGCCGTAAAAGGGTCTTTAACAACGAAAGTGAAAAAACATGAATGATATACTAGCTACAATGGAAGCCGACTTTGAAAAAACTGTCGAATCTTCCCTTGAAAAGGGCAACCTTGGTGGAATCTCCACACTAGCCCGAAAAATACGATCAGCGCAACAGGAAGTAGAAGCTATTGAGAATGATCTCAAGGCTCGTAAAAAAGACTTGCTGAAACTAACAGACGAAGAACTGCCCTCTGCTATGCAGGAGTTGGGTCTTTCGTCGTTTAAACTGGACGACGGTTCTACAGTAGACGTTAAGCCTACATACGGAGCAAGTATTCTAGTTGCAAACAGGTTAACAGCATACGCTTGGTTGCGCGATCATGGCTACGACGACATTATAAAGAACATTGTGTCGTGTGAGTTTGGCCGTGGAGAAGACGACAAGGCCAGCGCCTTTAAAGCGTTTGCTTCAAAAGAAGGGTTTCCGGCGGATCAAAACGAAAGCATCCATTCGGGCACACTAAAAGCTTTTGTACGGGAACGTGTCGAGGCTGGGGATGAGTTTCCAATGGAACTCTTTGGGGCCTATGTGGGTCAACGCGCTATCATAAAAGGAGCAAAATAATGGCGAACGCAGTAGCAAAAACAAAAAAGGGAGATGTAGCCGCATTTGATGCGTCTATGTTTGAACAGGACGCGGGTCAGGGTAATCAGAACATCAGTAGTGATGATCTGGCACTCCCGTTTCTTAAACTTCTAAGTGGCTTGGATTCCGTTCTGGATACGCACGAGACTGCTCGCAAGGGTGACATTTATAATACCGTCTCAGGCGAAGCTATAAGCGGCAAGGACGGCATATCCGTAATTCCTTGTGCCTATCAGCGCGTGTTCATTCAGTGGCTTCCACGGGGCTCTGGATCAGGCGCACCGATAAAAATCTACACACCAAACGAAGCGCGTCCAAAAACAGAGCGCAGCAGTGACGACAACAAAGAATACGTCGTTGGCGGTGATGGAGACTACATCGAAGAAACACACCAGCATTATGTTCTGGTTGTGAAAGAAGACGGCTCGACTGAAACTGCTTTGATTGCAATGAAGTCTACGCAGTTAAAGAAAAGCCGTAAGTGGAACAGCATGATCCAATCTGTGACCATGCAGGGTAAGAACGGTCCGTTCACGCCACCACGTTTCTCACATGTCTATAAGATCAAATCTATAGCAGAAGAGAACTCAAAAGGATCTTGGCACGGGTGGGAAATGTCCCGCGAAGGTCCGGTTCAAGAAGCCTCTATCTACGCGCAGGCAAAGTCCTTCTCAGAAAGTGTTCTGAGTGGCGATGTGGTTGTAAAGCATGAAAACGAAAAAACTGAAGGTTCTTCAGACGACATTCCGTTTTAAGTTTTATTAGGGGGCTGCTTCGGCAGTCCCCACCACAAGGACATAACCATGACAGTTAAAAAGTTCTCATCCATCTTTGATGGATTACAAGAAGCTTATGGCACATATCGGGTGGAGAAAACTCAGTCTAACGGTAAAAACACCGGAAAGGCAGGGATCGTTCGGGAACCGCGGACTGCGGTACTGTGGGAAGGTCATCTTTCTGGTAAGGGCAACTCTATCGGCATCATACCGATTAACGCAGATAACATGTGCAAGTGGGGCTGTGTAGATATTGACCAGTATCCGCTGGATCACAAACTACTTTTAGAAAAGATTAGAAAATTAAAGCTTCCGCTTGTTGTGTGCCGATCAAAGTCTGGTGGGGCGCATTGCTTCCTCTTCTGTAAGGATTGGGTAGACGCAAAGGACATGCAGAAGTCTTTGAAGAGTATTGCCGCCGCGCTGGGCTACGGCGAAAGCGAAGTGTTTCCAAAGCAGATAAAGCTGCACCTAGATCGCGGTGATGTAGGGAACTTTCTAAACCTGCCCTACTACAACGCGAAGGACGGACTGCGATACGGCATACTAGATGACGGCACTTCAGCCACACTCAAAGAGTTCTACAAGCTGTACGAAACACATGTTCAAACCCCAGAGCAAATACAAAAGCTTCAAGTAACCGAATCCTCCGAAACAACGCCCATGCGCGACGGACCGCCGTGCTTGCAGTATCTTGTCAAAGAGAAAATATCTGAGGGTGGGCGCAATAACGGCCTGTTTAATATAGGCGTGTACCTACGCAAAGCTTTCCCAGATAGCTGGGAGACAGAGATCCTAACCTACAACATGCAGTATTTTGAGCCGCCCCTGCCTCTAAGCGAAGTCACGGTGGTAGCAAAGCAACTTGAGCGCAAGGACTACGCCTACCGCTGTAGCGACGCGCCAATCAACGCGCACTGTAATAAAGAACTGTGCCAGACCCGTAAGTTTGGTATCGGGTCAGCCGTGCAGAATGCGTCAGTGGCAAATCTGCGTAAGTACAACTCAACACCGCCCGTCTGGTTTATGGATGTAAACGGCGAGCCTCTGGAACTAGATACTGAAGCCCTCATGAGCCAGCCCATGTTTCAGAAGGCTTGTATGGAACAACTCAACTTCATGCCACGCAGTGCCGCAAAGGCGCAGTGGGAAGGACGCATCAGTTCCCTGCTTACCGAAATGCGCGAGAACGAAAGCGCAATCATGGAAGTCGCAGTGGATGCCAGTGTCAGCGGCCAGTTCTATGACTACCTAGAGGAGTTCTGTCGCTTCCTACAGCAAGCGCAAGACAAAGAAGAGATCTTGCTCCGCCGCCCTTGGACCGACGAGGACGCAATGGTAACCTACTTCCGTCTCAAGGACTTTGAGAACTTTCTAAAGAAGAACAAGTTCTTTGAATATAAGTCACACCGCATTGCCCAGCGCCTGCGGGACATAAACGGAGACAGCACAGTTCTCAAGATCAAGGGCCGCGCAGTGCGCGTCTGGCAGATACCAGCCTTTGAAGCAGGGGACATAGATATTACTACACCAGACTTTAGTCCAAAACAGGAGAGCCCGTTTTGACAAAACCACCCAGCGAAAGAAACTCCGAGATCGTTAGATTGATCGACGAGCAACTCATGACAAAAACTGCCGTCGCTAAATTATATAAAATAAGCAAACAGCGCGTCTGGCAAATATACAGGAAGGACAGAGACAGTGTTCAGAATCTTCGGCCCACCCGGAACTGGGAAGACGACACGACTTCTTAATATGGTCGATGACGCTCTTCAAAAGGGCGTCGCTCCAAGAAACATTGCTTTCCTAGCCTTTACTCGTAAAGCCGCCAACGAAGCAAAAGAACGTGCCGCGAAACGCTTTGGGTTAGATCCCAAGGAAGACCTGTTCTACTTTAGGACACTGCACAGTCTTGCCTTGACCTGTTCTGACATACGCCCAGAGCAAGTGATGCAAGAAGAGAACTACCGCGAACTCTCTAGCCAGATGGGCGTACAGCTTCAAATGACCCGCACCAGCCTTTATGAAGATGATATCCCCAGCATGGTCAAAGCAACTGATCCGATCTTGGGTCTGATTAATCTTGCCCGCATGCGGAAGATCCCGCTCAGAGATCAGTACAACAGCGTCGGCATAGATGTTGAGTGGAACACCGTCACCTATGTAGACAAGTGCCTTCGTATGTACAAAGAGAATATGGAGTTGTTCGACTTCACAGATATGCTGGAAAGTTTTCCCAAAGAAGGTCAATCAAACTGTCCTAATTTTGACCTCTGCTTTGTAGATGAAGCACAAGACCTCTCTCCTATACAGTGGGACATTGCCCACATTATAGATGAGAAGTCCGATAGAATGTACTGCGCCGGAGATGATGACCAAGCCATCTACCGCTGGGCAGGCGCAGATGTAGAACATTTTATTAATCTGGAAGGCGGATCAGAAACTCTCTACCAATCCTACCGTGTTCCATTCGAAATACACCAACTGGCAGAGCGCGTCGTGTCCCGCATTAAAAAACGCTTCCTAAAAGAATACAAACCAAAGACCGATGCCTACGGATCAATACGCCGGATCTTCAGTATCGAAGAGATAGACATGTCCGAGGGCTCGTGGCTCATCATGGCCCAAGCCGGATACCAGCTAAACCCCGTATCCGGAGAACTGAGATCCTCTGGATACCTGTTTAATAACCGCGGCCATCGATCCATCTCCGAAAACATAAGTGACGCCGTAAACGGATGGGAGCAGTTGCGTAAAGGAAAAGAAGTAAACGGCGCAGTAGCCCGTAAGATCTACAGCTTCATGTCAACTAAAGACCGCGTGGCGCGGGGATTTAAAAAACTAACCTCAGTAGAAGATACAGATCTCCTAGATCTAAAGGCACTGACCGCGGACCACGGGCTTCTGGCTACAGAAGATATGGTATGGCACATTGCTATGGACAGAATGCCAGAAAGCGAAAGAGCCTACATCATTGCAATGTTGCGACGCGGAGAAAGATTTAACGGAGAGCCGCGTATAACCGTGTCAACGATACACGGGGCAAAGGGCGGAGAGGCGGACAACGTTGTGTTGTTCACGGACCTTTCGCCAGCTTCAGAAGAACAGATGACAATTAACCCAGACGATATGCACCGTGTTTTTTATGTTGGTGTAACTCGTGCTAAAGAGAACCTGTTTATTGTTGAACCAGAAGATTTTACAAGGAGTTATGACTTATGAACTGTTGGCACTGTAAGACAGAACTTATTTGGGGAGGAGATGACGACTGTGATGTCGAAAGCTTTTCCACAGGAATAGCCGCAAACGAGGGTGAAGACGTTGAATGTATGCACGAGGATTACAGCATGGTCACTAACCTGTCGTGCCCCAAGTGTAATTCGATGGTATTAGTTTATTATCCAAGGGAGAAAGAAGATGAAACGTGATGAAATTTTAGATAAGTCAAAAGAACTTATCAACGGACAACGCGCCACGGACTACGGCGATGCGTTTGAAAACCACAGTCGTATAGCAAACGGATGGAATGTCATAATGAACGGGGCCTTGATAAGTCACGGCTACCTGACAGAACAACATGTTGTTTTGATGATGGATTGGGTCAAGACGGCCCGCCTTCTGCAAACTATAAGCCATGAGGACTCGTGGCTAGATAAAGTCGGTTATTCCGCTCTTGGGGGAGAGTTTTCTGGAAAAAGCGAAGAACTAGACAATCTCGGCATAGATATCGACATGCTGAGAGAAGTCGAAGCAACAAAAAGAAAGATGAATAAATGAAGCTTAAAATAGCTAGTCCCTCTCTGAAGTCAGAGTGGGTTCCCCCCGCGGAACTTCCTGACCTCACTGGCGCAAATACAATTGCCATAGATGTAGAAACAAGAGACCCCAACATAAAAAAGAACGGCCCCGGATGGGCAGTTGGGGACGGCGAAGTAGTGGGCTATGCCGTCGCTACCGCCGATTGGGCTGGCTACATCCCCATAAGACACCTTGGGGGTGGAAACTTGGATGAGAAGATAGTCAACAGATGGCTCAAGAAAGTCTTTGATTGTCCCGCTGATAAAATCATGCACAACGCACAGTATGACGTAGGCTGGATCAAGCGCATGGGCTTTGAGATAAATGGCCGGATCATCGACACGATGGTCGTCGCGTCCCTGTTAGATGAAAATAAGTTCTCCTACGCATTAAACTCTCTCGCGTTTGAGTATCTGGGGCTCGCAAAGAACGAAAGCCTGCTTCGGCAAGCGGCAAGCGAGTTCGGCTTTGATCCCAAGGCCGACATGTGGAAAATGCCCGCTATGTATGTGGGGCCCTACGCCCAGACCGACGCAGAAGTAACCCTGCAACTCTGGGACTACCTAAAAGTAGAGATCGGCAAGCAGAACCTTTGGAATATTGTCAACCTAGAGCTAGACCTACTGCCCTGCTTGGTTAACATGACATGGCGCGGGGTCCGCGTAGATATGGACAAAACCGAAAGAACGCGCGACGCGATCCTAAAAAGAGAGAAATTAGTCCTCAAAGAGATAAAATCCCTAGTTGGCCGAGATGTAGAGATCTGGGCGGCAAATTCTATTGCAAAAGCCTTTGATGACCTCTCCATACCCTATCCAAAGACAACAAAGGGTGCGCCGTCGTTCAAAAAGCAGTTTTTGACAGAACACACAGAGAAATTGCCAAAACTTATCGTTCAAGCGCGTAGTTTAAACAAAACCAGCGGAACTTTTATAAATAATATCCTAAAATTCTGTCATGGCGATGGCAGAGTGCATTCGCACATCAATCAGATACGCGGAGACGATGGCGGCACGGTTTCTGGCCGATTTTCCATGAATAATCCCAACCTACAGCAAATTCCGGCCCGCGATCCCGAAATTGGGCCCCTGATCCGCTCTTTGTTCCTTCCAGAAGAAGGAGAACAGTGGGCGTCCATAGATTACTCGCAACAAGAACCGCGGATCTTGGTTCACTACGCCCATGTCTACGGAAAAAGCCGTGACGTGCCGTTAAGAGGTGTTGAAGAGTTTGTAACCAGTTACCGAGAGGATCCAGACATGGATTTTCACACAATGGTTGCCGAAATGGCCGATATCCCTCGAAAACAAGCCAAAACCATCAACTTGGGCATGATGTATGGTATGGGAGTGGCAAAACTGGCAGACCAGCTAGATATTGAGGCGTCAGAAGCCAAAAATCTCGTAAAACAGTACCATGACCGCGTACCTTTCGTAAAAGGATTGATGACGGGGGTTACAAACCGCCTAAACAGCAAAGCAAGTGGCGGAGCAATCAGTTCTATCCTTGGGCGCAAGTGTCGGTTTAATCTTTGGGAGCCCGACTCCTTTGAAATGACAAAAGCTATGCCATATAAGGAAGCCGTCCTAGAATATGGCGATACATGCCGTTTAAAGCGGGCCTACACCTACAAAGCGCTGAACAGACTAATCCAAGCGTCCGCCGCGGATATGACAAAGAAAGCTATGGTGGATTTGTACAAAGAAGGGTATTTACCCATGCTTCAAGTGCATGACGAACTTTGCATGTCAGTAAAAGACAAAAAAGAAGCAGAAACTATTGCAAAAATTATGATAAACGCGGTAGTATTAGAAATCCCTAGCAAATGCGACGTTGAAGTGGGTCCAAGCTGGGGTGAAGCTCTTTAGGATGGCTTCTAGCGCACGGCTCACTGGCGCACTCCACTTCTAACTAAGGCGGCACTCCACCCAGTGTCGCCTTTTTTCTTGTAAGTTCCCATAAACTCCTATATGCTATTCATGAAAACGCAAAAAAGGTTAGCCCAATGGATACTACAAAATGGAAAAGCGTCCTTGTGCCCATTGAGGTCTACAAGGAAATAAAAGAACACTCCGTAGTCAACGGAAGAACGATCAGCGGGCAGTTAAGAATTATGTTTGACGTTTATTTACAAAATAAAGACAAAACGCTTGACGTATCCCATAAAGTCGCTTATAAATAGCGCAGACATTCTCCAAATGTTTCAATCGTTAAAACCCTCAGTCACATGTCCTGACTGAGGGTTTTTTCTTTTTTACGATCATTACTTGACATTATCCCATACAATCTATACTCTATGGTTATTGGAACAGGAGATATGTAATGCGTAAAGAATTAATCAAAGAAGACACATCGTTCCCTGCCTTTGATATATGGCAAGGTAAAGAAGTGTGGCTTGATTGTACTGATGATTTAGAAATTGATTGTGTACATCATGCAGACTCACCTATGAATTTGGCACATGGAATGAATGGCCTCAACGCTTTGGTGATAGTAAATCAACCATCCCGTGATCTTGTTAATAGGTATATGCTGGTGGTGTCAGTAGATGTAGATGATTGGGAGGACGTGTAATGACTGAGCAAGAAATCAAAGACGCATTAGTGGACATTGAAATCTCTGCCTTGGAGTTATCTGTAGGAAATTTTGAAGCTGAGATGTTTGAAAGTGACTGCGAACATATCGCTACATTAGCTTACAAAATTCGCGATCACATGTTTATCAACAAAGCAGAAAAGTCATGAACCATTGGCAAGATTATGTGATTTTTGCAATCATAACTGTAATTGTTTTAGTTTGGATAGTCGGCATTGTTGTCGGCTGGTTTTAAGGGAGAATGTAAATGTCTATGACAGCAGAAATAAAACTACGGGGCGCTGACAACGAAGTCATCTCGTCAACGTCTGTTACATCGGAACATTACGAAGACGGTCCAGATCCCGACAAATTTCTTCATAACGCTTGGAAGATGGCCGATCAAATGGCAACCCACTTTTCTTTCGCGGACGAATGGCGCTTAACTTTAACCTTCGATTTAGATTTGCGAGAAAGCATTGAAGAAATAATGGCAAGGCAGGGGAGAGCGTAATGGGACTTGATATGTATTTAAACGGTCATAAGTTTACCCCAAATTGCTACAATCAGCACCAACGTCAGAAAGTTGATGGCTACGAAGTTACCAGTTTAGAACTGGATCTCGGCCAATGGCGCAAGCATTGGGCTTTGCACACCTACATTAGTGACAACTACGGCGACGAAAATCGCCACCAGTTTCCAATAGACAAAGAAGAACTTTTGGAAATTGCAGATGCCGTGGAAAAAGGTAAACTGCCAAACGCGGACTATCAACCAGAAACTGACGCTTACCACAAAGAACCAGAACAGGTTGCAAAGACTGCAAAAATCTTTCGAGATGCCGCCGCTTGGCTCGACCGTAACGACGGCTTCTGGCGCGATGTAGAATACACGGGGAGTTGGTGATATGAGTTATATTGGCAATTATGTTGTCGGCTTGCAGGAGCGTTCTAGCGAATGTCCAGAATGTAAGGGGGGCGGCAAACTAGAAGTAACTGTGGAGGTTGATTCTTTCCGCGATATAGATTGCGATATGTGCAATGGAACTG
>Ga0209337_1002307_pt1 | contig 13913 bp, 14 predicted proteins | sample LinPmetageLP53_FD_184044 | JGI IMG/M metagenome (GOLD analysis project Ga0209337, IMG submission 184044) | Marine viral communities from the Pacific Ocean - LP-53 (SPAdes) (version 2) | ecosystem: Environmental > Aquatic > Marine > Oceanic | place: Pacific Ocean | collected 2010-02-08
TCAGAAAGATAGGAGAAAGTAATGGGTTTTAAATTTAAAACAAAACCCTATGCACATCAACTAAAAGCTCTCGAACTTTCTTGGATGAAAGACGAGTTCGCTTTGTTAATGGACATGGGAACGGGTAAATCAAAAGTCTTAATAGACACGATAGCTGCACTTTACGATGCGGGTAGAATAGACTCAGCAGTTATAATGGCTCCAAAAGGAGTTTATAAAAACTGGGTCGGGAAAGAGATTCCTGCTCATATGCCCGAGCATATAGAATGTAATGTAGCTTATTGGGCATCGCCTCTTTCAGTAGCGCATAAGGATGCGATACGAGCGATATGGTCTCCAAATCATGACCTTCATATCCTTGTTGTAAATATAGAGGCGTTGTCAGGAGGCAAAGCAGAAGAAGTTGTAAGTAAGTTTATTAGAAGCCATCAAGGTAAAACTCTTATTGCTATTGATGAATCTACGGTTATTAAAAACCATAAGGCGAAAAGAACTAAAGCTGCTATACGAGTAGCTAAGTTAGCCAATTATAAAAGAATATTAACAGGGTCTCCGATTACTAAATCACCTCTAGACTTGTTTTCTCAGTTTCTTTTTCTTCATGAAGAGCTTCTAGGGTTTAGATCTTATTATACCTTTTGTAGCCGATACGCAGATATGGTCAGAAGAACTACGGGGTCTCATAGTTATCAACAGATCCTTGGTTTTAGAAATTTAGACGAGTTAACTAAATCTATTCAGCCTTTTTCATATAGGGTTACTAAAGAAGAATGTTTAGATCTTCCTGAAAAGAACTATATAAAACGATCTATAGAGTTAACCCCCGAACAAAAGAAAATCTATAATCAGCTGAAGAAGAATGCAGTAGCTCTTTTAGATGGTATGGAAATGGTATCTGCTAATGCAGTGATTACTCAGCTTCTACGGCTTCACCAAGTTAGTTGCGGATTCGTTAACACAGACGAAGGGGATACCATAGAGATAAAAAATACTCGTATGTCTGAGTTGTTATCTATCCTTGAAGAAGTAAACGGTAAAGCAATTATCTGGGCAAACTATAGACACGATATTATGGCTATTGAAAAAGAAATATCCAAGGTTTATGGAACAGAGTCTGTAGCTTCTTATTTCGGGGATACTCCTGGAGAAGAAAGACAAAATATTGTCGATAGATTCCAAGAGGATAAAGATCTAAGGTTCTTCGTGGGACAGCCTAGAACAGGTGGATACGGCCTCACGCTTACTTCAGCAAATACTGTAGTTTATTATAGTAATAGCTATGATCTTGAAGTAAGGTTGCAATCTGAAGATAGAGCGCACAGAATAGGTCAAAACTTTTCTGTAACTTATATAGACTTAGTTGCTGAAAAAACAGTTGACGAAAAGATCGTTACTGCTTTAAGAAAAAAGATTAACATAGCAACGCAGGTTCTCGGAGAAGATTGGAAAAAATGGCTGATTTAATTGACGAATTTAAACATATACGAAAAAAGTCTGGTTTAAGCCAACGACAAGTAACCGATGATACAGGAGTAAGTGTTATTACTGTATATACTTGGGAAGCCAGACAGCGACAGCCCACCCTTGCTAACTTTAACAAAGTTTTAGAAACGATGGGCTATGAGCTTTCTATTCAGCCAAAGACCTCATCCGGTCAACCAAACGTCTAGCTCGGTTTGGAACTTGCGTGTACCACCTAGAATCAACCATCTGGTCGGCTGCTTCGTTGTAGTCACGAGCATCAACTCCAGCTTTCATACCAACGAATTTTGACAGTCGAGGCCGACCCATATTGAACATCATGTTGCACAGTATATGTTGTAGCTCTTCGTCAAAGTCATCAAAATCTGGGTACAACACCTTGCACTCATCTATAGTTACTGCGACATCTAACGCAAACAATTGTCGCACCCGCTCTTGTTCGACCACTGTACCCACTGGCTTGCCATGTTCTTCGTCATGTTCAGTGATTAAGTGACCCACGCCCGTTGTACACAGGCCAAGATGATCCAAATAAATTTCGTATTTGCATCCTTCATCTTCTGCGATCTCTTCGCGTAATTTATCTTTATTCATTTTTTAAAGCCTTTCAATCCACGGATACCAAATGATGCACCGATACTAGCATACATTGCCCATTGAAACCATTCTGGGGTATTTGACAATGCTGCGAATCCTTCTTGAACATAAGGTTGTGTGAAGGGTATAAAACACATAGCTATTATTATAATGAATAAAATCGTCCACGCTTCATCTTTCCAACTATTGTCAGAAGACTGAGCCATAATTTTTTCCCAGCCAGCTTCATGCGTAGCTGCAGTGACCATAACTTGCGCTTCTGCTTCAGCGCGAGCTTTCGCTACTGCACCTTTAGCTTTAGTTTGTTCAACTTTAGATTCCATCCAGCTACCAGCTAGGTTTGCTATTGGACCTATGAGTGCTTGTAACATTAATATAACTCCTTACTTGCGGCTACCTTAACAGGTTTACAATAAGCTGTTGCTCTATGTTTAGCAGGGACGCCACTTAAACTTCCGTAATTACCGTATCTCTTAGTTATTTGAGAAGCAAAATAATTACAATCAACTACTGATCTAAAATACATATCTTGACTTTGTACTTTGCCGCCTAATACAACTACTAATAAAAACGCATGAATCACTTTTTATTCATCCACGCAGTTGTTCCCATGTACGCTCCAACGATCCCTGCTCCTGAAATATAGAATAAATTAGATATATCAGATAAAGCCTTTACCCTATCCAAAGGGATAAAAAACATAGCTACAGTAAACACACCCATTGAAATCAAAGTGTAGCGAGCCATCCTAAGTTGAGCTAAATGCTTGCGAAGATTGTCCTCTGTTGCTTTGATTTCTTTGACATGAGACAGTTCTTCATCGCTAACAATGCCATCACCGTCTTCATCATATTCGGCAAATTTAGATTGTTTTTGTAATTTCTTTTGCATCAAACATAACCGTTGCTATTGCTACACTAAACATTAAAAATATAAACAAACCTATAACTACAGCTATTAGAAAAAATATACCAACTCCAATTTTAAAATTATCCATTAACTCTTCTTGTCTTAGTCTTTCCATTTTCTTAGCTTTGGCTGCTGCTTCTTTGGCTTCTTGTATACGCTTTGCTCTCTCAGCTATAATGCCAGCCCAAGTGCCATGACCAAATCGCATATCAACCATAGTAGCCACTTCTTGTAGTTGTTCGGCTGCTAACTTAGCGTTGATTACTTCTTTAGCTACAGTGTCAACGCCAAACTGATCTCCTAATCCAACACCACCAGACTTTTTATTTCGTAACGCTTGTACTTCTTTTTCACCTCGAAAAAGGTCATCAATCTGTCCAGCTATTTGAGATATATCTTGACACGTTGATATATTACTTTTGATAAAATCAACTGAAGCTTTGACTAAGCTAATACCCGTGAGAACTTCTGCAACTACCATGTATCATCTGTTTCCTGCTTCGAGTTCTTGTAAAATTGCTCGTGCTTCATTAGGTTTATCAACAGGTAATTCACCATCGATTGGGTAATCGTATCTGCCAAATAATACACGCCCAATAGTCTTTTCTAACTCAGAGGATAAAGGTGATTTCATAGAAGCTTTAGCTGCTTCCGCCATTGCTCTAGGGTCTGCAAGAGCCGTGGTTAAAGCATCTTCTTTTACGTTCCCTCGGACTTTATTAAACGCTGTTAAAAAACGTCCAGGACGGGTAAACATACCTACATAGCCTCTTATAAGACCCGTTAGCATATTACCTTCTTTTCTTGCCCCACGTGTCGGAACATCAGTAAGTGCTGCTTCCGTAGCATCAACTACAGTGCGGAGGTTCTTTGTATAGTCTTGTCCAAAAAGAGTTGATAATTTATCTTTATTAGAGTCTAAATAATTGCGCATTGCAACGGGGTCCATGACCTCTCGACCATTGACCGTTTTAGTTCTTCCTGCGGCAGGGTTCCATATATCTTTATAGACAAAGGCTTTATAAGTATCTAAAAGCTCTGGAGACTCACGAAGTAATAAATGGACTTGATCAAATTTAGCAAACCTATCTGCTTTCCAAGTGTTTTCAAATATAGTTTCTGGTTCTACAGCTTTACCACCACCTAAATCAAATTGACGACTAATTTTATCAAGAGTAGCTTTTTGCCTAGCTTGAACTTGAACTACTTGTTCTGAAAACTCTGTAGCTGAACCAAGGGCGGCTCTTTCAGCTCGGGATAAATAAGTATCCATTACCGCGCCATATTCATTTATAAATTTATTATGCGCAGCAACATTTATTTCTTTAATTTGACCCCGAGCATCTTTTTTAACTACCGTATCCTGCCATTTTTTACGAATAGTTGCACCTATATCATAATATAGACTTGCGTTATCAGGAGTTTTAAGTTCAGCAGCGATATCTAAAACAGCTGTTTTTCCTGTGCGGTCTCTTTGAAATAACAAATTCCAAGCGGCTTCAGGATTTTTAGCATTGCGTAATTTAGCTACAGCTGAAAGTGTTGTATTCCTAAACTTTCTAGAAAAATCTGCAAACTGATCGTCTAATACTTTTAATTCATCAGCCATTCCTGCAGGAGCATCTTTACGAGATAAAACACGATTACGAGCTTTTTCTAAAGCATCTACCATTTTAGATAATGTTTCAGGATAAGGAGCATCTTCTCCTGTTAATGTTTTTCTATACGCTTGTCTTTCAAGTCTTCTAAGGTCTCGAATATTTTCATTAATAGTACGAAGCGATACATTTTTTACTGAAATTGCTCCGCCTTTTTCACTTAATACAAAATTATCGAAAACTTTATTTACAACTTTACGTTCTGCGTCATTTAAAAAAGGTCTATCAGCAAAAGTCTTACGAATATCTGAAGCAAGTCTTGCCGCTTCACTGGGTTTTATTCCACCTTTACCAATTTTAACAGAATCAATACTAATACCTGTTGAATCAGACCAACGCTTAAATAGATCTTCGTAATTTTTACCAATCGCAGCACTAGCTTTTCCGTAAGATTCCCCAATAGCGTCTCTAGCAGCATTACCAATAGAAGCAGCATCAGCGACACTAGACGGTAAATTAACTGCATCATCAATAGCTTTATCAATATTAATTAACGCATCATCTGTAAGTGCTTTCGTTTGTAATGTTTGCGCTTCTAAACGAGCAGCGGCTTCAGCTTGTATATTTTCACCTAAACGAAGACGTTCTACTTCGCCCATGCGATTAGCTTGACCCTCAACTCCTACAGGCATAGGAGTTTCTTGCGAGGCTTCTTTAACAGCTTTTTCAGCGGTAAGCGCGGCTGTTCTACTAGGTGTTAATATTCCCTCAGCTGTTTCTCGAGAAGGGGAAGTAGCTACTAAGGCTTCACGTTCAGCAAGTTCTGTAGCTGATGCTTGCATTGCAGCTGCGTCGCTGATATTAGTTGCGTCTTTTGCTGCTGCTTCTAAAACTTGAGCAGATGACGGTGTAATACCTTTTTCCGCTGCCATTTTACCAGCAGGAGACGCCATATATTTATCAAACGCTTTAATAAAAGTAGCTTCGTCAATATCAAAATCAAACTTCGGACGAGCTAAACCTACTGCCCTAAGAACAGGTTTAAACAGTTTAAAGGCGACAGCACCGCCAAAACCGAAAAGAGCACTTAATTTTGCTTCTTGAAAAGCTTGGTATAAAATTTGTTCGTCAGTAATATCTTCTGGTAAAAAACCTTGTAGTTGAGCAAATTTTAAACGAGACATCGAAGTAACACCAGCTGCTACTGAAGAAGCAACAATAGAGGGTCCACCTGTAAAACCAACTCCTGGAGTAAATGCAGCAAGAACCCCAGCTGTAGTTTCTGTAGCTATAGGTAATAATGTATCTGCGGAAATATCTGCTAAATCTCCAGGAATATCCATATAGTTTTGAACTGTGGCAAACGGGTCTAAGACATTATACTTGCCATCAAATCTTGGATCTTTAAATTCTAGTTTTTTACTTACATCGCCGACACGAAGCCCAAAGTCGTAATCATCATTAATAAGACCTTCGTTTTTAAAATAACGTTTAAGATTATGTTGTACATTTTTCTTTTGAAGTTCAGGATCAAAAAGAGTAGTGGTACTTAGTGCCGCTCGTAAACTTGTAGGAATACCTTCGTTAAGGATTCCCGCTTGCAAAGCAAGGTCTGCTGTAGAAGGTTTATCTTCTAACATCGTATCTCGTAGATCATCTTCTGGACCAAGAAATGAAGACCCTGAAGGTAATTCAGCACCTACCATAGCGGGTCGTATCCCTGTTGCGGGTAATTGATCTGTAACTGTAGGAGTAGGTGCAACAACAGGAAGAGCAGAGGTCGAAGCTGCGTTAGCAGACGATTGAGAAAGCCTTTGTAAAATCAAAGGATCAAGATTTATAACATCGTTTTCAGCCATTAGGGTGTCGCCTGATTTTTAAATTTTTCTAAAATATCAGCAGGAACTGTTTTAATAATTATATCTAATTGATCAGAAGTAACATATGCGGGGTCAGAAGAATCAAGCTGTGAACGCCTTGCTGCATCATTAAGAACATCAATAAAACTAAGTTCCCTAGCGGTATATTGTTGTGGAACCTCAACATTACCTGCACCGTCATTACGATAAGCATCTACTGATTGAAATTTAATTCGACCGTTAACTAAACCAACTCGATCAGCAAGACCTTCTCTAATACCTTCATTTTTCTGTAAAAAACTAGATACATTAAAATTAGTTCGTTCTCTAATTTCATCGTCAGATAATTTTTCGACCTCTTTAAGGTATTTAATATTAGTCTTCGACCCATGAAGTTTATTATAACTAATTGCATAAGCATTAGTTGCTGTATCAAGAGCTTGATTTATACCTGAAATTAATACATCCGGATTAGCAAACCATTTTCCTTCTGCGATATCGCCACCGCCGAAAGTAACGAGAGCCGCTGCGACATCTTTATCTGTTAGTTTACCTGTTTCACGACTACCTGCTAAAGCATATGCAAAACTCATTAACTGACTTTGTATTTCTGTATTACCTTTAGTAAGTTTTTGTAAATTTGTAAATACTTTACCAACAGTAGTATTTCCTACACGTTCATTACTACTAAGCATAGTATCAGAAAGATCACCGTTCAAATAAGATGATTGATTATCTGATGCTCTATCACCAAAAGCACCTACTGCGGCACTTACTTGACCTTTTACGCCACCAATAAATTTTCCAAAATTAGCAGCTACGCCTATAGCGTCTGCAGGGCGTGGGGTACTAGATAGTGATCTTAAAATATTATCACCAAGGCCAAAAGCCGCCCCAAGAGCATCACCTTGAGAAAAAATAGTTTTGGCTTGTCTTGCTGCATCAGAAGCATTAACTGATCCTGCTGCGCCCTCACCTGCAGCGTATAATTGACCTTCTGACCAAACATAAGTCATAGGGTCTTTACGGGTAGTTATCATTTCAAGTCTACCGTCAGTAGAGTCTAATGTTGTCTTTAGTTCTTTTGCTTCAGCTGTGTTTTTATTGGTTAAAGCATTATATGCTTTTTGTGTTGAGAACTTTACTTGTAATAGTCTAGTAAGTTCGTCTTGCCCACCTATAGAAGGATCGACGCTTAGTACATTAGTCATAGCTAGTTCACTAGCTGGTTTACTTTTATCGCTAAATCCTTGTACTTTATATGATTTACCTTCTACAAACTCGTTAGGAAACTGAGTTGGAAACGCTTCTTTATATATATTGTAAGTAGCTTTATCAGAAATATCAAAACTAGACTTTACGATATTTTCAGAATCAGAAACATTTTCAAGTTTTAATCCATTTGATTTTAATAACCCAAACATAGTTGCTGAAATATTTTCAACTGCAACACCTTTAAAGGCATCAGGATATCTAGCAATTATAGGTAATGCTTTTTCTTTTTGATCTGCGGTCAGCATGTTTACTGAAGCAGAAATTGCTCCGGCTTTATTTTTTGCTTCAGTTTGACTAATTTTTTCTTGATTTTGATAAAACTTAGCTAAATCCATAGTAAGGGCAGTAGCATCAGCTTTTCGTTTAGCTAATTGACCTGCGAGTTGAACAGTTAATGTTTTACGTGATTTTTCATCCTCACGATAAATACCAAACGCTAACCTATCCATCGTATCAGATCGTGCGCGTTTCTCTTTAGCCCTAGCTTTACCAACGACTAAACCTTTTTTACCTGAAACAGCAAGATCACCTAATAATGAACCTGTACTATTAGAAGGATCAAGAAGATCTAAACCAATAGCTAATGCAACGTCTGCCCATACAGGAACTTCGTCTTCTTGTTTTAAATCAAAAAACTTTTTAACTTCGGCTTTAGCAGAGTCAGGTGTGCCTTTTTCCCCGACTAACTTTTGTAAAAGTTTTGTAGAAGAAGAATCATTTTGAAGTTTAATTAACGCACCCATAGTTTTAGCGATATCAGGATTACCATCATAAACATCTTTTAATGAAGGATCTACTTTACTTTCATCGTCAGTAGCTAACGTCATAAGTTTATCTGGATCAGCTTTACTTAAAGCAGGACCAAAAATTTGACTACCTACTTCTTTAGCTGCTTTTTCTTCTTCTGCTGATCCATTACCTGCTATAAGGTCTTCGATACCTCTTGGATTAACACTTGAAGAAGGTTGCATTACTCCTTCTTCTAAAGTAGGACGTATTTGCGGAGCCATTTGCGGAGGCTTCATCATTCTTGGACCCGTTTGCGCAGGGTTATTTGCAGGAGAAGTCTGTTGCAAAAACAGAGATCTCGCAGCTGCAGGAGTCAATATCCGAGGATCAATCGCCAAAGTTAATCCCCTCTCCGCCAAACATTTTTGGTTTATACCCAAGTTGACCAGCTAGCCCTAAACCTGTTGCAGCTATACCTGCGATCTGGCTTAAAGGATTTTGACTAGGTGATGTCCCTATAGACATTGAAGACTGAGTAGTCGGTACACCGCGAAGTAAATCACTAAAGAAGCCTAACCGTTGATACGGTTCATAAGATTGTTGAAGCGCAGTAGCTCTTTGAGCATCGGCAACACCCTGCGCTTGTTGTTGATAAAGTGAACCAATACCAAGAAGATTAGAAATATCTTGCTGGCCTAATTGTTGTTGCTGTGCGCCTAAATTAGCCATTTGACCGCCAAACTGACCTAATCCTTGAGCTACTCTTTGTTGTTGATTTAAAGCAGATTGGTATCCTGCTTCTCTTAATTTCGCAGAAGCATCTGCAAACTGTCGTCCTGCCGCACCTGCTAATTCAGTTTGCGCTATTCGTTCACGAGAACCACCGAAAGCCCCTTGAGCTACAGCATTGCCAGCTATTCCTTGGCCTTGGATTTGCCTATTACGATCAATATCTGTTTGAAGGTTATCAATAACGTCTTGAGTATAAGGGCTTAAAAACTGTTGATACCCAGTTGGATCTGCAGCTAATGCAATCCCCGCTTGAGTTAATGATTTACCTTGATCCAAAAATGGTTGATAAGAACCAACACCTTGATCTGCTAATTGACCAGCTTTTATTTGTTCTGGAGTTAATTCTGCAACTTGAACATTAGGTACGTCTTGAGGAGTCTGTACACGTTGGTACGCAGACTCAAGTAACTTACGAGTATAATCCTCCATAAAAGGAGCAAGACGAGTAATATTTTCTACGGTTTGTGTTTCAGCCATACCTTACCCCTACGCTCGCGCATTAGCGTCAGCGCGACGCTCAAACTCTCGCATTATTCCGTTCATAACTTTTGCACCTTTATCAGGATTATTACTACCAGAAGGATCAGCTCCTGCTACAGCTTTACCTGTTTGAACAAATTCTGTATTAGATAATAAAGTCGGAATCTTATCGTCTCTTGGACCTCCTGGACCTTTGATATATCCGCCGTATGCTGCTTGCCTAAACATTGGTCTCAAGAGAGGGTCACGTTGGAAAGGTTGATAATCTGATACATAATCAGCAGGATTATTTGAAGCCATTGTTTGTTCTAAACCAAATAAAGAACTTTGGGGAGGAGGTGTTAATTCATCAGGAAGCTGTGGATTTTCTCCTCTTGCTAAAGCAGCGTAATATTTATCTACAACACTTCGTCTATCTGCTTGAATGTTTTCTTCCTCTTGAGGGTCTGTAAACATACCTCCAATAGACGGAGCTAAAGCTAAAGCAGCGGCTGTTCCAGCACCCATACCCGATAACCCCGCAGGAAGGACGTTAGCTATACCGCCAGCTCCTGCAGACGTTAAAGCACTACCTACAGTAGGAACAGCACCTCCGCCCCCTGCAGCGGCTATACCTTTATCTAATCCTGGACCAAGAAACTTAGCTCCTGCAAAACTCATACCTGCTGTAAGAAGAGCTTGTTCAGGCGACTGACCCGCAGCTAACCCTCCAAGACCACCACCGATAGCTGCTCCAGCTGGGCCACCAATAGCCATACCAACAATAGAGCCAATCATAGGAGCAGCTTTTTTAAGAAGTTTCCCTATAGATTTAAAAAAGAATTCTGGCTGTCCAGTATCTGGATTTATAGAATTAAGCTCATTACCTACAACATACCGCTCAGGGTTTTCAATCCCGATAGCTCTCATTTGTTTAAACAAACTTGCTTTCAACTCTGGGTTTGAGTCTAAGACTTCTTGAGGAATAACTGTTTCACCTTCAGCAGCATGAACAATATAATTGTCCTCATATCTGCCAAGAGAAGCTAACCCTCTAGCTGCATTTTCATATGGAGCAGTTTGCATATTGATCACCTTTATAGAAAGATACCTCTTTCTTTATTAATTAGCAACTGTTGTTAAGAAACAGCTACTGTTACTGTACCTAATTCACCAGTTATTGAAACACTTCCGCTAAATATCTCAGTTTTACCAACCACTTTTAAAAACCCACCGTCAGCTATGTACAAATCACCTTGTTGTAAAACATTTAAATTTCCGTTTTCTGGTACTTCTTGAAAATTTAATTGAGGATTTTGCATTTGATTTATAAATATTTCTAAAGCTCTAACTAGATCCGTTAAGTATGCAATATCTGCTTGTTTCTGCGCTTCTAAGTTTCTAACTAAATTTGCTAAATACACCACCTCCATTGGAGGAGTTGGTAGTTTCGGAGTAGCTTGCGGCGGAGTTGGTAGTCTTGGAAGAGGTGTTACATTAGTAGCCATTACCTTCTCCCGTCTTGTCTAATATCAATACGAGGACTACCCAGTCTCCAACGAACGCCAAGAGTACCACAATCTACTTTTAAAGAAAAAGCTCGACCTCTTAACCTTATATCTGCTTTATTAGTATATTGTTCAAAAGGCACTGTGGTAGACACCGCTGTTCTATCTATTTTAGCAATCTCGGATTGCAAAAAATTACCAGCAGGAAAATTATTAGATTGTAAAGTAACATTAACAGAAGGCTCCGTATTGGTAGAACCGTTAAATGTAAAATCTGGAATTATCCTACGGATAAAAGAAAACTGATCACCCTCTCCAATATCTATTGGACTAGACTCTATTCTAGACTCCATAATCGCACCGTCATCACTATAACCACTTTCATGATTAAATAGATAATTATCTGCAGCAGCTATTGGAAACTTTCGTATACCCCTATCTAAAAATGCTGTTCTAGATAAATTACCGTAATACCAAATTCCCTCTGCATAGTTAAATATTACATAACGATCATTCTCACCCGTGCCTCCGTTGGCAAGTGAGTTTGTATTAGAAGTATAAAACCAAATTATTTCACTAAATTCAGATATAACCGAAGCATATGTTTTTTCAGCTTGATCAAAATCGAAATCAAAAAACACTCGCTCTTTTACTGAACAAGGCAATTGTTTTGTTTGACCATCGTAAATATAAAAGTTTTGTCTGCCCATCCAAAAAACAGCATCTTCAACTGCGACTGCAGCATTTGGACCCATAATTGAAGTATTACTAGCTAAAGGCTGTATCCCAAATATAAATGGCGCACCTATAAACTGCATTGAATGAACAGAACTATCTGTGAATATTACTATCTCACGCTTAGTTTCTATAGCTCGAACAAACTCTGAACCTGAACCTATTCTTAAATCACCTGCAGTATTAGTCCCTGTTGGTCTCCAATCTGTCGGTGATTCTTGAGAAGAAAAACGTATTAATAACGGATCTTGTTCGTTTACATCCAATATATCTGCACCAAAAGCAATTACATGTCTGCTGTTATTAGAAACCATTATTTGCCTAGCAATAGTAGGCACACCGTTTGCCCCTCCTAAAGTTGTTAAATTTACTGCTCTTGCAGTAAGGCCATCACTTTTATCCCAATAAAATACACCGCCATCTCGAGGGTTTATTAAAAGGTCTTCTCCAAAATTATCGTGACTCCAAATTCTTAAAGAACTAAGTACGTTTATAGTCGCCCCTGAACCCCATGTTCCTCTACCCCATGTTCCTGCACCCCAACCGTTACCGCCTACTCCCGTGTTCAAGCCAGAGTTAATCTGATATACGCCATCAACACCAGAGCCACCGTTACCGCTGTCACTAGCGTTTGCTGTAACTGTTGCTCCAGTAGTATCTTTTGCTATGATTGTGTATGTGTTTGCAGTGGCAACTGATGCTATTTGATATTCCTGATTTAAAACAGCCGCCGTTATTAGACCACCTAAACTAACCGCACCAGATATGGTAACAAAGTCGCCTTGTACAGCTAAATGGTTAGCGTCCGTAGCAGTGATAGTAGAAGAGCCGTTAGTCGCGGCGAATGTAATACTATTGGTTGATGTTTTTCTTATAGGAGTAACATCGTAGAACTGTTGACCTTGCTCAACATAATATTTAGATTCAGTACCTAAACCAAGAAAATCAGAACCATCTAAGGCAGTCCAATTCACTAAACCTCTTACAGTTCCGATATAAGTTTCAGGGCTATACTTTTCCCAACCCCCAATTACTTCGGGGTAGCCCTGCCTAAAGCGCACTTTATCACAATCAACCCAACCACCTTCGTTTGAGTAAGATGTTATATCACGGTTAATTCCAGGATTAAATTGGAGTTTGGTTAAAGGCACAGATAACTCCTTTATATAGCGTCAGGCCAGTCGTTAATCGGAGCATTGCCAGTTGGCTCACCATCTGAATCGACAGGCGTATCGTACAACGCCATAAACGCAGCCAAGTCACTAGCATTGGTAATAGCTGTGCCGATATTATTGCTGGCAGTTCGAACAGCAGCCCTGTAATTTGTAACCGTTGACGGCACAGAGTAAGACTCAACCTCTGTTGCTTTGATAACTTGCCAGTCGTATTGGGCAAGCAGTCCAGCCGCTTGTGTCTTGACTAGGGCTATAGCATTGGACTTTAGACCAAGCGTAACAAGCTGGTTGCCATCAGCATCGTTGACTGCCTTACCATCCTCGTCAACTTCGTTAACATCTGTGAGTGAGCGAGGGATTAGTTCACCATCGGCGTTACGCCCCCAGTAAAACCTGTTATCGTGTGCCGCAACTTCATCTTCCCAAGTCAAACCTATAGCAGCTTTTTCATCTGCGCTTAGATTGTTCCACACAGCAGGGTATTGTGTGCCATTATTATCGACCCACGCCTTACCAACTCTGATTATTCTGCCTGAGTATTTCCACGGCATTTTATATTCTCCTATCGGGCATTAGCAAATTTAAATGGGGATTCGGCAAAGGCGAGGTAGATATAGGTTTGACCAGAATCATTTAGATATGAGCTAAACCTAATTTTTACACCATTGCTTAAAAAATCTACTGGTCTGCTAGATGCGGCTTCTGCGTTGGTTTCATTAGGTAGTAACTGCAAATCTACTGCGTTAAATGTTTCTCTAACAGAATCATAAATAACCCAATGCGTTGCATCTGATA
>Ga0209337_1002308_pt1 | contig 13912 bp, 27 predicted proteins | sample LinPmetageLP53_FD_184044 | JGI IMG/M metagenome (GOLD analysis project Ga0209337, IMG submission 184044) | Marine viral communities from the Pacific Ocean - LP-53 (SPAdes) (version 2) | ecosystem: Environmental > Aquatic > Marine > Oceanic | place: Pacific Ocean | collected 2010-02-08
TGCATAAAGAAACGCGCATAGTAAGCACGGTGGTTGTTGGATAGCTTGAACTGCTCACCCTCAGTCTCGACATCTGTGTGCCACCTGATACGTTCAAAGACTGAATTGATTGAGTAGTTCTTGTACCCACGATTGATGATGTCGAAAGTGAACCGCTCGACGAGATCGTAAACATGCAGATTATTATTGTGGTATTCCCACCACTTGAACTTGAGTGACTTGGTCATCACCTCTTCTCCCATCCTTGAAACTGAGAACAAAAATCTGAGACAGAGCAATAGCCCTCACACCTAGTCAGTTCTCCTTTGCGATATTCTATTTCGCAATTGCCTTTTAATGCAGAGTTAGAGTTCGCATGAATGATGGCTTCATCCTCTGTACTCCAAACTCTAATCGCTCTCTTCTGACCCTTCTTTTTTACAGCCCACTTGTCAGGCTTTGCCCATTGCTCATCGGCACTACACTCAGGTAGCTCGTCATGGAGATCAAAGTTAATCTGTGCTTCCTGATGCAGAGTTAAGCGATCCGCTACATAGTCCTCGCGGTCATCCCATAGCGGAAGGTCAACGACTGTGATGGGTGACTGGGGATACTCTTTATCGAACTCAGCTTTTCTTTTCTGCCAGTCCCTGAGTAAGGCACAGATACGAATGCTGCTAACCTTCTTGCCGCTGAACTTTCCACCCTTTGAATTTTCTACCATCCAAGCGTAGACGTTCTGCTGGTTCTCCCATTCTTTCTTGCCAAAAATAATAGACCAAGCGGAAGTAACTTTGTAGTCCGTGATCCGCACAGTACCGTCAGGTAAAAGCTCTTGGTGATCCAAGGCTCCCGACAAAGTCCAACCGCCTAGCTCTGTGTACAGACGCTCCTCAACCATGATGTTTTCGCTGTCATCCGTGGACTCAAGGACATGGTGAACGGCAGTGCCAAACAAAGCCCAGATTAATTCTGATACATCTGTGTTGATTTCACCAGCATGGGCGTTCCGTAAAACATTTATGCGAGGGCTGTCGATCAATGACGTGACGCTAATATCAGCCGTACCTTTTGTGTACTTATCTGATCTAGCAAAGTTGGCTATTGGTTCAGGCAAGCCGAATTTGTTAGTGATTACCATTGTATTCTCCGATCAATTAAGGTTTAATCATAGTTAGTATTTATTGTCAACCATTCGTTTTAGTGAGCTTTAATGATACAGTTTGAGGTACTAGGTGAGCCAGCGTCGAAGGCTAATTCTCGCAAGCTGGTTACCTTTGGGAAGAGGCCAGCGTTTATTAAGTCACAGAAAGCTAGGGACTACGTTGCTATGTTTCACAAGCAATGCCCAACCCTTGATGAGCTTCTTACCAACGATGTTCTGGTGGAGATATTAATCTACTACGGATCACGCAGACCTGACCTTGATGAGAGCCTGATCTTGGATTGTATGCAGGATAAGATTTATAAAAACGACAGACAGGTAAAACAAAAAAAAATATATTGGGGTTTGGATAAGGAAAATCCCCGTAGTATTATTCGCGTGAGCGAATATACTTTATATAATATTCCTAGTTATTTATTATAATATATATATTATATTACATTGTAACGAAATGATGTGCATAAATTAATCGGATTTAAATGCCCTATTTTAATCCGAAAAAAAAATACTTGACCGACTGGCACTAATCATTATGCTAGGTCAGATCAGAGTATGGAGATAAGCCGTGGAAGTCGAACATCAAGTTCGCGGCGAGGCTTACAAGTTAGGGCAAGGACAACATAAAATAATATGCCCAAGTTGTAGCCATAGCCGCAAGAAAAAAACAGAAAAGACACTATCACTTCGCATAGAAAACGAGAAAGCACTCTTCAAATGTTGGCACTGCCACATTGAGGGTATCATTCCTATGCGTGATGAAATGCCAGAGGTGAAGCAAAGGATATCGCCAGTGGCAACACACGTAAAAGAGGAGCCACTGTCTGACAATGCAGTACAGTGGTTGAATGACAGAGGTATATCGAAAAGTACCGCTGAATTTGCTGGTGTAAAATCTACAAAGAGATACATACAATCCGTTGGCAGCGAAACAGAATGCGTAATGTTTCCGTATCGCAATCAAGGGCAGGAGTATGCGTTCAAGATAAGATCACTTGAAGGCAAAGGCTTCTCTTGTAACGGCGCACCCCAAACATTCTTCAACGTCGAAGGCATTCAGAACGAGAAGGAAATAATAATCTGCGAGGGTGAGATGGATGCTCTGGCATTCATGGAAGCTGGCATAACAAACGTAGTGTCTGTGCCGAATGGCGCGGTCATGAAGGTGGTGGACAAACAGGTCAGCCAGCTTGACGATACCAAGTTTCAGTTCCTCTGGAAGTCCAAGGAAGCGATTGAGAACGCAGACAAGATCATCATTGCGACAGACAACGACAGTGCTGGCGAGGCAATGGCTGAAGAGATGGCTCGACGCATTGGCAGAGACAAGTGCTGGAAGTTTGATTACCCTCATGGATGCAAGGATGCCAACGATATCCTGTCCATCTTTGGGAGCGAGGCACTCAAAGAAATCGTAGACTTTTCAAAGCCTTGGCCTGTTGCTGGGCTGTTTGATGCCGAACATTTCTATGATGAAGTCGATGTAATTTATGACAGAGGAATGGGTAAGGGTGAGAGTACTGGCTACACAAATGTTGATGAGCTTTACTCCATTGTAGGTGGTCAGTTGACCATCGTTACAGGGCATCCATCGTCAGGAAAGTCTGAGTTTATAGATCAGATTATGGTGAACATGGCAGAGCGCAGCGGATGGCGATTTGCTATATGCTCATTTGAAAACGAGCCACGATTACACATAGCCAAGTTGATAAGTAAGTGGTTGGAGAAACCGTTCTTCAAAGGCATCACTCCACGCATGACAAAGGAAGAACTGAGGGCTGGTAAGAACTTTGTTCAATCGAACTTTTCGTTTTTGTACCAAGCAGACGGCAGTCTTTCATCTATCGATAGCATTATTGAGAGGTTGAAGGTGGCAGTCATGCGTCATGGTATACGTGGAGCGGTCATTGACCCATATAACTACATCGAAAAGAACAGGGACAGCAGTGAGACAGATTGGATATCTGAAATACTCACCAAGCTGCGTGTCTTTGCTCAAGCTCATGACATACACTTATGGTTTGTGGCACACCCAACTAAAATGATGAGGGGTATGGATGGCAACGTGCCTGTCCCAAAGGGTTACGATATCTCTGGGTCTGCTGCTTGGTTTGCCAAAGCAGATGTGGGGCTGTCGGTTCACCGCCCTGACCCAGCGATGTCTCCGATCAGTGAAATACACATATGGAAATGTCGCTTCTCTTGGATAGGTAAGCAGGGTCAGACTGATCTTGAGTTTGATGTGCCTACATCCTCGTATCGTCAGCCAGCGGCAAGCTACCAGTGGCTGAATAGTGACCTTGATGTTACGCCACATTGGAGTGACAAAAGTGACTTTGGTATTTGATGTTGACCATGTTGTATCATAGTGCTACATGTTGTGTCAGATAGTACTCTGTTGCACATCGTTGTGTGGTGTTTGTTTCTTTTGTATTCTCTACTCTGATCAACTTGAGGTGGCTTCGTGCCGCCTCATTTTTTTGGATAAGGCAAAACTTTATATCGAAGAAGATCAATCAAATCTTTTCGCCTTTTCTTTTTAGCATTAAAGAAAACATACCTATGCTTGCGAGGGCGATCCACATAGTAGACGTTATCTTCTCCATATGTATCTCTAATCTGCTTCATGTTCATGCCATGTGCATAGGTTGTGTGGTGTTGATGTTCCAAGCCTTTAACCTTTGGATCTTTGAACTTGGCAGACAGACCGCAATACAAGAAGTTTGACGCTTGATATATTGTACCCACATGACCAGCATCTATCTCAGCAAAGGTCACAATGATTTCTTTATCTACCATCTTGAGTGACTTGGATATCAAAAGGCTCGCAGCATTTTTCGGAGCATCATCTTCCGTCCAAAGCCGTGTAAGCTCATAGACGTTGTCGGCTTGATCGTCACCGCACACACCGCGCCTGAGAGTGGTGGACGCGCTGATGCCGTAGGTCACCACACCTATCATGATATCTCCATCAAACAAACCGAATGCCATACTGATGGGTGGCACTCTGTGCATGTAGTGTTTGTCAATAATGATAGGTAGTGCTGACCGTCTGGTGGCTGGCTTTACCAAAAGTTCACTTGCTCTTTTCATATTTATCCCCCTTAGTCTTTAGAAAATACTCATGCTCAATCACGCCAAGCTCTGGGTTGCCAACGACCATTGGCTCTATCCAAACCTCTTTGCTTATACGACCATGCACATCACGATACCTACGAGGATGACCTCGCCTCATGTGCTGCCGCTTTGGTGAGCCATGACCAGTGAATAGTTGTTCGTACATTGTCACGCCGCGCTTCTTAGGTAGCTCGACCTCAATTACCTTTACCTCATTCCTTGGAACCCTGCGGCCCCATCTCAGGCTAGGCACTTTCTTTGGTGGGTTCACTCTTTCCTTGATGATACGAGGGTAGTTCAACAGAGAGAAGACCGCCGTAAGAAATCTAAGGTCACCCTTATGACATTCGTTAGAATTTTTCCAAAGCGTATCGTCTTCATTGTTGCTGTAAACATTTGGGTAAAGAGAAAATGATAGATCGTGTAGACCTTTCTGGGTGTGCATCATCCAAGGCATCACGAACTCGACATGGTCAGACGCATGTTTATTTTTGTTCCAATCTTTCTTGTCAGCAACGAGGTCATTAAGATTATTGAAATCCCAAACCTCTGGGAAGTGAACCTTACGATAGTCATCACCTAAAAGGTAAAGAAGATGTTCCCCTCTGTTCTTGCGATCAGTCTCCTCATCAACAGGTGGATAGCCTTGAGCAAGCCTCAGTTTATTCATTTCTGACAGTGAGAACGGGCTGTCTGGGTTGTTTGAAAAGAACCACGACAGGGCAGGGAACATCAGTTTGTTGCTTGCTCCCTCTGGAAACACCAAAGAGTACTCATGGCCCATCCCATGCTGTCTGATGAGGTATCCAGTATCACTGCGATTGGTGTCTGTGTCGCTTACTAATTTGCCCATCTTTTTGAGGTACTCTTTGGTCATATCATAACGTGTTCCCTCGTTCCACTCTATCCAGATGTTATCCAGTGGTGGGGTGCTTTGTGACATTAGCTTTGATAGATACTTTGGATAGGCATAGCTCAATTCAACAGCCGCCCTCATGAAGTTCTCTGACAGATGTACCTTGGTTGCCTTGGTCATGTCTCTGCGAAACTTACGCAGATAGAACTCACTCTCAGATGTCTTGATGAACTGGGGGAAGGCACGTTTAGGTGTAGATATACCAGCTAGAACTATGTTGAAAAAGTTGCCGTCAGTATTGACATGGTGTTCGCCAGCTTGCTCTACCTTTATTGTTTCGTCTTTGTTATATTTTATTGTTTCGTCTTTGTTATATTTTGGAGCTTTAATTGTTTTCATATTACGCTTCATGGAACGCATTGTATTCTCCTCTGATCTGATTTGAATTTCGTGAGCCGTTTAGTGTCGCTACTCAGGACAAAAAAGAGAGGGGAAGAACCCCTCTCTAGTTGATGCACCATTCGCTGGGCGCGATGAGGCGGTGCATTTCCTTAGACATCAGATAATACCAAGAGACCTCTCAACTTTATCGTTGATCCTGCGATTAAGCAAGCTCTTGCATCGTTTGAAGTTGGTACTCAAAGCCGTCACCCACTCAAGGTTGTCAGGTGAATACTTCATTACAAAAGCATTCTCGACTGAGCCTTCCCTGTTCTTGTATCGGAAAGCTCTGACCCGATAGGCTTCCACACCCTCATCCGAAAGCCAGTTTAGATTATACCTCTTGGCTGAAAGGATAATGCGCGGCCCATCACCAGCCTGAACCTTTGCTATACCTTCGGCACGTACTGACCTATGCCAGTGCAGTGGTATCTTGATTGTTGTTCCGTTGAACTCATTGCCCTTGAACTCTGACAGTGGTCTGGGAACTACATCAATTGTGTATCTGAACAAGGACGGAAAAGCGTTCTTCATGTCGGTAGAGAAGTAAGCGTAAGCAGAGTTGTGATAGCGCGTTCGCATCGTTTCCTCTATGAATATCCTATTCCTTACTCTTCTATCCCTTATCTCATCTTGAAGTTTCACTATAAAGGATGAGGACTGAGCTACAAGAAAGCCGTCAGCATCTTTTACCACATAGTCTGATGGCATCTCACCTCGCGTGTATCCATGAAGGTTCTCCATGAACTCACGACGATGTCTGTGAGACACACCAAGGTCATCAAGAACAGAGGATATCATCCGCGCATTCTTTTTAATGCCCAAGTATCTCTGTGCATTCATATCTTTCTCCGATCAATAAAATTCGCGCTAACCCGGTTAGCGCAATTAAAAGTTCAAGTGAACTAAGTTTTATATCCATGCTCTTTGAGCATCTTGATATAATCCTGTAGCTCCATGTCAGCCGCAAAGATTTCACGATCAATATTAGTAGGGTGATCAACGGGATACTTCCGCTCTTTGGTCTCTCGCACCTGTCGCTTGAGCCACTTGATGTGGGCTTGCATCCATTGTGATTGCTCTTTCAATTCAACTGTATCGTTCATTGTCATACCTTCTCTTCTCCTTGCCTTTCTTGTGAACAAAGTCTTGCACCTTGGGGTTATCGATCAGGTCAATCCTTAGCTGTACAATCCATTGCTTTCTGTAGTAGTCCTCAAACTCTTTTATGTGGGGTATCTTGATCATTTACTTGGCCTCGACTTGGGGCGTATTGAATTGCTCATGATGTGTGTTTTATCACACTTCATATGGATATCTTTTTTGTCATCATAGATGATATGCAAAGCGTCAGAGCGCAGAACCCTCTCGCACTTTGCATAGCTATCAAACCAGATCACACTGACTAGCTCCTCATCTTGCAGTGGGTAGTAGATGAGAAGCGCAGTGAAGAACTCAATCATGCTCCGCTCCCTGCCAATTATCGATTGTCTCTTCAATCTCATGGTTGTGAAATGCATTGACACCAAGATTGTATAAGCATTCTCTCTTGAAATCTTCTAATGATTTCTTAGGGTTAGTATCTTTTAAGATGCCATCCAGTCTTTCAACAATGTAAAACATACATACACGATTATCCATTAAGCCAACTCCCATGTGCCATCTAATCTCTTCCAACCAAAATGATCATACCTCACTATACCCATTTCATATTCTTTTTCTGCCATCTCTGTTGCTTCTTGATATGAGTGTGCTGAGAAGTTTTTGGCATAGGTCTGCGTAAAAACAATCAAGACCTCATGCTCTTCCTTGGCGGGTATGTCGGGGATTGTTTCCTGTTTTACTTTACCCATCACAAATTCCTTTCAGGTATTGATATAAATCATCGACCCACTCGCTTAGGTCCATCTCTTCTTCTTCGATGTCTGTTTCTATCCACCCGACAATCTCCTTAGCCAAGGTTGAAGCAGAGGATGATAGGCGTTGATCTAATTCAGTCATGGCATTTCCCTCTGATTTAGCAGAGCATGATGCGTTTAGCATCTCTTGCTGCCAATTATCGATTGTCTCTTCAAACCAACCAACGGCTCGCCCATCGGGTGTTAGTTTGAAAGGTGCTGGAAAGCGTCCTTCCTTGACCAATTGATGTATGGTTGATCGTGCGTAACCAACTTTTTCTATAAGTTGTTTCATTCTAATAACTCTTCTAGGTATTTGGTGTGTAATCATATCTTTTCTCCCTATGCACAGTTTAGATAAGTTGTTTGACCAAAGGGTGCAGAGCTTGCTGCTTCCCATGTCGATACCCAAAGCACTGGGTACTCAGGCTCATCAGGCCAGTCATGGATGCCCATGTCAGTGAGGATGATCATCTGATCACACTCGACCTCTTCATCCTCGACATATCGAAACGATGGGCTGACAAGTGTGCCGCCACGTCCACCGATCTCAATACCGTTGATGTCATCACCGCTCTCGTACCTCTTGACTGTGCGTACTCTGGCATCCCAAGTGATCACAGTCACACTATCAGGGCGCATCTCTTCGACCATCTGATTGGCAACCCCAAGGAAGTACTGAAGCTCACGATTGTGAACAGATCCAGAGCTATCGATACTGAAGACCACATGACCGCAACCCGACTTTACGATTGTCGGTGCGACGATCCGCTGTGACTTGAGCTTGCGCCTGTTTGGCCTGACTGTTGACCAGTCATCTGGGTTCACACCGCCCATGAACTTCTCCATCACAGAGTGCAGATCAATTTCGGCACGTTTCATCTTGTCGATCATGCCCTGCAATGATGCTGGCATATTGCCACGCATACGTGCAGTCTCAGCCGCCATCATGACCTTGGCTTTGATGTCGGCTTTCATCTGCTTGACCTCGGTCTCAGTCAGGTCTTTACCCTGATCGTTCTTGGGATCAGTGATATTGCCCATGTTGCCGCCGTCACCACCGTCAAAGTCGGCAGGTAGTCGGTCATAGACTTGTTCAGCGGTCAGGCCAACGTACTGGTGGTCAACCAGCGCACCATCTGGAAGAATGAAACCCTCCCCAAGTAGGATTGGGTTGGCCTCAAAGTCGCAAGCCCAGTTCCATCTTTCTGGATCACGATTGCCGCGCCGTAGAGGGTGCAGCACTGCGACATGGAACGCTTCATGGGCCAGTACGCCGATCACCTCAAGAGGGTTCCTGTTGTGCATCTCCTGAGTGAAAGCCTCAGAGTACCAGCACTCCTTGCCATCGGTACACATAGTGTCGATGCTGTCATCTTGAGACCAACGAAGCGATAGCCCAATTGATCCAAAGAAGGGTGCATGGAGGGCCAACTTGGTCAGCCCTCTGTCGATTATCATTCGGGTATTCATACTAGCAACTCCTTGCCGCCACCTTCTGCAACCCACTTCTTGAAAGCAGGATTGCGGCGTAGCTCTTTGCCGAAACGTGCGCGAACGTCACGCATAATCATGGCGGTGAATGTTTGACTTTCAAAGCGTCCACAGTACTCAAGGATTGATCCAAGGTTCTCCATGTTTGCTTTGGTGGAAAGCAATGCACACACTGCATACAGTGTATCCGCTGCTTGTGGTACGTTGGCACTTTTTGGATCAGCGATAAGCTCATCAATGTCTGGCACCTGATCGAAGACTTTGCAGAAGCCGCTGAATGCCGCCGCCGCACCGCCACCTACCTTTGACGCGATAGCCTCAATCATCAGGACATCATCAAGCTTGAAGGACATGATGGTGTTGCAACGCTCCCAGCCTCGCGGCGTAGGGAAAGCCTCAGCGTCAGGATCAAACTTGTGGAGCCACTCATGACCAGCGAAGCCAAGAAAAGCACGGATCTTTTCGTTGATACCGATCTTGGCGAAGTGCGCCAGTGTCTCATCCTGATTAAGATCCACCTCAATGTTGAGCCAGCGTTCTGTGATCTGGGATGGATTGGATGTCGTGCCAGCCCGATCCTTTTTGCGGTTGCCAGCGGCAACAACGATCCACCCTTTGGGCAACTCCCAAGGGCCGACCTTGTACTCATCTATCAACGGGCCTGATGCATTCTTCTGCGCCTTCTCAGCCTGATCGTACTCGTCAAGGAACAGGCACCCATGAGGCTCGTCATCCGCTGGGAACCACCAAGGTGTTTTCTTCTCCATGCGGAACCCGTCACCATCTGGGTAGTAATTGCTGCCAGCGATATCGTCAGGTGCCTCAGTCGCGAGGTTGACCGTTCTGAACACCCAGTTCTCAATGCCCAACTCATCGAACATCTCTGAGGTAGCCTGATAGACCGCGCTGGTCTTACCAATGCCAACGCCACCGCTCAACTTGATTGAGATTGGCTTGACGTTCGCGCGTGGATCTTGACGCAGTTTGAAGTTAGACTTTCCAGCCTCTTTCAGTACTGTCTTTGCTTCTGATATTCTCATTCCTGATCTCCCTTTGATTTAAGTTCCGCGACTTTTTCATTCGCATATCTGATATCCGCGCCCAGCAGGGCGAGGTCTGTTGATACCCAGCTAGGACGAACGCCCTGACCATGTGTGTCGATCAATCTTTGATACGACTTCTCTTGGTCGGCAGCGTAGTCCTGCCAGTCTTTGAGTTCTTTTGATTGCATTGCAGTCTCCTCTGATCGAAAAGTTCAATCGAACTTTTTATATTTTTGCTTTCTGGGAAGCACTTTGTTCTTCGCCTTGACCACCCTTGGGCGGTACTTAGGCTGGCGCAAATCTCTTGCCATCGGGTTACGTGTTCTCATGGTAGTCTCCTATATCACTCCAAAGGATAGCATCACGACGAGCAAGCCCATCGTGAAGGCCGCGAAGGCGATGCCAGAAGCAACGCCCTCTACAAAGATCATTCTCTTTTCACGCCGCGAAAGCCTCGACATCCGCATTATGCTGCACTCGCAAGAGCATCGTCAGCCGCTGCGATAGCATCGTTCTCAGACTTCTTAGCCTCTTCCGCTGCAACCGCTGCCGCACTGGCTGATGCAAACTCAGCGCGAACAACCCTAAGCTCTTCGATACGCGCCTCAAAAGCGTCAAGCTCATCGTCGGACAAGCCGTTGATGAAGACCTTTTTGTTGACGCTGGTAGCACCAGTGTCCTTGTTTGTGGTCTTGCCGTAATGACCAACGATCTTACGCGCCAGTGTCTCGACCTTGTCAGTCGAACCGCCGCGCATATCCTTGATCTTGGCAACAAGCTTTGCCTCAGTCGTGCAGCCAAGCTCGACAGTCAGAACATGGTGCGCCACCGCCGCGAAGTCGTTTGATCCTGCGAAGGTATCGTCAAGATCACGATTGCAAACCTGCACGATCAAGGTCACTGCATTGACTGAGTTCTCAGCCAAACGCTTGGCAGTCGCATCCGCGATACCGCCCTCAGTCTTGAGAGCTTCCTTGAGCTTGGAGCCGTAGCCGCGCACAAACTTGCCATTGGCTTGGGCATCCATTGCCACTGCGCCGACAATCTCAGCGTAGGCACTCATCTTGTGTGAGTTGATGATTGCCGAGTTTGCTTTGCTGTCGGCCTTGATTGCGTCGATCTTGCCGACGAGACCTGAAACATTGTTGAAAGTTGTTTCAGTGATGGCTGGGGTTTTTGCTGAAGTAGTCATGTTTGATCTCCGATCAATTAAGGTTTCTGGTTTAGGCATGGTGCCTCTAATACCAGCGACAAGCCGCTGGTATGGAAGGTATCACGCTACATCGTGAACTATGGTGATAAAAAATATACCGTTTGAGGCATGTGATTGAATTGCCTCGCAAGCCTCTGCCAATGTGTCGAACGATGACCACCATTGACCAGTTTTCTTGTCTACAATACTAAACATGTTTTTCCTTTCTACAAATCACGCTGCTATGGATGTTGTTGATGATTTTCTTTTATAGCCCAGCTTTTTTGTCATATGGGCTATGACACTGAAGTGCATGATATTCTCAGGATCAAAGGCAGTCAGGTCATCTTCAAGAAACCACTCATCAGTATCTAGGATGTATGATGCTCCGTCGAAGTCCCATAGTTGATATCTCCACTCTCTTGCACCACCTGCTCTGGCAGTGAGAAGCAGTCTGGCTTCAGCGTCATCATCAAAAATTACTGTTGATGAAATGTTGATACCCAGTTGGTTGATGACTTCAATCTTTGATGTAATGCTTGGCATGTCTTTTCCTCTCAAGCTAGTAAATATGCAGCGGCAAATATCACTGCGTTGATGGCTGCGACCAGCGCAGCTTTTTTGATAAAAGGCAGCGTGTCTGCCCAGATGAACAGTTTGGTTAGCATAAATAGTCCCCTCGATTTTCATACGCATCGAAATGGCCAGCCTCGACACCCTCGTTCCAGACCTCATCAATTGAGACTTGAAACTCAACCATCTGCCTACACAAGGCGGCTTTTTCGGCTTTCAACTTTCCATGTGGTGTGGCATCAAAAATGCAGTTCAAGAAATATTGAAAGGCACCGTCCTGTTTTACACCGACCACCCACTTCTTTTCGCCATCAACGTCGATCCGTTTGACGTACATTTTACAAGGCATTTTCATAATATCTTCTCTCCTCATGATGTTAACGATGGCCTACTCAAAGGCCATGCTTAAAATCACGATGCTAGGCAGTGACCCAGTCTTTTCTGACACGCTTTGACTGAGCGGATGTAAGGCTCATGATTTCGCCAGAATTTTGGCAAGCCCAATCGCGATGATCCTCATCGATCCAAACCATAGTGTTTGGTCTAACCTCAACACCGCTGCCCCAAGGATCACTATCCTTTAAGCAGCAATAGGATGCAGGGCCAAAACAATCTTTACGATTGTAATGTGCCTTTGTCAGAGTTCCCAAACTGTCTGGTTTGCGCTTGAACCTCGCACCCTTTTTGAGATGCTTGAGGTGGACTGGATGCCATTCGGTGCCATCCTTTGCGATGTTCATCGAAGGGCGAACTACTGAAGCCCAATGCTGATAGACACGCAATGATACAAATGGATGTTTCATTTTAGTTCCTTTCTCATGATGTTAATGATGCAGCCGCTAGGCTGCACTGTTAAAATCACGCACAGTAACCAGTCCTGACTTCGTCAAACAGAACCCAGTCTTTTATGTAAGCCAACTCATGAGCGGCTTCGATCTGGTTCCAAGAAGTCAAGAAGCTTAACGCCTGAGCCAAGTGAGACTTTGCTTCGTATCTCACAAGCTCTGCGTCGATTTCGTAAGCAGTTCTGACCGCTGCAATTGCATTTTCGTAGTGTGTCATCTTGTCTGTCATGGTCTTTCCCTTCATGATGTTAATGATGCAGCGGCCTTACGCTGCACTGTTAAAATCATGAGTGCTTATTGATGTTGTACTTGCCTTGAAGCCAGCCGCCTAAGAACGGCTCAAGCATCTCGTTTGCCTTTAGCATGTCCTCAATGTCAGCCAAGCTCATGTACCTGAGACAAGCGAGAAGCATGTCCTCATGTCCGTGAACACCTGTTAAGCGGATTGCAAAGTCTCTGGCGTTATACTCATATTTTTTCATGGTCATTCTCCTATGTTGATTTCAGCATCGTCTAACCACCGCTCTGCGGTTGCTAGATCAGGCGCACCAGCAGCCAGACAGGCTTGTATTGCAGCATCCTGCAAAGCCTTGGCGATTAGTGCAGCGTCCCATTGTGCAAGTGTCATGGTCATTCTCCAATTATGTGACGGCGTTTCTGATTGAGGCAGCGAGGCCGATTACATCGACAACTGCCTGAGCGATATTGCCCTCGGCAACCGAGAGGCAAAGATTAGCGAAGGCGTCGATCGCGGTAACCGCTGCATCCGCATCCTTGATAATTCCTTTTGGCATTGATCATATCCTTATCCATTATTGAAAGGCTCCAAGTGGAAGCCCTCGAAAAATGGTGTGGGTCTGAAGCGTCACTACTACTGAAAGTTGATCTTCTCTACATTTAACCACCTCACTAGCCCAAGATCCCAGCGGCGGCACTCGCAGCGTTTACGTTAAGCTCCGCAAACCCACATTGATTGTTAGGAGAGAGCTTATCCTCTCACTTGATCGCGTCTTTCACACTCTTGACCTCTCTGGGTGACCTTGCGCGGTCTCATCCGCTAATGTCGGAGGGGTTGCGCCCCCTCTCTGAATACTCATATGGGCCTTGGGGTCAGACATGTCAAGCATCAGCAAGAATAAAAATGAATTAAAATGAATAGAACAGACAGACACCTATATAAACAAGGGATAAGCAAGGGAGTTAGGTGACAAATAAAATTGACTGGGTTAGAATAGTTCAACTGAACTTTATGGAAATAGGGGTTAGCTGCTGACAATATTAGTTTAACCATTAAACTAAATCGACAAGCAGC
>Ga0209337_1002309_pt1 | contig 13911 bp, 9 predicted proteins | sample LinPmetageLP53_FD_184044 | JGI IMG/M metagenome (GOLD analysis project Ga0209337, IMG submission 184044) | Marine viral communities from the Pacific Ocean - LP-53 (SPAdes) (version 2) | ecosystem: Environmental > Aquatic > Marine > Oceanic | place: Pacific Ocean | collected 2010-02-08
ATTGGTTAAAGACTGTACAATTATAATATACAAAAATTTTTAAAAGCAAACAAGAAGTCTGCTCTTAAAAATTTTTAGAAACATTTATGCAATTAAAGAAGTTTAAGATTCTTCTTGTTGGATTTCTTTTATTTCTCCTGATACTAAATCAACATTTACTTTACCATAGATTTCTTCTAATGCCGCTGCATTTTCATTCCATCTTTTTTGGATTTCTGCATGTTTAGATATAAGTTGAGACTTAACTATTTCAGCGTTACCTATTTTTCCAAGTACGTTATTTACTTCCTGTTGTAATGCTGTAAGAACTTCTAATTCTTTTTTAGAAATTTTGTTGGGTTTTTTAGCTTTTGCTGCCATTTTTAAAAATTTAGATTATTATATATAATGACAAATATAATAAAAAAACATTAACTATCAAAAAAATTCAAGAGTTACATCTTCATCCTTTGCTAATTCAGCTATGTTACTGTAATTAATTGAGAATTATTTTTAATATCATCATTAAAATCTATATTTTTTACTCTCATTCTTAAATAGTAATCTACAGTTCCACTACCTGCAGTTGAAACACCACCATTAGAAATTAACACTACTGCTGCTCTTGGTACTACATCCGCAATACCTGTTTGGACAACTCCACCAAAATCTCCAAAAATCATATTTTTTCTTTTGTTTCTTGTATTATTTAGAATACCATTTCCTATAAAAAACGCACTGGAGACTGAAGTCACACCACCATGACTACATTGATATTGTAATATTACAGAACCATTAAAAGCTGGAGCTGTTCCACCTGAAACATTTACTTGATACAAATAAGCTTCTTTAACAACATAGTTAAAGTTACTATCTTGGGGTATTAAAGTTTTCTGACCAGTACCAGTTAAATTTGCCATTTGGGTTCTTGTAAGCTTAAAGGTCATTATTCTTTCGTCTTCACATACTTTACCTCCATTACTAAAACCTGATGTATATTGGACTGATGATTGTGCACCACCAGATGAATCATAATCTGCACCTTGTCCATAGTAACCCATTCTTACATATCCAACAGGGCTAGTCCCTGCATCTCCTACGAACAAATATTGGTTAGTTCCACCTACGTTTAAGATATTTCTAAAGTTTGCATTACCGTAGCAATCTAAAGCAGATGCTGGAGTATTTGTTCGTATCCCAACTTTTCCTGTAGCTAGACTTGTGTCAACATAAAAACTAGGTTCCGCATTCCCTGGTTTAGTAACTTGAAATATTGCGTCAGCGGTATTTATAATTGTATTAGTTCCGTCATTTTGAATGTTGCTATTTCCTATTGTTGTTCCAGCACTAAATCTTGGGACAAAACCAGCTGTTCCTGAACCTCCAATTGTTCCACCGCCACCACCACTAGCATTAAATATTATTGTTTGATTACTAGTTTGATTTGTAGTAAAGCTTCCTCCACCTGTCAAACCAGTACCTGCTTGTAAACTTATTGTAGCATTACCAACACTATTTGAAGTAATGTAACCAGAATTATTTACAAAACTAGCAGTAACAACACCACCACTTTCAGATGTAGTAATATTTGTTCCACCTGCAATCTTCATTGTAGCACCGTTTGTAATTGTACCTGATCCTGAATCTGAATCTATTTTCCAAGATGACATAGTACCTGAGCCAGTACCAGCTCCAATATCACTTCTTACTTGATCACCAGTTCTGTATTGAACTTGACCATTATTTGATACTAAAAACTTATCCGTGTCACTACTTGAATTTGATATTGTACCTATTGTAAGATGATTTCTGTTGATAGCAACTGATCCGCTGTGCTCAATTGTTATAGCTGTTTTAGAACCTGTTGCATAACTATCTGTTGTAGCAATATACATTTTAGTTCCAAAATTTCCATCTGATCTTACATAGATACCAGCGTCTGCAACAGTACCTCCACTATTATCTGACGAACCAAATGTTATTGCGTTACCAGTATTATTAGCACCGTTTCCTACTGGATCCATATGTATTGCGCCCCTTGTAGCTCCTGGTGTTGTTACATTCCAATCTGTACCTTGATGTTCTATATAAACTTGCCCCGTATTTAATACTCCTGCACCATGTGTTGGTTGACCAATTGTTAACGCACTACCATTAAAAGTTAAATTAGCTGAATTATCTAAGTTTACTGACCCATTAGCAAAAGGAACTCTACCAGAAGTAAAACCACCTGTTGTAACATTACCATTTCCTGTTCCTGCACCAATATCACTTCTAACTTGTGCACCTGTTCTAAATCTTATTGCATTATTAGAATCAAGTACAGCAAATTTATCTGTGTCTGTTGATGCATTAGATGCGTTTGGTAATCTTACAGAACCTGGGAATTTATAAATACCTGTACTACGTTGTGTTTTAATTACCTTCCAACCTGATATTCTACATGCTCTTGTTCCTGAACCTGCTCCATAATTTAATAAAGCTTGTGGTGTCCAGTATTTTGTACCAAGTTCAAATCTACCTGTTTGAGTTGCATGAAATCCTCCTATATATCCAGTAACTTTTGTCCATGATTGTCCAGGGTTTGTATTAGACATGACAAAATAACCATAAGAACCTGGATTTCCACCTAAACTCCCAAATGATTCATCAAAATCTGTACTACCCATATAATGTCTTTGGTCAGTACCTACATTTTGAATATAACATTCCATATAGTAATCACCATCTGCTGAATCTGTTTCTACCGGTATAAAAGGGAATCCTGAGTTATAAGCTCCACCAACATTTACACCACCATTAACATATATACACCAACCACCTGGTGCATCTGCTTTATCTTCCCAAGAAACACCGCTGCTATTAAAGTAATCTTGTAGTTGTTGATCACTCCAAGTTGGGTCCATTTCCCATACAACTTCTCCCGAACTATAATGTCCAACTGGAAATTGTTGAGCTGTACTTACTCTTGTGTTTTCAGATGAAAGAGCAGCACCTTGAATTAATCCATTTACATCTAAAGTTTGTGTAGAATTATTATAAGTAAAATTACCTTGGTCTTCTATATTTGTTCCTGATGTAGCAAAGGAAACTCTTCCTGCTGTTAATCCACTTGTTGTAACATTACCAGTTGATGAGCTTGTTCCAGCACCAATTAATGAACGCACCTCAGCAGCTGATATACCTGAATTCAATGATGGTGAAGTACCATCACTTAATATAGCTGGTACACCTGTATCAGTTACTTTAGCGTTATTAGCAGTTATATCAGATGCTTGAGTTGAGGATATAGTTGTTGTATTACCAGCTAATGCTGTAGTTGATGTTGTTCCTAAAGTTAAACTAGATGTACCAGCTCCAATGTCACTCCTTACTTCAGCACCAGTCCTATACATAACTTCTCCTGAGTTTGATACCAAAAATTTATCAGTATCAAATGTGACGTTTGTAATAGTACCTATATTAATACCTCCTCTAAAATATACATGATTAGAACTATAACCATAATAAAATACAACTTCATTTGTACCAGCACTTTTTCTATAGAAAGCAATTGTATCAGTACTCTCTCCAGTTGCTGGGAAAGCAGGTGATCCATCACCATTGTAAAACATACCTCCACCATAAGTAGTTGATTGTCCTACATAAACATATCCTGTACCTTGAGAGTTACCATATGCTTCAAACCCAGCTTTATATCCATCTCCAGCTAAAGATCTAATAGCTCTATCTTGAGTAGCTGTTGTTGTTCCAGCCTCTAAGTTTGCGCCTGAAGTAATAAATACTGAAGTTGATGATATATCATTTATACCTGTCCAAAGTGCAACACCTCTTGTAGTTAAACGTGAACCTTGCACATTACCTACTTGTGTATTGTCAAGTTTTTGCCATGTATCTGTAGCTAAATCTGCTCTAATACACCAATCACCTATAGCCCAATTATTAGGAGTTGTGCCTGATCCATTTGGTGTAGCACTACCAGACGCACTTACTATATAGTAACTACCTGGTATGTGTGTTGAAGTTTGTGTTAAATCTGGAGTACCACCACCACCTAAACCTGAAGCATCCCATTCACTTACAAATTTTAAAGCTCCTGTTGTAGCTGTATTAATAGCTGTTTGTATTTGAGCCCCAGTTGCTAAGTTTGATGAAGAAGCACTAACTGTACCTGTATTAGCACTAACAGTTGGATCTGTACTGGTACCACCCATAGTTATAGTACTAGCATTACCACTTGTAACACTTGTTACTGTACCTACACCTGAAACAGCATTGTCTACATAAGTTTTATTTGCTGCGTCAGTTCCAGAACTTACTGTATCTACCCCTTGAATACGTCCTGTACCTCCAAGAGTAATGTCTCCTCCTGAAACAGTTAAATCTCCTACAAAAGTTGCATTAAATTGTTGATCTAGAATTAAAGTATTACTACTTGTTGTTCCATCTGTCTGTTTAAATATAAATTGACCTTGAGTACTTGCTCCGCCTCTAGTTTGGAAATTAGCGGTTGAACCAGATTGTGTTATTGCAAGTTCTTGATTTGCTACAGATGAATCATTTAATCTTATATAAGGACTTGCTTTATCTATTGTTATATTTCCTCCAAAAGTTGCGTTGCCTGTTGATCCATCAATAGTTAATCTTGTTGATTGACCAGCTCCTGTAGCACCTGTATCAAATGCTAAATCGCCACCATCTAATAATCTTAAAACACCTACCCCATTAGTTCCTGAGTTTCTTTGAAATGCTAAAAAAGGTTCTACATTTGTAGTAGTTCTTATTATTGAACCTGTTGATGTTGATAAACTTACTAAAGAAGAACCTGAAACAACTTCTCCTACCACATTAACCCCTGTGCTTGTTGTTTCAAACTTTTTTGCACCATTATGATATAAATTTACAGCACCATCATTTACTGCGTAAATCATATTTTCACCAGTATCACTTTGCAATCTTATTGCACCAGCACTTTTAATATATAAACTACCTGTTCCTGTTTCATCTATATAACTATTACTGCCATCGTGATAGATTTGAAGATCTCCATCATCACCAAATCTAGATGCAATACCATCATTATGGTACACTCCTAAAGCTGCTGTTACAATTATAGACCTGTTGCTGCCATCAAGGCGTAAATAAACTTCTTCTGCACCTTGACCATTGTCTGTTCTAAATACAATATCTTTATCATCTGCTTGATTTGTAATATATAAATCGCCTGTTTTATTTGTAATATAACTATCTGTAGCGTCATGATCAATTGTTAAATCATTGCCAGCTCCCCATTTTGCTGATACTTGGTCTCCGTGTTGCGTGTGATCATTAAATTGTGTTACGCCTGTCATTGTCCCACCGGCTAGTGGTAAGTAAACACCTACACCTCCTTGAGCATCTACGTAAGCTTTAGTTGTAAAGTTAGCAGCAGCAGTAGGTGTTATACCAGATACTAAACCTGCAAAAGTTGCGTTATCACCATCTAAGAATAAGGCATTATTAGAACCATTATTAGTTTGTAAATACATTCTTGCATTATTACTTACAACATAACTGTAATCGCTATGGATAGCTTCTAATCTTATTGACCTATTTCCTGCAGTAGCGTTTAAATGTGTTCTAACGCTTGTTCCAGTTGTATCTGTATTTTGGAATGTAAAACTACTTGTAGCATTTTGATTTTTTGAAGCAGTTATTGTTCCTTCAAAAGTTGCGTTTTGTGAAGAGTCTAAAGTTAAAGCAGTTAACCCGCTGGCGCCTGTTGCAATAACTAAAGCATTGTTTTCTGTACCATATATAATTCCTAAGTCTCCCTGATTTACATTTGACCAAGTAATACCAGGCCTTGCTGCTCCAGAGCCTTTAACTGTTAAACCTGTGTAATTAGAAAGACCACTAATAAGCAGGGTTCCTGGATTTCCTGATATTGTTCCTCCAGCAAGTGGTAAGTAAGCACCACCAGTTGCAGGAGCACCACCAATATCACTTAGTACTTGTGCTCCAGTTCTGTATTTAATCACACCATTGTCTGCAACTACAAACTTATCAGTATCGGTAGAGGCGTTTGTTATGTTATCTAATGAAAGATCACCATTTATAAGTACATCATTTGATATATAAGCATCTCCATTTACATCTAAATTATATGAAGGTAATTGAAAATCACTTGAAGGATTTATAAGTATTGCTCCTGTAGCTGAGTTATTTGTACCAATAGCAGAAACATTAACAGCGTGAATAAAAGATCCACTACCGTTTCCTTTGTGAGCAGATAAAGTTAATATAGATTGATTATTTGAAGCATCAGCTATTCTTGAGTAAATAGCATTATAAGTTAATGGAGTCCCCGAACCTGGAACCATACCATTCTTACCTTTGTATTCTACAACACCTAACGTGTCTGAGTCTGCAACAGCAGCATTTCTATATAACACTAAATCTGGTGCAGAAGAAGCAGATGTATCTGTAGAAGTTAAAACTATATTGTCAGTAACTCCTGTTGTAGAAAACGTTGCATTTCCTGTTACACTAAGATCATTAATAAACTGTATTGCCATTCTTAATAAATTTAATTATTATATGTTACTAACTGCTAATATACAAATATCCATTAATTACCCAATAAATGTAAGCAACACTTTATGAGTACTATCAGCAATTGTTCCATTAAATTTAACAATTAAATCAGCAGAAGATCTTGTAATACCTGCATATACAGTTTCACCTGCGTTAGTTATAACTTCACATTTTACATCTTCAGCAGCTGCTCCAGAAAATGAATTAGTAACATCATATGTAAATGTAGTAACTCCAGTTGAAGTACTTCCACCTGTTAAAACAACTTTATCTCCTAAAGCTCCTTGTGCAGTACCTGTAATTGTTATTTCAGTTGCACTATTTCTTGTTAATGTAATACCTGTTCCTTCTGTTAAATTTACAGTACTATCTGCACCACCAGCTGTTCCATCTAAAAGTAATGGAACACTTGATCCAGATTTTGCTTGAGCTTTTAATTCATACTTAGCATCTGAATTAGTAGTATAAGAAGGTACATCCCATGTATTATCTTTAGATAAAAATCTTGTTGCTGTACTTGAAGTTCCATCTACCGCTGTTAAATCTACATCTCCTATATCTATACTTCCTGCTTGTGCATTAAATACAGTTTCATAAGCTACATAAGTACCACCATTAGTATTAGTAAAATCAGTGACACCTTCATCAGACTGTACAATTGACCAATCAGCTGCATCTGAAGCATTAGCAGCTGCATCATCTACGGCTATAATTGAATCCCCTATATCTAGTAAAGGAGATGAACAATAAAAATTACCTGCTGTTGCAACTACATAGTAATCACCTTGTGTTACAGCTACTCTAGTACCTGCACCACCTGGACAGTTATATAAATTAGATCCTGAGTTACTTCCTGATACAATCGCACCCGTAGAAGCATTAAATGTTCCTTTAAACGTTAGACCACCCGAAACTAAACCATCAACATATCCTTTTGAAGCTGCATCTGTTGAAACTAATGGCGTTCCTGGTATTGTTACTTGATATCCAAATGAAGATCTAGTTGTTGCTGCTCCTGCATTAACTGCTATACTGGTTGTAACTGATAAATCATCAGCTAACTTAAATTCATATTCATCTTCTGTAGAAACATCTATTACTACTTGATTACTAAAACCCTTAAATTCTATAGAATCTTGAGTAACACCATTAGCAGATAAAATTAAAGTTGCATCTCCAGCAGCTTTATCTAATGCATATGTTGTATTTACATTTGGATTAGAAGGCATTGTAAATGTTGTTACCTCATGTCCTGTAACGTGTCCAGTTGCATTTGTTGTTACATCAGTATATGCATCAAAAGTTCCTCCAAATGTTAAAGTAGCAGTATCTGTAGAAGCTGAATCAGCTTGTGCAGCATGACCTATAGTAATATCACCCGTAGCTCCACCACCTGTTATTGGAGCTGTAACATCAACTTTTGTAATATCTCCTTGTGGAATACTTGGAAAAGGTGCTATATTACCTAAACCATTTATATAATCTGTTGAAGCACCATTCATTGTTATATCAACAGATGGATCTATTGTAGCTGTATTTCCTATACTTGCTGTAAATGCATTACCAGCATGTGTAGCTGCCACAGAAGTAACAGTACCAGCTGCTGAATCAGTTCCTGTAACTGTAAGTGTATTACCACTTCTAGTTACTCCTACTGTACCTGCACCAACAATTAATACATCATCGTGATTGCTTGTCCCTGTCTCAGTTAATCTTACACCTGCTGAACCATTTGCTGATCCAACACCTGTAAGATCATATTTTGTATCTGAATCTATTGCTACCCATGCCGTGCCATTATACAATTTTAAGGCATTAATACTTGAATTGTAATAAACTCTACCAGCAATCCCGGTGGGATCAGACCCTAATGGTTGAACAATAAAGTTCTGTAATTGGTTCTCATTTAAATTTACATTTCCTGTAACATTTAAACCTGTTAAAAATTGTATTGCCATTTTATTTTATTTTATGTTTTTTAATTTAAATAAACGCAACCTGAAAATGCTGCATTAAATGTTATTACTAATTGTTGAGAACCCTTATAATCTACATTACCAACAACTACTGTGTTTCCACTATCTACTACTGTTACAGAAGGGTATCCTCCTAAATTATGTGTTACCGTCCATGTACTAGATGCAACTTCAAAACATTGAGCATATGTACCTTCATCAGCTAATATATCTGCTAAATCTATTATTGTACAGACATTAGTTGGCGTAACAGGACAACTCATGCTTGCTTTAGTATTTATTTTTGCTAAAGGTTCTACAAATACTCCTTTATCTTCAGTTGCAACAACAACTTTACTACTTGCTGCATTTTGCCAATCACATAAACCTTTCTCAACTACAGCATTTGCAAAATCTGTATAACAGCAAGATGCAATACCAAACTTAATTGACTTAAAATTTGCATAAGCTTGATTAGCAAAATTTTGCTCAACCTTAATTTGCTTTAACAATTTAAGCTCTTTTTCCTGAGCTGCATTTGATGATGCTACTATCGTTGATGTTGCCATATTTTATTTACTTATTCCTTAAATCTTGTATCTGTTGTTTAGCTAGCTCTAAATTCAAGTCTCTTGATGTTGTTACATTTGCTTCAGCTTTTGCCTTACACTGTTTACATACTATTACTCCATTTCCTAAACTAGCTTTTTGACATCCACAAGTAAATACTTTATTACAGTGAGCACAATTTGCCATTTCATGTTGGTTTAAATTAAATATTTTGAACTTGATCCACAGTTTCCTGTAGGACATGATATCTTATTCAATCTTTGTTTTGCATATCTATATAATTGCATTCCTTGTGCTGATGATTGACAGTATTCTACATTAGCTACTGCTGCATCAATCATAGTTTTTATGTAATACATTTCAGATAGTAATGCTTCTTTGTCTGAATCAGGTTGACATGCTTGCACATTTAAATCACATAATACTTCATAATAAGTAGTAAGTAATTCAGTTACTCTTAAGTGATTATATTCTACGTAAACTTTAGAGTTAGGAGATACACTGTATTTAACTATGTATATTCCATCAGGAATTTTTTCTTGTGTAACACCACAATCTTTTGTTTGTAGTGCCATTGTACATGCAGTTAAACACATATCAAAGTTTTTATCTACTTTAATAAGCACAGGTACAGAGTACCCTGGTAGTGTTATTAGTAGTTCTTCACAATCCACAGCTAACTCTGATGAATATTGACTTGTATCTTTGATACATAATAAATCACAGTTAGATACTGTAGGAATTTCTAAACTTAATATATGTCTGCTTGCCATTTTTTATTTGCTTTAATACACTATATAGATAATATACAAAAAAAACAAGAATATATAAAATAAAAAGAGCAGGAGTTTATCACCCCTGCTCTAATTAAATTTAAGATATTAAATATTCTACCAGTAAGCATTTGTTTCAACAGAAATCTTGTTTCCATTATCACTTGCCCAGTTAGCAATATTAGTAAGTAATTTTAATACTGCAGTTTGTCCGGCAGCATCATCACATTTTACATAAATCTTATATTGGTATTGGTCATTGTCAAATACCCCTGTTGGGTTATTAAACCTAGGTACTGAATGCTGAACATAATATGCTCTATATGTAGCAGATCTATCTACAGCAGCAAGAATTTCACTAGACATTTCAATTTCTCTGATTCTTGAACTGTCAGCATTTCCTGTATTAAAAGGAGATTGACGGTATCTTTCAGACATAATTAATTCTCTAATTACTTCTTCGCCTTGAGTTTGTTGCATTGATCCAGGAGTTCTTGAAGCTACGCCACAATCATTACATGGATTACCTGTTTCATCTAATTGAGAAACAATTATTTCTACAGGCTCTGCATTAAAATGATCATTTGGACTAAATGAACAGTTTCCAAACACAGTGTCTACGTATGCACCAACTAAATTCACTACAGCAGATACTTTCGCACCAGCTGCATTAGGAGTTGTAGAAGGAGTATATGTTCCATCTTGTGTTTGAGCAATAGTATAAATAGATTGAACTACTTCACCAGCTGCATCAGTTACAGAAACAACAACACCACCAGCGCTAACTGTATCAACAATAAATGTTGCATCAGCACCACCACCAGAAATTGTTATTACATCAGCTGCAGCATATCCACTACCTACATTTGCAATAGAGAAAGTAGCAACAGCACCAGCATTAATTGTATCAATATTAACCTTTAATCCTGATGAACCAGAAGCACCACCTGTTGTTGCAACGTCAGATGCAACAGCATATCCTGTACCACCAGCAGATAATGTTGCTGTAGCAACACCATTCAATGCAGCTTCTGCTACAAATGGTTTAATTAATGGATCTCCAAGAGCCATTTTTGCCATAGCACCAAGAACTAGTGCAGGATCAATATACTCTTGTCCATCAATACAACATACATTAGCTGAGTCAGCAATTGCATATGCATTATGATTTAAGAATCTTAGTGCAGGAGATCCCTTCACATCAATTCTCATAAATTGAGTTTTACCACATGGTGCACAATCAGAAGCTAATGATAAGCTAGCTGTTGCTTGAGATGCAGTAAGACAGTTTGTACTCCAAAGTTTAGTAATATATCTTGGATTTAATCCTTTAGATTTTACTGATTCTTTGTACCCCCCATGTCCTGGGTTGTTTCCAATTGAATCTTTAGAATAGAATGAACCTTGCACAATGTAACCCAAGTTATCAACAATCGTTGGTACACCAGCTCCTGCTTGAAGTGCAACTGATTCCCAGTCACTACCATCAACCAAGGCTAATTGACCTGCTGTCAATGCACTTGTTGCTATATTGGCATTCTCTTCTACTGAAGATACAACAAACGTTTTATTAAACGCATGATTAAAATAAGCCATAATTTATTTAATTTGTGAGAGGACCATTACCCTCTCTGGTTATAAAAAATGATTTAAAACAGTTTACTCTGGCGTAACTATATGCTACTATAATAATATACGGATCTTTTAAATATAAACCTATATATTAATTATTTCTTTCTGCAGCTTGTGTACCTCTTTGTTGTTGATATATATTTTCTATATCTCCAGCAATTAATGCAGCAGTATCATCAAGCATTACTTCTACTAAATCATCCTTAAATTCACAATTAACATTTGAATTACTAAGTTGACCAGTATATGGATCTACACATCCTTGTACTTGTATTAGTATAGGTTTTCTATAATATGTTAATATTGGATTAACAATATCAAAATTAGTATTTCTATAGATTCTTATTGTATTATTTAACATTGTACAAAATGTTTCACCCCATTCAAAATCAGGGTTTTTTAAAGGATCTCTTAATAATAATGGAACGTTAGCTTCTTCAGCTAAATATACAGTCATAGATCTAGGATCACAGCATTCATCTTTTGCTTGAGAAGTTACTTTTTTAAATTCTAAATATCTTTCAACTGGAAAATTATTTGATTCAAAATATGTATTTGTAGATGTACCTGTTAATGATAATTCAATAAGTAAAGGTTGGAGATCATCTATTCTTTTTTTAGATAGCTCATCTCCTTCCTTATACATATTACCACCATGTAGATTACGTCTACACCACTCTATTTGTGCTTTATTAAAAGCCTCAATAAATTGCCAACACTCAATATTATCATAATCATTACTATCAAGTTTGTTTAATCTTTGTTTAAGCTTTATTAAGAGTGTACTATTTTCCATTTTAATATATTATGAATTCCAATATGGTTCTACCTTATCTAATAAAGATAAAAGAACTTCTTCATTTACAGGATCTTTAAGAAACTCTAAACATTCATTTGGTCTTTTACCTAATCTAACACCACTATCCATCGGTTCAATCCAACCTCCGGCTTTAGTAAGTAAAAATCTATAATATAAAGAATCTTTAACCAATGCTCTGATTTTTAATTCTTCCATATCTAATTGTGCAACTTCTAAAAAGTTTGATGCAGCACGTTTTTTATTACTTTCTGCACCTTCACCAGCAATATATGTATCCATGTTTTCATACATAATATCATTAGGTGTATTTTTAGTGTATTGTACACTATCTACATCTACTACTTTAGCAACATACATTAATTTAGTAGTATTAGTATCATACAATTTCTGTAATGATGAAATAGATTTATTTTTTAATTTAGTAATTTCAGTTCTAGTACTTAATGTTTCTTGTACAGTATCCAAATAAAACTTTGGTGAAGTTTGTAATTTTTTTGCTACTGCAAGAGATTTAGCTACAATAGAAAAACCCCCAGCTTTAATAGCATATAATTTAATTTTATCATATGGATCTGTTTCCGGTTCTAAAAATACTGGATCATTACCACATCTTAATTCTATTTTATCCCAAAATTTAGAATTATCAGGTTTCATAACAGTTAGCTTATTCCAAAAATCTTTATCTTTTGGATCAACTACATTAGCTGCTAAATCAGCTTCTAACTCAGAAACAACTTTTCTGATCTCTGTAATTTTTGCCTTTTTTTTATCTGGAGATAGCATTTTTACTTCAGGTGCAAATTCATTAAGCCCTGTTACATATCTTTTTACTCCATTCATTTCTAAACATGCTAAACTTTCTTGATGCCATACTCCATCATGTAAAGATAGTCCATATGATTCTAAACCCATATTTTCTATATCTTGGTTAAAGTAAGGACGAATAGCTATTGAGCTATTTTTTTTTGTGTGTTGATACTTTTCAACAATAGTGTAATCTTCCATTTTGTTTGGTTTTAAAATTTAATAATATTTATTCATAGTCAAAAATACGTAATTACGTACATTTATTATTAATATTTCTAAAGCAAGGTATTATCCTTGCTATAGTCTTTTGACTTTTATACTACAACTTGTAGAGCGCCAGATATGTGAAATAAATCACCTTTAGCTAACCCAGCTGCTATTGCTAAACCTTGATTTCCATATCCTGGAATCTCTTTACCAACAGCCTTTGAAACAAGTATTTTTGAAACACTTAAGTTAGAAAACTCATATGTTTTATTTGCCTTTTTGATATCTAATGCCATGATTATTTGTTTTAAAGATTAAAATAAAAAGGGAGGAGGTTTAACCCCTCCCCTTTAATTATTAGTTCTAGAATGATCCTCCTGTAATAGGGTTTCTCATTACAATTTTTAGAACTTTAGTTGGATCTTTAACCCAAATAGCTGGCATGGTCTGAGTCATATAAACTCTGTATCCATTGAATTGTCCAGTAGAAGCAAAACCTTGAGTTCTTCCCATGTAGTCCATAGTACCATTTTGGTAGAACCACTTAAGTTGATTATCCCAAGAAAGTTTCAACAAGTGAATGTTGTCATTT
>Ga0209337_1002310_pt1 | contig 13905 bp, 22 predicted proteins | sample LinPmetageLP53_FD_184044 | JGI IMG/M metagenome (GOLD analysis project Ga0209337, IMG submission 184044) | Marine viral communities from the Pacific Ocean - LP-53 (SPAdes) (version 2) | ecosystem: Environmental > Aquatic > Marine > Oceanic | place: Pacific Ocean | collected 2010-02-08
AACCCGACCCACTACGGCCACTGGCAGCCGCTAAACGGGACGGGCTGCTTCCGAATACAAGTTTGTATTTGAGCACCGACCCGGCGATGGTTGAACGGACTCGCAAAGCCCTCGCGGGCCACTACTCACATTTACCAGTAGCGGTGCTGGCGGACAGTAAAGAACAGGCGCAAGAAATCCTAGACGACCTCGGAAGAAGCGTTCCCTCTATGGTCTGCCCTACCGAGAGAGAGACCCACAAATGGCCCCTAGCCTCTAAACAGGGTCAAGAGACCCATTACGTAGGAGCCTGCGCCCGCTGCAGAGCATGCGTACAGCCCCTAGGGAGCCGAACCACTACCCCGGATATCATTTTCATCCGTCGCTAATCCAACCCGAACCGCCAGCCTCGAGGCTGGCGGTTCTTCGCGTGTGCTGACACGCTGCACAACCCCACCACTGTGATGGGTTACCCGCGGCCAACGGTCGCCCGCCGAGGAGGTAGGCCCTTCCTTTTTAGTTCCCGGGTTGTTCCCTGTTCTCATTAGTGTTTTTGCGGGCAGCGTTGAGCACCAGGATTTGTAAAACGGTCGTTTATGCCAACTGGGTGGTGGGGAACAAAGCCGAACCGAACCGAACCAGCCGGCGACGGGGACCCCCAAGCCCCCACCCCCCCAAGGTTTGACCAAGTATTATTACTCCATAACCAGGGCGTGCAAACATTTAACTCGGTAGAGGCTGAGTGTACAACACGGAGGGAGTGTTTGCGCCCCTGTATGCTTAGGTACCTACTACCGTGTGGGGGGAAGCGTTTAAGACGCTTCCCCCCACGTAAAGGTTGTTTTGTCCCACTTTCCGTTTTTGGGACGGATTGGGTAGGACTATGGAGGTAGTACTATGGCACAAAATGGTGGGGGACGAGGTTGGGCAACCGATGAAGAGTCGGGTGTTCAAACCATGCCGGATCGGTGGCGGTTGCTCCTGGATTGGCTTTTGGCAGGCCCGGATCGTATGCCGGGTACTCAGAAGTTGTGGGCTGTCGAGAACGATATGCATGAGGATTCGATTCGTCGGATTAAGCGGGATGTTCGTTTTGTTCGTGAGTGGGACCGCCGGGCCGCTGAATTAAATGTCCACCCTGAGCGAACTCAGACAGTAATTGATGCGTTGTACGGGGCTGCTTCTGGGGGAGATGTGAAGGCTGCTTCGTTGTACCTTCAGTATGTTGAGAAGTTCACTCCGAAGCGTCGTGTGATTGTCGACGATGAGCGTGAGGCTGCCGGCTTGTCGGATGCTGAGTTGGCTGACGAATTGGAGTCTTTGGTGGCTGAGTTCCGGGATGTAGCGGTGACTGATGGCGATTGATGTTGTTTCTCAGTATGGGCCAAACCCTCAGTCGGTAACAAAGCCTGATAGGTCTGTGTCGGTGCCGTCTGCAAAGGAAACGGCTGTGTCGATGATGGGGCTAGGCGGTGTTACAAATATCAGGTTGAAACGTTTACGTGCCCGTCGCGACGATTTGTCAAAACAGTACGAGGCACTTTCGCCTCCTGGTGGGCCGTATGACCAGGCGGTTGAGGAAGTGCTCGACGAGTTGGATCTGGTTGAAGCGGAAATAAATGAGTTGGACCCGCCTGATGACCCGCCTTCTCCGCCTATGGTTGAGACTTGGAACTTGGATGATCCGGCGCAACGTAAAGCGGCGATTGAGAAATGGGGTGGCCGGCATTTAGGGTCGGTGCCTGATATTCCTGCCGACACGATGGCTGGCGCACCACCGTCTGTACAAGCGTTGATGACTCATCTGGCGTCAAAGCCAACAAAAAAAGAATCACCTTGGCCAACAGATGAAGAATCAGAACTAGGTTTAAAAAACATTGAGGGGTTGCGTAGACAGTTTCCCAAGGCAGGGCAGGTAGTGCCACTCAATGATCCTGAACCAGGAGTTGAAGTTGAAGCCGATGAAGAACAGGGAACTTTGTTTTCGAGTATAGTTTCTTCAGTGCAAAGTGCTATGCCTGACATCGGTTGGCAAGAAGCAGCGGGTCTTGCTGCAATTGTATTGGCAGGTGTTGCGGGCGCAACCGGGGTAGGTGGACCTTTGGTTCCTCCGATTTTGGCTGGTGGCGCATTGTTGTCGTCTCAGTGATGCGTACAAAGCGACGACAGATGATAACTAAACTGCAAGCCGTGCGGTTTGCGGAAAGAACAAAAGTGCGTCGTGAAGTATTTGCGTTGCACGCAAAAGGAGTCCCATGTTGGGTAGGAACGTGTTGCCAGGAGATGAGAACCAGGATTGGCGTGAAGAAGCCTTTGGGGAACGACCTGTTTTAGGGCCGTGGGGCGAACCATTTCATTCTGATACACCAATCGAAGTGTCTGGATTAGAAAACCCGGAATCATGCGACGCTTGCGGGTGATAGATGTTGCAGCAATCATTGTGATTGCCGCAAGCGTGTTCGTGTGTTCTTTGGTAGTGTTTGCTGCAGGTAGAACATTACAAGAATTATTTGGAGTTTCATGAACCGTACACGCGAAGTTATTTTTGATGAATGGATAAAAACAGGGATTGAGCAGGGTTTTTGCGGCCCACCAGTGTGTGCTTTGCATGATGGAGTTCCAACAACACTCATGGAAGATGAAGGACTGTGGGAAGGCGACGAACATTGCCACCATGTGGTTCGCATGTACACGGACGCAAAACAGAAGGCTCAAGTAGAAGTAAACCATCATCCATCAACTTGGCGAAACGAGTGGACTCCTAAGTTGCGACTAGTTGATATGCCGGAATTGAATGGTACGGACGATTGAATGAGTCGTTTAGCAGAACTTCGCCAAGAAGCGGAATGGCGGAAATGCATTCGTGACGAAGCGTATTTTCTTTGCAAGTATTGGCACATTGCTCATCCTGCGTATGGCCGCATTTTATTTGATTTAAGAAACGCTCAATCTTTTGCATTGGGACATTGGTCTAGCAATCGTTATTCGTTGACTCTTAAAGCCCGCCAGATCGGGTGGACCACATTGGTGGCGGCGCACCAATTTTGGTTAGCATTTTTTCATTCAGATCAAAACATTATCGATTTGTCTCGTACTGAACGAGAAGCAGTGTTGTTGTTGAAAAAAACAAAGTACGGGTTTTCGCATCTGCCTGTATGGATGATCGACCGTGGCCCTAAGTCGCTGATGGAACATCAGCAACGTATGGCATTTGAAAATGGGTCACAAATTACTTCAATGCCGTCAGCATCGGACCCTGCTCGTGGTGAATCTGCCACACTTATCGTTGTGGATGAATGGGCGTTTTTGCCCAACCCGGAAGAAGCCTGGGCTTCTATTGAACCTGTGGCAGATGTTGGAGGACGAATCATTGGGTTATCGACAGCAAATGGATCAGGAAACTTTTTTCACAATCTTTGGGTGGGGTCGAGCACTTCCAACAACAAGTTTGCATCCATGTTCTTTCCGTGGTCAGCAACAGAAGATCGAGATGAATCATGGTACGAAGAAAAACAACAGTCGATGTTGCCGTGGCAGTTGGCGCAGGAATACCCGACAACACCAGAAGAAGCGTTTGTTCGGTCAGGCAACCCTGTCTTTGATCTGGACGTACTTGATGTTTTGTTTGCTGGGTGCCGTCGTGGCGAAATTGGTTACTTGCATTCTGTAATGCCAAAAGTTGTGGAATTTAGATCGTGAATTTAGAAGTATGGTCTCCACCAGACGCCATGCATGGTTACGTGATGGGAGTCGACACTGCAGAAGGTTTAGGGCATGGCGACTATTCGTGCATCCAGGTGTTGGATCTGAACACGGGTGAGCAAGTTGCTATCTGGCATGGACATATCGCTCCTGACGAATTAGCAACTGAGGTTTTCAATCTTGGGTTGTGGTACCGGGATGCGCTTTGTTGTGTCGAGTCAAACAATCACGGTTTAACAACGATAACAGTTTTGCGCCAACTAGGCTATCCTCGCTTATTCCGCAAGCGTACGCTAAACAACGTATCTAACCGGATGACACAAGAGTACGGTTGGAAAACAACTCGCACATCTAAACCATTGATGATTGATGATTTAGCAACTGCTTTAAAAAATAAGGAGTTGGGATTGCGAGATCGCAATACCTTGGCAGAGTTACGCACGTTTACTCGAAACGAAAAAGGTTCAATGTCGGGTTCTCCTTTCGATGACCGGGTAATGTCGTTAGCGTTAGCAAATCAGATGCGAAAGTTTGCGTACGCCCCTGAATACGCTGAAGAAGTTGATGATTACTGGACGATTGATTGGTGGAAACGTCTAGCGTTGAATGAAGATACATCAGAAAATCCGTTAAGAATTGGTCAACACACTGTACGTGGGACACGTTGAGCGGACTATTAGGCACCCTTGTTCTCTTTGAGAGGTAGTTATGGCTAAGAATTTTGTTTCGCATACCAACGGCACTGAGACAATCGACGGTGCTAAGGGGCAGAACAACAAAATGGAACGCGGCGACTCTGTCGTCGTGAATCCTATTTGGAAACCTGGTGGTCCTCAGTCGCCTAAACAGCGAATGACTACCACCAAGTACGCCAACCAGACTGGCGGTTACGGTGAGGTATCTCCTCGTAGTACACCGTTTAACCAGCATGGAAAATCTGGCAAAGTTGAACCTGCAAAGCCGCAGCCTAAATTGCGCGGCAGCAACGCCAAGTAATGACAATCCTCCCCAGGGAGGCGTCTTACGAACAGTTTCATGTCTACGTTGTGGATCTTAAAGGTCCGAAAACGCAACAGGAAATGGATGAACTGTGGGAATGGCGGCAGAAACTCTTGGGTATCAAAATTAATACAGGACGCGGTGAACGCGGGTTTTTACCGCCCGACGAACAACATCTCACTAGAGAAGAACGTGGCCGTAAAGCCAAACAAGAAGCATTAGCGGCTGGCCGCAACATTGAGAGGTTGCCAGATAAGGCGATGTTCTGATGGCACAAAAAACCAAGGCTGAATTACACGAGTATTACACACAACGGTTAGAACGCACTCGCAGATGGCGTGAAGATCAAGGTTACGACCGCACCTGGTGGCGTTTAATTGATTTGTACCGTGGTAAACACTGGGGTTCATCCAGCAACAACTCTGATTTAATTGCTGTGAATCTAGCGTTTTCGACAATCAATGTGATTGCCCCGTCTGTATCGGTAAATCATCCGAAAATTGTTGTATCAGCAAATGATGAAAGCAACTCTGATCGTGCGGCTTTTGTCGAGGCTGTTGTTAACCATCTATGGCGACACCACGACTTTCGTAAACCTTTTCGCCGAGCCGTTAAAGATTTCTTGATTTTTGGACACGGCTGGGTAAAAACTGGATGGAAGTTCTTAGAGCAGGAAACTTCTTTAGCGGAACCAGAACGTGATCTTTTAATGCAGCAGGCTCGTTTGGAAGTTGACGAGTTTGCTCTCGAATCTCCTGACATGTCAGCAGCATTACCAACTGACGAAGAAATCAACGCTAACTTGCCGGAAACAGCGATGATGGTTATAGAAGATCAACCGTTTGTTGAACGTGTTTCTCCATTCGATATTTTTGTTGATCCTGAAGCAACATGCATGGATGATGCTAAGTGGATTGCTCAAAAAATTATTCGACCTTTAGAAGATGCTCAGAAGGATCAACGGTACAAGCCTTCAGTTCGTAAGCGTTTAGATGCTGACGCTGGAATCAACTCTGAATATGTTTCTCAATTACAGAACGAACGTGAACGTGTCTTAGACGAAGATCGTGTCACCATTTGGGAGTTCTACGACATAGCAGAAAATACGATGTCTGTGTTCTCTGAAAACAGTGACGGTTTTTTAGTTGATCCAATACCCATGCCGTACGCTTATGGGCAACCGTTTGTGATGCTTCGCAACTACGACATTCCTGATCTGTTTTATCCAATGGGTGATTTGGAATCTATCGAATCGCTTCAGTTGGAACTAGATAAAACTCGTACTCAGTTAATGAACGACCGTAAAAGGTACGCTCGCAAATACCTGTACCACGAGCGATCATTTGGGCCGGCAGGGCGTGAAGCCCTGGAATCCGACGATGACGGACGTTTGGTTCCAGTGTTGGATGAAAACAAGTCGTTGTCGGATGTGGTTATTCCAATGCCACAAACACCAATTTCACCAGAAATCTATTCTTACAGCAGCGTTATTGAAAACGATATCAACACCGTGTCAGGTGTGTCAGAGTACGCCAGAGGCGCAATGCCTGAAATTACTCGTACCGCTACTGAAGCAAGTATTATTGCTGACGCACAAAACGCCAGGGCTGCTGACAAACTAGCAATTATAGAAATTTCAATTTCTGAAATGGGCCGGCGTGTTATCCAGTTGATGCAACAGTTCATGACCGGGGACGAAATGGCCCGTGTGTCTCAAAAAGGTGGCGGATCGTTATGGGTTCCGTATAACCGTGAAGACATTCTAGGTGAATACGATTTTAGTGTCGAGGCTGGATCAACCCAGCCAATGAATGATACGATTCGTAAACAACAGGCTGTATCGTTACTGAATGCTGTTGCGCCGCTAGTAGGAACAGTAATTGATCCTACAGCATTGGCTTTGCATGTACTAGAAGATGGATTTGGAATCAAAGATCCGCAAAAATTTATAATGCAACAAGAGCCGCCGCCTCCACCGGATGAAATGCCGGTCGAAGAAGCCGCTGCTCTTGATGGCGGCCCTCTGCCGCCAGGGGGGCCGCCGGTGCCTGAACCTCCCCCAGGTGCTGGTGTGCCTCCCGTTTTCGCACCTACGGGTGGTGTTCCACCCGAATTGATGGCTCAACTTCAAGGCCAAATGGGTTTGCAATTACCTTCTTTGGGTTGATTTGGGACACAAGTTCCACAGTATTAGGAGCAACCTATGGACTCCTTGGGCTAGTGCCCGCAATATACAGAAGGAACGGAACCCATATACATGGATACTCCAGAATCTTCCACAGAAGTAACGCAAGAACCTAAAGATTCGACTTACACCGTTAAGGTGGATGGTTCGGAATCAGAGGTCACCTTGGGTGAACTTCAACAGGGATACCAACGACAAGCAGATTACACCCGTAAGACGCAAGAGTTGGCATCTGAACGTCAGCGTTTGGAGCAGGCTGAAGCAATAGTTTCGGCTTTGGAAGCGGACCCTCAAGGTGCGCTTACTGCTTTATCGACAGCATTCGGTGTCCAGGACAATCGACCAGTTTCTTCCGATAATGATGAATGGGAAGAAGCCGACCCTACGGAACAACGTATTGCTTCTTTAGAAGCGACAGTTGCACACCAATCGCAGACAGCAAGAAAACAGGCTTTAGAAAAAGAAGTTGCTGTTTTACACAACAAGTACGGCGAATTTGATGCGGATGCTCTTTATCGACATGCGTTATCAAATCGAATTCCGAATTTGGAAGCAGCGTACGCTCATATGAATTTTGGATCTTTGGCGACTTATGCAGGAAAATTGCATGAAGACCGGGAAATAACAGAATCAAAGCGTGGCGGCAAAGTGTCAAACGGTACTTCACGACAGGCTGGAGTAGTTACCAGTACAACACCGGAAAAACCGATGTCACTTCGTGAGGCTTTTGCTAACGCCAAAAAACAACACGGCACCTAAACCTAAGGAGTAAGAATCATGGCGGGAAACGCCGATTTTGACGAGATTCTTTCTACCACACTTAAAAACTACGTCCCTAAACTGACTGATAATATTTTCAGTGCCAGGCCGTTATTTTATGCTTTGACAAATGGCCAGACCATTCGTCGAATCAGTGGTGGCGCGAATATCGTCGTTCCAATTATTTATGGCACTAATTCGACTGCTGGTTCATACAGCGGCACCGATACTATCGCCACGACAGCACAGACGGGCATTAGCGCGGCTGAGTATTCGTGGGGACAGTACGCTGCCACGGTAACAATCAGTGGTATCGAGGAAGCCAAGAACAACGGTGAAGCACAGATCATCGATCTGCTGGAAGGCAAGATTTTCCAGACGCAGGAAACCGTTATCGAAAACATGAACACCATGTTCTGGGCTGACGGCTCAGGCAATAGTGGCAAGGATTGGGAAGGCATTCAGAGCCTTGTTTCTGGAAGCACCGTGGGTGGCATTAACCCCGGCGCTACTGGCAACTCGTTCTGGGGACCAACCCAGACCAACCAGGGCGGCGTTCTTTCGCTGGCCGGCATGGCTACCATGTACAACACCATTTCGGTTGGTAATGACCAGCCGACGATCATCTTTGCCCGTAGGCAGGGTTACGAAGCCTACGAAGCATTGTTGACCAGTTCCATCCGTTACACGGATACCGACATGGCTGACGGTGGGTTCCAGAACCTACTGTTCAAGGGAGCACCTATCACGTTTGATGACAGTTGCGAAGCCAACGCCATGTACTTCCTTAACACGAAGTACATCCAGTTGGTTGCTCACAGCGACGTTTGGTTCAAGCCAACGCCGTTTGTGCGTCCCACTAATCAGGACGCTGTGTTCTCACAGTTGCTCTGCTACGGACAGTTGACCATCAGTAATCGTGCCCGTCAGGGACGTTTGCACGGCATCACTAACGGCTAGGTTGATTGATGGGAAGAGCATTTGCATACGCCTACAAAACTGGGCAACGTCCTTATGGACAGCCCGCTGGTGAAAATTTCCGCGATTCGACTCCTAGACCCACTGGTATAAGTCAATCGAGAAATGTTCATCAGGTTAATTCTGTAGACTCTGCACCTGCTGTTCCTACCGACACCTTGTGTGTTTCGTTGACCCGCAGCGGGATGCCTTGTAAAGGGCATCCCGTTGCAGGCACCGATTCGTGCATTTTTCATACTCCAAAGGAGTAGTTCGTGGACATCACGACCATGCGGTCGTATGTTCGCTCTGTAGTGGACATAGATTCTGCTGACATTACTGACGATACCCTTAACCGTTTTTTAGGTGAAGGGTATGATGTAATTGTTTATTCAGAAAAACGGTGGCCATTTTTTGAAGTATCAACCACATTCAATACTGTGGCTTCTCAAGATGACTATTCATTGGCTGTTGTTGGAGCATCCGTAACAGGTGGTTTGCGAGAAATTGCAGCAATCCGTACCAATGACCATGTTGCAACCTATGTAGGTCGTGACGAAGGCGACGTAGTTTACCCATTGAATGTAACCGGCACAGGCGCACCCTGGTGGTGGTCATATTGGGGCGAAACTGTACGTCTCTACCCCACACCAACTAGCGTAGAAACAATTTACGTCCGGGGATACAAAAACCCTACAGCGTTCGGAGCGGGTTCTTCGGATGTGACAGAACCAACGGATCTTCCAGATCCGTTTCATATTGTGATAGCAACGTATGGCATTGCTCGTGCTTACGAACAGCAAGAAGACCCAACGATGGCTACACAATATTTTCAAATTTTTAATCAAGAACTTGACAATTTAAAAGCACGCTACGACGACATGCCTGCTCCTCAACCTGTTCTATTGAACCGACGAAATGCGTCTCGTTGGCGTTCACAAACAATTCTTCCAAATCGTCTACGTTATTCTTGGGAGTAATCGGTGCCTAGTCAGTTTAAATTAGAAACTCTAGAATCGTTTACTGGTGGCCTAAATTTACGCACCGACCAGTTTAATCTTGAAGACAACGAATCACCGGATCTTTTAAACGTCCTTGTTGATCCTAGAGGCGGGATTCGTATGCGCGACGGTGTTGACCGTCGCAACACGACTGCTCTCAGTGCTGATGTAAAAGGCATTTGGGCACTTCATACAGATACCGGCACAAATCATTTAATGGTCAATTACGGTACTAAAGTTGCCTATTCGACAACAGCAAATTTTACAGATATAACTGGGATCACAGCCCGAACCAACGGGTCCAGAGTTTACGGCATGACTATGAACAATGTCGCATACGGCGTATCGTACGACAAACCGTCGTTTAAATGGGATGGTTCATCAGCCGCCGACCTGGGCACAACTTTAAACGGTTCAGCCGGCAATTTTCCACAAGCCCAATATGTTGCGTTTTGGAACAATTTTGCTTGGACGGCTTACACCTACGAATCGAGTACTGGTCACAAATATCGAGTTCGTTGGTCAAATGCTAACGATCCAGAAAAATGGACAGCAACAGATTTTGTCGATATCGACAAAGGTGAACATGGCGATTACATCACTGGCCTATGCCCGATGGGAGACCGGCTGCTAGTTTTTAAATCAAACAGCGTTTACGCTATTTTTGGATTTGATTCAGATTCGTTTCAAGTTGTCACTTTGACAGACAGCGTTGGGTCAGTACCGCTATCACAACCAATATCAACTCCATACGGAGTATTTTTTTGGTACGCCGATCAAGGCGTGTTTTCTTACAACAAAGAAAACTTTGTGTGGACTTTTAACAAGATTTCACCCGCTATTGAGGATGGACGCATTTCGTTTTCGTCAAATCCACAATTAGCCTGGGGTAACCAAAAAGTGTACGTAAGCGTAGATTGGACTGAAGAAGGTTCTACAACTCGCAGAACTTTTATTTACGATCCAACATTAGGACAAACTGGCGCTTGGATATTGACAGACATTGATGCAGCCCCGCTGTACTCCTATCGTCCTCCCAATTCAACACCAACAGTTTATGCCGGTTGTGTAACAAACACAGGAATTGTTGTTGATGTTGAAGATGAACAAAATCGTACAAGCGACCGATATGTCGGTTCTACGGAAGTTCATATTGTGTCACATTTTTTTACTAGGTGGATGACAGGTAAAAATCCGATTGTAAAAAAACGGTGGGGCCGGCCACGAATGGTCACATCTGCCGAATCGACACTTGCGTTGCCTGTTGAAATTTACAAAGATTACGATAAGTCTTCGCAAACTACAGCATTCAGTGTGAGCGTAGTAGGAAAAACTTCTACGTCTAGATGGAATACTGCTAAATGGGACGACGCTGACGATACCTCTGCATACGTTGCTAAATGGGATGCTAGTGCTCGGACATTGACTGCAGATGTAGTAAATTTGCCTACGCTTGGGACAGCCCGGAGTGTAAGTATGAAGGTTAATGGGCCGACAACAGATAATCATTGGGAAGTAAACGCTTTGGCTTTCACTTACACGCCCAGGAGACTCAGGTAAATGGCAACTCTTGCTGTAACAAACGACTTTTCTGCTGGAACAACCATTGTTGCTGCAGACATGAATCAAAATTTTACAGACATTGAAACTTTTGTAAATACAACACCTGGGGTTCTTCAAGTAGACATCGTCGATGCTAAAGGTGATCTTATTGCTGCATCTGCTGCTGACGCTGTAGTGCGATTGGCAGTTGGAGCAAACGGAACCTTTTTATCCGCTGATTCTTCAACAAGTACTGGACTTGCGTGGATAACTCACGCAACCGACGAAAATATTATTGCAAACCAAATTTTCTCATAAAGGAAAAGAAACATGGCAACATACTCAAAGGTTCTTCTGTCTGGCGGCACAACGGGCATGAACGTCAAAGTAGCCGCCACATCATCGGCAGGCACTACGATCCACACAGCGGTTGCTGGTACGTCCAACATGGACGAGGTCTGGCTGTACGCCTGCAACACTGATGCCACTGCCCGCAAACTTAGTATTGAGTACGGCGCAACAAGCGACGATCAACGGCTTACTGAAATAACTATTCCTGCTGAGGCTGGTTGGGTGCTGGTATGTCCAGGTATGTTGCTACAGAACGGACTGGTTATTAAAGCATTTGCTGCTACAGCAAATGTTATTAACATCAACGGTTACGTAAACAGGATTACAGCCTAATGTCGAACGGTGTCAGATTTTTTGCAAGCCAACCAGTTTCCAATTGGAACTCGGAGGCTTTAACATGGAGCGGCACGACCGCCAATGGTCTTGCCACGTATGGCGATGGCACTGACATTGTTGCAGAATCAACCGCTACATACGACGGTACTACACTTCAATTAACTACTGCTGGTGGCGGCCTGAAAATGGACGGCCTCAATAGTTCCAATGCCAATACTTTGGACGACTATGAAGAGGGAACTTTCACTTGGGCGCTTACGGCTGCAACCAGTGGAAGTTTCACGCTTGCTGCAACTAATGACACAGGAGCGTACATCCGTATCGGTCGCATGGTTTTTGTGCAGGGCACCATTGAACTGGCTAGCGTTTCTAGCCCTGTGGGTACTTTGCGGGTTGGCGGTTTCCCGTTCGCTGTTGCAAGTGATCTGACCGACAATGCGGATCGTGGCGCTGTACACGTTTCAGTTTTAGCGATGGCAAGTGCCCCTAATGGGGGTATATACACTCACGCTGCTTTAGGCCAAACCTACGTTGATGTAAACGCAGGCGACGGGTACACCGCTAACGACGCCACCTTGGCTAACGATATTGACGCTGGCAGCCAGTTTGTTGTCAGCGGATCTTATTACTGCGCTCCATAAAGGAAGAAACAAATGGCATTAAGTAAAGCAATAGTGGTGGACAAGATCGAGGTCCACGAAAAAGGTCAGGTTGGTGTGCGAACAGCAACGGTGGTAAGCGAGGACGGCGTTGAGTTGAGTCGTAGTTACCATCGTCACGTTCTGGCACCGGGCGCTGACACTTCAGGTGAGGATACGCGGGTTGCGGCTGTGGCCGCTGCTACGTGGACTTCTGAGGTTGTTTCCGATTGGGATGCTTTTACGGCTGCAAGTTAATAACCATTCCTGATGAACACCCCAACCGATATTAGGCAGGTCAAAATCCCAACTATTGCAGTTGGTTTGATTCTGTCTGTAGCGGTTATCGCTGGGACTATTACTTGGTCGTCTGCCCGGACGGTGGCTCGCATTGACCGTTTAGAGGAGTCTGTTGAATCTATTGAAGATTCAATGGACATGAACGCTTACGCTCGGACAGAAGATGTCACGGAAGACATCCGGGAGTTAGAAACAAGATTGATGGCGATGGAAGAAATGTGCGACCGCGTTGACACTTTGGAAGAACTGGTAGCCGGCGTTGCTACATCGGTGAGTGCTTTGTTGATGGAAGCAGAACAAGAGTGGTGGCCTGATGCCGACGGTTGAGTACAAGCCAACTCATAGATTTGTGGGACCAAATGCTACATCTATTGAGTACGAACTTAGAAAAATTCAAGAAAAATTAGACAATTTAGAAACAAGAGTCGCGGCCTTAGAGCCGTAGGAGAAACATGGGCATTAGACGAGCAGCATCAGAATACGGGTCTGCGCTTCCAGGAGATCAAGCATTGACTATCGCTGGAACAGCGGTCGCTTGCACAGTTCCTACAGGAGCCGTTTCAGCGCTATTTACAAACGGGGCAGAACCAATCCGTTTGCGGTGGGGAACTCCTACGGCAAGTGTTGGACATTATGTCAACCCCCACAGTGTGGTTGACTTATATCAAGATGATTTGACAGATGTTAAATTTATTCGAGTTTCTTCATCAAGTACCGCCCACATTACTTACTTTGGATAGGAAAGAAGATGCCCTCGCGTATTACTCAACGCATCGATCAGGTTTCTACAGGGGACATTACTGCTGTGACTGCTGGTGTTGCAATCAACGGAGGCGGCACGAGCGGTGCAGTTGTAATAAATGTAACAGTAGCCGACGACGATCTTGTGATTGCTAGTCAAATTTATAGTTAACGGGACAGAAAGAACCTATTAGTATGGCAAATACACCAGGAAACGCACCACCTTCGGTAAACCAAGTGGATGCAGTTATGGACGCTACTCGACAGCGTTTGGCTCCCGATCAGGCGCGGTTTAGACAAAGTCAAGATCCGCAGATAATGGCCCTGATGGAGTGGCTAAAATCGCCACAGGCAACCGAGTTTCTGCGTCGAATGGTAGCGCAGCAAGCCGGTTATGGTGGTGCGGCTGGTCCCG
>Ga0209337_1002312_pt1 | contig 13901 bp, 4 predicted proteins | sample LinPmetageLP53_FD_184044 | JGI IMG/M metagenome (GOLD analysis project Ga0209337, IMG submission 184044) | Marine viral communities from the Pacific Ocean - LP-53 (SPAdes) (version 2) | ecosystem: Environmental > Aquatic > Marine > Oceanic | place: Pacific Ocean | collected 2010-02-08
TATTTTGTATCACAAAATGGAACAGGTTTTACTAGTGATCTTGCAATAGACGCAGTACAATTAATAGAAAGTTAAAATAAAATACTATGGCACTAAACGGAAAATATATATCACTTAAATCTATAATGGAACAAGTGTATGCAGATAATGGTTATCAATTTGAACTACCTTGGGTAGACTGCATGATGTGGGCAGAAGAAGCTCTAAATTTAATAGGACATCCTAGACAATATATTCGTAAGGTTACAGGCCATAAAGATAATCCTGATTTAAATATAAAAGATTATAGAGCTGCACTGCCTTGCGATTTTCATCAACTAGAACAAGTGGCTGTAAACGGAAGAGCTGCAGAATATTCTGGAAATACTTTTCATCATTTAATGTCTGGAGATTGTTGTGGTATAGATGAAAATACTAATTCTTCTTTATACTATAATCAAGATCAAATTATAACTAAAAACTGGGGTCAAGATGTTCTTACATACGATGAAGAAACTGAGGCCTACTCATATCAAGCAAGGGATTTATTAGACATGGAAAATTTAAATCTACAAAGTGACGGTACTCAAGAATTTGTATTAGGTAATAATGGATACAATGAAACAAGTGTAGCAACTTTTGATTTAAATAATAATCATATAACTCTTTCTGTAAAAGAAGGTGTAGTATGTCTTGCGTACTTAGCAATACCAACTGACGATGAGGGTTTACCTCTTATACCAGAAGACACTAGTTATCAATTAGCTGTAAAAAAATATCTTACAATGAAAATAGATTATATAGCTTGGAGAAAAGGTGAGCTTCAAAATCCTATATTCCAACACTCTGAACAAGAGTGGCAATGGTATGTAGGTCAGGCGGGTAATAAAGCTAAGATGCCAAATATAGATCAGATGGAAGGATTAAAAAATCAAGTTATGAGATTACTTCCTAATGTCAATCACCATGAAACATTTTTTAAATCTTTAGGTTATCCTGAAATAAGAAAAAACTTTAATAACTAATGAGAGATCAACAGATAAATAGTTTTAGTAAAGGTATGGCTAAAGATCTTGGGGCTACAATTCCTCAAGAAGGTTTTTATATCGACGGTAAAAATATTAGAATTTCTACAGATGGAGATTCTTTTAAATCTGCAATAGTAGTAAGTGTTGAAGGTAACTCTAAAAAACTTAGTTTAAGTTATGATGTAACCTTTACAACATATGATGCAACAACGGGGCCACTAGTAAGTTTTGAAACTGTAACCGATGCAACATTATCTCCTCATATCTTAGGTTGTACATACATTAGAGAAACTTTAATTGTTTTTGCTGTTATACCTTTAGATGAAATGCCTGCAGGATCTAACGCTGTTAGTCTTATATATAAAGTAGATTTAAATTCTTTTGATCCTATTTTATTATACGATTCTGATGAATTAGGTTTTAATAGAAACTATCCAATACAAGCTATAGGAAGATACGAAAGCAATGAAATACAAAGAGTTTATTGGACTGATAATTATAACTCTGTAAAAACTTTAAATATTTCTGCAAATTTAGATTCAATAGAGGACGTATCTTATTTTGAATTATCTCCAAATGTAGTTTTTAATAAATTAGAAATTGATTCTGTAGAACTTGGGGGTAATCTTGACTCAGGAATGTATCAGTATGTGTACAGATTAAAAAATTCTGAAGGTGCTGTAACAAGATTTTCACAACCTTCTAATTTTGTACATATAGTTTCAGGAAGCGCTTATTGGGACTACACAGAAGATCCTGAAAATCAAAATGAATACAATGCAAATACTCCTGGAGAGACTACAAATAAAAAAGTTGTAATCGAAATTTCTAATATAAATTCTGAGTATAATATTGCAGAGCTAGTTTCTATATATAGAACTACTTCTACAGGAGTAACTTCTGTTAGTATTGTAGATCAAAAAAGTATACTTGAAAATGGTACTATAGTTTTTGAACATAGTAGTAATGAAAATAATACACCAATAAGTATAGAAGAAGTTACAGCATTTAACCAATCTTTTTCTTCGGTAAAAACAATATCAGAAAAAGATAATAGATTATTTTTTGGAAATGTAAAACAATCTAATAATGCTTTAGAGTTTAATTCTAAATCATACAGATATAAAAGATCTGATGACATCATTTATTTTCCTTATAAAGAAACTGAAAATGTAGAAACTTATACATCTTTTAATAATCCTTATAATGATTTAAACAATTGGTGGGACGATTCCGAATCACTATTTAAATATCAAGACGACGGAGTAACTCTTGGAGGTACTGGAGAACATATAGATTTTAGATTTACAAAAGAAAAAATTACAGGAAACACTAAAGATAATACTTCAGAGTCTCCACCTTTTGTGGGAGGTTCTATAACAGGAGATTATAAATCTCCTATAATTTCAGAAAAATTTAAAGGATACCAAAGAGATGAGGTATATAGATTTGGGATACTCTTATATGATAAACTTGGTAACCCTGGATTTGTAAACTGGATTGCAGATATTAGATTTCCTGCATTAGAAGATGTAGATAAAGATGGCCAGCATGGTATATATAATTATACAATAGCACAAACAACTTTTACTAAAAGTGGTGGCCTTTATAAACAAGACTTTGACGATGACGGGCATGTTGATATGACAGACGTGGTAGAGCCTTCTGAAAATACAGTAGTTTCTACAATTGCAGATGTTATAAATTCACAGAATGCTGCTGGCGCAGGAGATGCAAGCACATTATTTGGCCTTCCCTGTAACGGTGATTTATATGCTTTAGGAATTGAATTTAAATTAAAGTCTTTACCTGATGCGTTAAAAGATAAAGTAGGGGCCTATTCTTTTGTTAGAGTAAAAAGAAATAAAAAAGATAAATCTACTATAGCTGTAGGGGCTTTAACAAATTATTTTCATTATCATGATGCTAGTGACAATAATAATATTGCAGAGAATTGGTATGTGTCAGCAAATAGAAATTTATCATATTTACCATCTACTCACGTTAGCGAAACTGACGCAGGATATGCTACAGGATGCAGAACTTTTAGTATAAGTTCTCCTGACTTTGATTTTACAGATAATTATATAAATATTAATCAGGTTGGGGTAAGTGATCAAGATGAGCAATACAAAACTTCTTATTCCATAAGAGTTTTAGGTAGTATGTTTGCTCGAGCTAATATAGATCTTCTTGGAAATAGTAATGAAGTCTATGGTTTTGTATACGGAAATACCAGTGTGTATGATATAAGTGAGTCTATAAAAACTCCTGAGCAACAGGAGCGATTATCTTATAATTTAATATATTCCAATAGACATGGGGTTGGGGAAAATTTATCAGATAGTACTATAGAAAGCTTATACGGTGCTCAAGTAGAATTAGGACAAGGAGTAGCTGAAGATGAAGATAGTGGAGAGTTTTTCGGTGTTTGGAACATGGTTACTTACGGTGGTGAAAGCGGAGTTTTAAGGAAAACAAGTGTAGGAGAAAAATCATTGTTTGCCGCAGTAGATCGAAGTCTTGACTGGACTTATTTTTTAAGCTCGCTGTCAGAAGTTTATGGTACAGATTACCCAGGTAACTCGCATGACAAACTTTTAGTGGCTGTAAAACAAAATAATTCTCATGTAAATAGATACGGAGGAAGCTCTGAGGCAGCAATAGCCTCTAGACAATACATACCTACAGGACATTTTAATGTTATTGATCCAGATAACATTTCAGTAAATGAATATGAAAAAGTATTTGGTGGGGATACTTATGTTACAATATATGATATAACTAGATTTAGAAAAGCCAGTACTAATCAAGGAGATGTTGCTCATCCAGGAACAATAATTAACAATATCAGAGCGCTAAATATGGCGTTTCCAGTAGAAACTTCTATTAATACAACATTAAGACAGGGCTATCACTTTGCAAATAAAAAAGATTTTAGTAATGACACGGACACTCCTCTAAATCAATTTATATTAAATGCTACATACTATTCTGAAAATGATATATTTTCTTATAGTCCTAAACCTGCTTTGTATAATATTACAAATGAGCATTCTAGCAGAATAGCATTTTCAGATATAAAAATAAATAATTCTATTTCAGATGGATGGCGAAATATATCTCCTGGCAACTATGTAGACATAGATGGAAATCTCGGAGGTTTAAATTCTTTAGTAGTGTACAATGATAAAATGTTTTACCTGCAGGATTCTGCATTTGGTATTTTAAGCATTAACCCCGTGTCAACTATAACAGATAAAGAAGGTAATGGATTAGTTCTTGGTATAGGTAAAAAAGTAATACAAGACTATAAAAATATTTCTGTATATGCAGGAGCTAAAAATAATAAACATGTTGTTGTAGCTCAGACTGGAGTATATTGGTTTGATGCTAATAGTAACAAAGCTTACCATTTTAATACAAAAGGTTTAAATCCAATTTCTGATTCTAAACTTTTAAAATCTTATTTTTCTCAAAATGAAAATAATAATATATGTTTAGGGTATGATCATAAAAATAATGAAGTACTATACAGCATGGGTTCTATAGGGAACACTGTAGTGTACAATGAATTGACTTCATCTTTTACGTCTACGTATAGTTTTACAAGCCCCTTATTAATAACTTTACCCAACCATTTATTTTCTATAGGAGGGAATACAGAAGATGAAGACGATCTTGTTTTGCAGAGTATTTATAAACACAATGATGGAGATATAGCTAAGTGGTATGAAGCTAGCTATAACTCAGAGATAGAGTTTGTAGTAAATAAAAATGCTTTATATACAAAAGTATTTGATAATTTAGAATGGTATTCTGAAGGAGGGACTGCTAGTACAGACAATATAGATGTAGTATCTACTGAAGATTCTTTTTCAGAAAGTGAAGTTCAATTTAATAATGAACAGGAAGATAATTATTTTCCCTACAAAATTGTTAAAGAAAAAATTACTAGAATGCCTGTACCTAGAACTCCATCTAATACTAGATTTAGAGATACGTATTTAAAAGTAAAGTTAAAAACAAGTTCTAAACTTATACTGCACTATGTAAAAACCTTATTTAGAATTTCTAGAAGATAATTAAAAACAGTATATTGCGCGATTATGGCTAAGAAGAAAAAATATAAATATTCTCATGGAGGATCTCATGACACAAACCTAGAAAAATTAAAGAAAGGTTTAAGTTATGTAGAAAGTTCTGATGGATTAAAAATGATGAATCCTCTTAGCAGCGCTACAGGTTTTTACGGTCAGTTATATAATGCAGAGGAATTGCAAAATATGCCTTACTTACAAGGTGTAGATAGACAAGCTTTTGCTTCCGATACTACGTTACAAAATAGATTATTTGAAGATAGATATTTTGGTAAGATACCTGGTGTACCTGGCTTAGGTAAAAATGCTAATGATTTAAGAGTAGAGTACAAAAAAGTTTTAGAAGATAAAGGAATTCCATTTAATTATACAGATGATGAGATTTCTGCACTTTCTAACTTATTAGGTAGACAAGGTACAAGAGAGTACTTTGGATACGTATTAAGAGATGGTAGATCTTTAGGAAATGTGTTCCCAAAAATATACGGACCAGACCCTGAGGCACCAAATAAAACACCTGAAAAATATTTAGAAACCTATAGAGAAGGTAGAGATTTAAAATACGGAGGAAATATGAAAAAATATCAAAACGGAGGAGATCCGCCTAAGAAAAAACCAGTCCAACTACAGTTTGATCCATCAAACCCTTTTAATCCATACGGAGACCCAGCATTTTCATTACAGAAATATAATAATGCTATAACTAGAGACAGTACACGTTTAGAAGACAGATTATCTCCTGGTTTAATTGCTCAAATATTGGGAATGGACCAAGCTTTACTTCCTTCAGACTATACAGATGAATTAGGCCAAAATCTATTAAAAAATAGAGTAAATAGAAATCTTATTAAACCTTACACTAAGCAAGAGCTTGACGATATAAACTATAGACAGTATGGTGGTAAAGCTATTCCTGAAGCAGGCTTCGGGGACATGTTTAAAAAACTTGGTAATCAAGTAGGGGCAGGTTTGCTTGGTGGAATTAAAGGATTTTCTGGAGGACTAATTCCTACAGACAGATTAGTCTCTGATAATTTTATGAGCGAATACTCCGATGATTTTCAAATGGGTAGTAGGGCTGGTACAGTAGGATCAATTCTTTCAGGTGCAGGTGCATTTAAATCGCCTACTGCTGCTGCAGCGCCTAGTGCAGCGTCATTTAGTTCAGTTCCAGGAGCAAATAGTTTTAATTCTATTTATGGAAGTGGAATAAACCCTGCTTTAATGAACTCAGGGCTAGCTGGAACTTCGGCTGGATCCTCAGGATTTAATAATTTACTCGGTGCAGGTACTAACTATGGTGTAGGTAATACAGCTTCTGGTATGTTTAACATGTTCCAAGAAGAACAAAAAGGAATGGCTATGGGTGGTAGAGCTACAAACATGAAACAAGATATGGGACAAGATATTAATGTAGAAAGCGGTGAGCTTTTAATGAGCGCTGATGGAGGGCAATTCCAAAGCATGAATCCTAAGGCACCTATCAAAGAACTTATGCCTGGTGTGTCCATGGTACAAGGAAAACAAAGTAATGATAATGTACCTATAAAAATACCTGACGGAGAAACAATGGTGTTCTCTAAAAGATTAGGTTATGCAGATAAAGGTTTAGATCTTATAGAGCAGTATAAATCTTTAGAAAGCTCTGAAGATCCTACAGATTTTATAGGGCAACAAACTAAAAAATTCCAACTAAAAAGAATTAAAGATAAACTCCAAAAATTATTTAAAGAACAAGAAGGTAATAAATCTAAAAAAATTGCTAAAAGTACAGGTACAGAAAATATACCTACAGCTGGTTTAGGGGATTTGTTTACTAAAGATAACTTAAAATTGTTTGGTAATAAAGCTTTTGAATTTGCTAAAAACAATCCTGAAGCTATATATAATTTTGGTATGGGTGTAGGAGCTAAAGATATTCCTCAAATAGACAGCTCTCAATACATGACAAGCTACAATCCTAACCCATCTCTTGGTAAAATGGATACAGGTGCAATATTAGCACCTATAAATAATCAAGTAAATGCTGCTAGATATTCTATCAATCAAAGCGGAGGTAGCCCTGGAGAAATAATAGCTGGAAATATGGCATTAAATGCTAAGGCTGCTCCACAATTAGCATCTGCTGAGGCCAAAGGCCAAAACTATGAAAACCAATTAGGTTTAAATATATTTAATCGTCAAAGTGAAATAGATAGAAATAATAAACTTCTTGCGCTAAGATTAAATATGATGAATGAACAAAGAGGTGCTGCTAGAAATGCATTCTTTAAAGAAGGTATTCAGGATTTGGGACAGTATCAAGGAGCTACAAAACAAGAAGATTTTCTACAAAATTTATACGAACAAAGATTCGGTACTCCAACTACTACAGGTGGAGGTGCGGGAACAGGATTTAACTTTAGCTTAGGTGATATGGCTCAACCGTCTCTTAGTAATTTTGGTTTATTTGACAACTACCAAGGTTTAAATCAATAAAATTATGGATATAAAAAAATATCAAACAGGAGGTTTACTATCAGGTCCTATACAGTCTAGAGATTATGTGCCGTTACCTTACGCGCAAGCTTTTGAAATGTCTAGATTAACTGAGGCAGATAGGGATGCTAAAGGATTACAAATTTCTAATATGTATAAAAATTTTTATGATACTGCATTACAAGCGCCTCCTAGTTTACAAGATGATGCATTAGCAGAATACAAACCCTACTTAGATCAAATAGAACGTGGACTAGCGGAGGCGGGAGGAGATCCTCTTAAATATCGTGGAGGTATGGATGTCATGAGACAATTCCAAAACGACTTGGCTTCAGGTAGAATAGGTTCTTTACAAAGAGCTGGTACTCAGTATGCAACAACTAAAAAAGAATATGACAAGTTAAATAATCTTTATATGGAAGGTAAAGGTGGTGTATCTGAGGCCACCACTAATTTAAATTTACAATTAGCCTTACAAGGTCTACAAAACTCGTATGATGCAGGCCAACCTGCAATATTTTCACCAGGCAATCTAGTACCTGAAGTTGATGTACTAGAAAAAACAGGAAGCTGGTTATCTCAAAAAAACGTTGATGGTTTTACAGACGCTCAAGGAAACAAAATAGAAAAATTAACTGCAGAAACTTTACTCCCTATGGCCAAAAACTATATGATGATGGACGATGGAGTGCGAGGAACTGTAACGCAGGAAATAGATTTAAATATGGCTGCAGGAAACTATCCTATAGAAAATGCAGACATGGATAAATTATTAAAAAATCCTGACTATAATAGATTGTATTCAAATACTGTAATGTCTGCACCACCTACTATGTCGGAAGAAGACATACAAAACATAGCTGCTCAAAGAGTCTATAGAAGTAGTTTAATAGACGATAGAATGAATAATTTTGCAGTAGCAGCAATACAACCTTTCTTACAAAGTGATGTTACGATGAAAGAAAAGGATACAAAATTAACAGATATACCTGTAGGAGGATCTGGCTCACAAAGACCTATAGTTAGAGGTGAAAAAAATATTGCAGATATAAGAAACTCTAAAGATAACTTACTTGATTTACAAAAACAGAGAAATGCATATGCTGAAGGAACCCCTCAGTATAACGAACTAAACGAACAAGTAACTTTTATAGAAGATGGTATTGCATCTAAAGAAAAAGCTCTTAAAACATATGCAAAAGATTTAGTTACTACTAAATATTCAGAGGTAGGTAACTCTGAGCAGTATGAAGAAATGACTGAAGGATTAAGTTCTAAAGAAAAAGAAATTGCAAATTTATTAGCAGTAACAGAAACTGCAGCAGCAATAAATATAGCTGCAGGAGGGGGTATGTCTCTGGGGACAGGAGCAACTAGTACTCAAGGAAGTAAACAAGATATAATGAAAAATTTACGAGGTATCGTATCAGAATACCAAGACATAATTAATTTAGATCCCAATATAATTACTCTAGACAATGCTGGACAAATAAATCAGGCAGCAAAAAATCTACAAACAACTATTAAAAAGATTGAAACTGCTAAAGAGTATGAACAAAATATTAGAACTCTTAATCCAGATCCCGCTAAAGGGGAACAAGATGCTATTCTTAATCTTAGAAGACAAGTTACAGATGCTGCTATAAAAGATGCAATGAAATTTGTAGATCCTGCAACTGGAGGAGATTTACTTTCTATACTTAAAGCTAATAATGCATCTTTAACTCCAATAGCTAAAGGAACTAGCATCACTACTCCAGGAGTAGAAATAATGCCAACAGCTTCTTTTGTTAATGGTAAACAATTATACGCAGTAAGTTTTACTAAACAAAAATGGAAAGAAGGTGAACCTAGACAAGGTACTATATATGTAACTGAAGCTGGGTATTCACCAGAAGACCAAACAAACAAAGTAAATTACTTAGCAGAAAATTTATTGAAGTCTAATAACGCTGCTAATCGACAACTGGGTGCAGAATTAATAGCAGATAACACTATAGGTGGACTATTCCAAAGAACTGAAATAGAATATGCAAATGCAGATCAAAGAGGAGAGCTTCCTGGTTATAACTATGCAGGAGAAGTTTCTTACGCAGACAGACCTGTATCAGGTGTACCTGGTGTAAGTAGTGTAAGAAGAGTTAGCGTTGGAGGTGGACAATATGATTATTATATATTAGACGCTAACGGCGATGCTTATATAAAAGGAGATAAATCAGGGCTACTTACAAGTAGATCAGTATTAGATTTAGGAAGACTTATAAATCAAGAATATGGCAAACGGTAATAACTTAACTGGGCCTACGCTAGGCGGTATTGAATTAACTCAACAACCTTTAGGACAGGACCTGTTACCTGAAAAAGTTACAGGGCCAAGTCTTGCAGATGTAAAAATGCCTGATGCTCCTGTGCTTAGTGGTATTCCTGACATAGTAGAGTTTACTCCTGAACAATCTAGACAAAGAAATATTGCTAGAAAGTATGGTGTAGATCCTGCGCCTGGTATTAATGTACAAGAAAGTGCGGCAATGCTACAGTCTAACCTTAGTAAATGGACAAACGGTGTTTTAAAAGGTGTTGGTACAGCAAGTACTACATTTTTAGAACCATTTGTTGATATATTTGTAGGTACTCCTACAGCTATAACTACAGGTAAGTTTTCAGGATTCTATAATAATGAAGGATCAAAAGCTCTTGATGAGTTTAATGAATTCTTAAGACAAGAATTACCTAACTATTATACACAAGCAGAAAGAGATTACGGTTTTTGGAAATCTCTAGGTACATCAAACTTTTGGGCAGACCAAGGTATGCAGGGGCTAGGGTTTTTAGCGGGTGCTATTGGTAGTGGTTATGCTGTTGGTGCATCAAATGCTATAGGAAGTACTGTTAGAGGGGCAGGTATGGAGGGCGTAAGGGCTTGGAGAAGTCTTACAAATACATTTCGAGGTCAGCAATTAGCAGGAGCTAAAACTGCAAAGAGTATTGATAATGTAAAAAATATAATTGGAAGAGTAAATTACTCTGCTGAAGCAGCTAACATGTTTGGTGCAGGTTTAATATCTGCATTTGGTGAAGCTGGTATAGAGGCAAGAGAAACCCGCAGACGTTCGATAGCAACAATGCAAAATCTTAGATCTGTGGGAGATGAGCGTTACAATAATATGAGTGATTTAGAAATAGAGCAACTTGCTGACACGGCAGGTAATATAGCTTTTGGTTTAAACACTGCAATTGTAGGTGCATCTAATATATATCAATTTGGTAAACTATTTTCTAGAAGTTGGAAATCTACATCAGGTAAGTACATTGATAATATAACTAAAAAGAAAATAGTTGACGGAAAACTACGTTATGAGGCAAAAGAAATGCCTAAGAATTGGAAAAAATATTACGGCGTAGTCAACTGGTTTAAACGTCCTGCAGCGGAAGCTTTTGAAGAATGGTCTCAAGCAGCTGTAAATGTAGCAGCTGAAGATTACTTCACTGATGTGTATTCATCAAATCCTGTTGAAGACATGTCAGAAATGTTAGAAGGTGGTGTAGGTGTAATTGGATCTCTAATGAGAGGTTACATGGAGGCACCGCAAACTAAAGAAGGTCAACAAGCTATATTCTTAGGTGCTTTATTAGGTAAGTTAGGGGAAGCAGGGAGCGCAGTTAGAGAAGATGGTATGACATCAAGACAAGAATGGCTTGATAAATACGATAGATCTGTAGCTCTTGCAGAGAAACTTAACATGCTAGAGCCTGAGTCTAAATTGTATAGACTATTAAAATCTTATAATGAAGGAGCTATATCCCAGGCAAAGATGGATCAAGCTTTAAAAGACGGTGATATATTTAAGTATAAGAATGCAGAAGCTCAAGCTATATTTTCTTTAGTAGATGAGTTTATAAATGCAGGCAAAATAGAAGACCTTAAAGCTTTTGTCAAAGACATAGGTGGTTTATCTGAGGATGTATTTAAAGAAGTTATTGGATTAAATTTAGAAACCAAAATTAAAAGTCCTGCAGAACAAGCACGTATAATAGAAGACAGAATTAAATTTATTGAGGATCAAAAACCTAAAGTAGATTTATTTGTTTCTACATTACAAAATGTAACAGATCAGGAAAAAATACTTATAGATGCTGGTATACGATACTACTCTTACATGATTGACGTTGCTGATAAAAGAGAGGCAGAATTAAGTCAAGAACTAGGAGACATTACTGATGGATTAGTAAGTTGGCAATCTCTACAAGGAATTAAAGGTAAGTCTGCAGAGTTAGCTAAAGCGTTAACAGATATGAAAGATGCTTTTGAGTCTAGCGATAGTTATACAGATGTAAAAGGACAAGAGGCTTATGTTTTATTACAAGACTTAGCTAAACTTGCAGCGTTAAAAGAACAGCATTACAAACTTTTAAATGCAGTAACAGAAACCGAAACTTTATCTAAGATAGCTAGAGACATAAAAAAGAAAGAAAGAAAAGCTAAAGAAGATAAAAAGAAAGCAGATGCAATTAAATCTGAAATTGTTAAAGGACAAGAGGATGATGCAATAGAAGCTGTAGAAGATAGTGTTGAAACAAAAGCTAATGACAGAGTAAAACGTAGAGAACAGATAGGTACTAAACGTCAAAGAAAATTAATGCGACGTAAGAAAGCTCTAGAAGATCAGTTAGCTGTTACACCAGAAGAAGAAAAAGCTTCTGTACAAGCTCTTATAGATGAGTTAACTGAAGCTATATCAGCAAAAGCATCTGCTGCTACAAAAGAAGCAGAAGCAGATATACAAAAAACTTTTGAAGAATCATTTCCTGAAACTGCTAAAAATAAAAAAGAAAGTAAAGAGCAGGATGATGAAATACAAAGGTTAATAGAAGCGGAAGAACGCGGCGTAGATTTAGAAACCACAGAAAACATATTAATAGGTAATCTATTATCGTATCCTAACGCCACTGTAAATGTTAGATTTAATGGTGAGGAGGGAATTTTGTTCAAAGATGAAAATGGTACAGTTGTATTTCAAAATACAGAAGGACAGGAAACTGAAGTTGGTAAATTCTTAGACGCACAGACTTTATCTGAGGTAGGTGTAGAAGCGCTACAAGATCAAATAAGTTCTATAGCAATTGGAATTATTGCAGACGGTAGAACGTTTGAGATAGGAGGAGAATTCTATAATAACTTATTTATAAATCCTCTATCCGCAATAGATCCGTTTGTATTTAGAATAGCACAAGAAGGATTTGAACCTAAGAGAGTTACGTTATTTGATTCAGAAGGAAATAAAGTTACCTTTACAAATCCATTCTTAGTACAAGAGTTATCTAGATTGATAACTATGGTGGAGTTAGTTAAGCAGGAGGCTATTACAGAGATGCAAAAGTTTGATGCAGGACTAATGGAATTTGAATTCCAGGGAGATACATACTATGTAGAAGATGTAATAGAAAAAGGACAACTGTCTTTAGATTTTGAAGGTTCTAAACCTAATGTTATAGTATATAACAAAAAACTAAATAGGTTACGTGCTCCTAAAAAAATAGCTCAAGTATTAAGAGCTAGAGATGTATTTATTGATAACTACATTCAAAATAAAATTAACGCTTATATAAATGAATATGAAGAAGACCTTTACGGAACGCAACCTGATGCGACTACTGAATCTAGATCTGAAGAAGAAGTTAAACGTGACGCCCAGGAAACTTCAAGCGAACGTGTTAGCCCAAGAGATATTGGAGACGATACGCCTACGCCCGACAAGACAGACAAACAAGCCGCAGTAGAACCTACGGATGAAGAAGTAAATAGATCACAAAGTATTTTAGATAAAAATGAAGTAACTGTTTTAACTCAAGCAGAAGTTGATGAGCTAGGCGTTAATACAGAAAATGATCCTAATGTGTATCCTGATTCTCAAGTAACACCAGAATCTAAAGCTCCTATAATTAATACAGAAGAAAGTAAAGACGCTGTAAACGATGTTGTAGAAGAACAAGAGATACCTGAAAATAATACAGTAAGAACTAGTAATTTTGAATCAAATAAAAATGGTTCTAATATACTAGGAAGAGAAGAAGTTGCGCTTAAAACAATACAATCTCTAGCTTGGAAATCTGCTAATCATCCTGACAATGACGGAATAGATGTTGATCAGATAGTAAAAGATTTAACTGATGTTTTAGAAAATGGTATTAATCGTACAGGTACAGCGCTAGAGTTTACTATAGACTTAAACGATCCGCAGCTTACTGACATAAGAGAGATGGCTCCTATTCTTGCTAAACTTAAGAAAGGAACAAGACTTACAGAAGATGAGATAGC
>Ga0209337_1002313_pt1 | contig 13901 bp, 18 predicted proteins | sample LinPmetageLP53_FD_184044 | JGI IMG/M metagenome (GOLD analysis project Ga0209337, IMG submission 184044) | Marine viral communities from the Pacific Ocean - LP-53 (SPAdes) (version 2) | ecosystem: Environmental > Aquatic > Marine > Oceanic | place: Pacific Ocean | collected 2010-02-08
GCATGATGAATAATAAAAGACCTGATATTCAACACAAAGAAGGATTGAATTTAGTTCCTCAAGAGTATAGAATGTTAGGATGTTTATCTTATATTATTCCTCGCTGGACTGTAGCTCTCAAGTTACTCAATAAAATTTATGAACAAAAAAGATATAAGGCGATAGATATCCTACTAGGGAATATAGGAATAAAACAATATTATCAGTATCCTCCATCTTTTATCGAAGAAGGATGCGAATCACAAATAAAACAGAAAACGAAATTTATGAATGAAAATTATGAATGGAGATAGTTATTTAAGAAGTCTTTTTGAGAGTATCGATCTCCTCTTTCAATTTTTTATTCTCCTCTTGTACGATACGATAATTTCTGGCGAGTTGTTCTTTATTCTTAAACAGATACAATTCCTTTTTCAATTCTTCAATCTCTAAATCTTTATTTGATCTTGTTCTGGGCATTATTTATATATTATAAAATAATAAAGTAATGGAAACTTACATCATAGCCATTCCATCCTATGATAGACCGAATGTTATCGTTAAAAAAACATTAGCCACTTTGAAGAAGGGGAAAGTGAATAAAGATAAAATCTATGTTTTTGTAGCGAATAAACAAGAAGAAAAGAAATATAGGGATGTCATGGATCCTAATACTTATCATAAAATAGTTATCGGTAAAAAAGGATTAGTTCAACAAAGAAGATTTATTAGTCAATATTTTCCGAAAGGTAAAAAAATTGTATCTATGGATGATGATGTCGGGAATGTATTAAAATTAACAGGTGATAAATTAAAACCTATTTCAAATCTGGATAACTTCTTTCAACAAGCATTCAAAAAATTAAAAGAAAAAGGATTATATCTCTGGGGAGTTTATCCTGTGAAAAACGCTTTATTTATGAAAAATAAACTCACAACTGATTTACGATTTGTTATCGGTGTTGTTCATGGATATATTAATCGCCATGATGCTAAATTATATCCCTCTTTGAAATCTGTATCAAAAGAAGATATTGAACAATCTATTTTGTTTTATTTGAAAGATAAAGGAATATTAAGATTTAACAATATTACATTCAGCACTAAATTTAACGCTCCTGGAGGATTAGGAACTGATCGATTTAAGATGAATAAAACAGCACAAGAATACCTCGTCAAAAAATATCCGAAAATAGCTAAACCTAAATTTAGAGAAGATGGAACGCCTGAAATATCTTTAACAAGAAATCCAGATAAAAAAAAATAACTTTGATTATATTATAATGGGTTCAATAACTGGTCTTAAGAAGGGAGCCTTTACTTCTATTGATAATTCGGGTGAATTTAGATTAGATACAAATTTAGATAGCGGAACAGCAGGCGAAGTAATCGTATCAGGTGGTCCTAATCAACCGGCTACCTGGGGTCCTAATGGTGTGGCTGTTCCTAATGCTTTGACAGCAGGGACAAATATAACTTATACTTCAGGAGCCGCTTCATGGGATGGAGCCATAGCCGATACAATCAACGCCACTGATACAGATACTACTTATACGGCAGGATTAGGAATGGATTTAATAGGGACGACTTTTTCAACGGATAACGACGGGGTAACAATTAATAATAGTGGAGCAGGAAATACGAATCAGGTTTTAAAAGTTCCGAGTGATTTAACTATTAATGGTATCGTTTATAATGGTTCGTTGGCGACAAATTTTACTTTACCTACTACAGATACAACTTATCAAGGCGGAGATAATATAACTATAGATGTTTTTACTAACCCTGATACAATTGATTTAGATAAAACCTTAACTGATATGACCAGTATTCAATTCAATAATTCAGGGACTTCAACCTCTATCGTCGGTTCAAGTTATTATATGGCTCCACGGACCCCTTGTTCCTATTTAGATTTATCATCATCCACAAATTTAATCCTTCCTCCTAATGTTTTTGAAGTGAGCCCTTCAGTATATCATATGGCTTTCAGTCAAGGAATATGGATGCCTAATGATGATAGTTCTTATTTTAACTATGCGATTGAAGATGATTTCACGGCTCCTCTAGTGGCTGGACGAGGGAAAATACTTTCATCATCATTAGAAGTATCAGGATTTTTAAATATTCCTAATGGATGGAGAGCCACAGGGATTTATATTGATGTTCGGGGATCCACTGGATACAAGGTATCAAGGACTATAACTATGTATTCAGTAAAAACTTATAGCACAAGTAATCCTATTTCATCAACTTATACTTATCTGGGTGGTAGCACCACAAATACAGCCTATACCCTATCTTCCACCATGGACGGCGCTATAGATCGGGTGATGTGGGTTGAAGCTTCTTTAACTTCAACAGCGGATTATATCGCAGGTGGATATATTGTATTAACAAAACTATAATTTTTTTCTATCGGAATTTATAACGATGTGCGATTTAATAGTTTGCTGTGCGATTTCAAAGAACGAAAAAGAAACGGATAAATTATTCAAGACTTTATTATCCATTAAAGATATTCAATTTAACAATAAATATATCTTATTTGATGGAGCACCTGATAAGGCTTCTACTGAACAAAAGGATATTTATACCTCACTTAAAGAAGTATTCGTCAAAAATTCTCACGACTTCCCTGTCAAAGTAATTGAAAATACTGAAAATCTATATTACAAATCTATGCTTGAAAAATTTATAGGAGATAATTTTGATGAATTGAATGATAATTTATTTATCATTCAAGATGATGTTGAATTGGGTAAAATTGATTTAGATACAGTTCTCAAAGATAAAGAAGAAAATAAAGATTGTAAGATTTTATATTTCGGTGAAAATCGACCCAGAGCTAATCACTGGTTTCAAGTAATATCTAATGAGGCCCGATTTGTTAAAACGCATGGCTGGTCAGAAAGAGTATATATCATTACAAAGAAGGATCTCAAAGATATCTTTGATTTTCTTAAGACATTCACACGCGGGGGAAAGAACGGTAAATTCATAGAATACTATTATCAAAACGCTATGAGCCGGAAATCTTGGAAATTAATGGATGAATCATCAAAATTAGATTATTGGGCGATTTGGGGTTGTTTTGAATATAAAGGTGTGTTTCATCGTCACTTAGTAATGAAAAGATAATTTTCTATAGTGAAATTATAATGAAAAAGAATGGATGGGTCTTATATCTTTTTGAAGATGAAGAAAAATCACAACTCTTCAAAATTATGGAATTTAAAACCATTCGTGAATTATCCATTGTTTTAGATATTCCTTCAACTATTATCAGTAATTGGTTTCATGAATTAATTAATCCTCGAGGGATTTTAAAGCGATGTTCTTTATTTCAGACTATTCCCGTTTTGTCTTCATAAAAGAATTTAAAGATTGTATTCGTATATTTATTAGATTGACTATGTTTCAGTGTAAAATTTCTCAAGATTTTGATCATGGATCTGTAACTCTTCTTGATCGTAGATTTAAGACCCTCAAAGAAATCAGTAAAGAATTAGGATTAACCTATCAACAGGTTGCTGACCTTAGCTCCAGAAAGACAAAAAAGGAATATCAGAAATTTAAATATTATCCTAAAATTGAAATTCAAAGGATCGCTAAAAATCGACTAAGTAATATATGAGTTCAGTAAGGAGAGAAATTTCTGATTTAAAAAAACAAATTAATTCCTTCAAAGTTGATCTCATGACTTTAAGATCAGAAGTGACTAAACTTCAAATATCTATTTCTGAAGAAAAAAAAGAAGAAAAGACTTATGAAAAGATTGAGGCTGACAAAGGACCAGCCGAGGATCAAAAGGATATAGCGGCGAAGGGTTATTGGTGGTGGTGAATGAACTAATTTTTTTAATTAAATTTTTATTATTTTTTTATACCCGAAGGTATAAAATAATGTCGTTAGAGAATGTTCCTTCTGCGATCCCGGATGTTTTGAACTACACTAAGATACTTCCTTTATCGGTTGAAAGTAGAGCCCGCCGCCGCGAATACCTGCCTGAAAACGGTCAATCCTTCGTTTCTGATCAAAATAATATCATTCGTATTCCAGTTTCAGCGAATGCTTTTCTTGATACAAAAGAAAGTTATCTACGCATGAGACTACTCAATACGACTGGTTTGACTTTTGGTTTAGATTTCGGAGGCGGCAGCGGTCTAGTCCAGAGATTAACCATTCTTCAGGGAGGGCGTATCCTCAGTGATGTTCATGACTACAATAAATTGTTAAGTGCTATTCTGTTACCAGCTCACGGTAATGAAACTAATTTGGCTACTCGGTCTGTCACAGAAGGTATGCGTTATGGTAATTCTGGTGTTGGTGGCGCTGGTAATATGGGGGCTTCACAGGTGGCTGAGGTTACGGGAGCCACCATCAATACCCCGACAAATCCTAATGATGTTGTTCCCGCCGCCGCCGGATCCTTCTATAATTTATGTATCCCCCTTGTCAATGGTCTTTTAGGAACCGGTCAGGAAAAATTAGTTCCGCTCCAGTTACTTGGGAGCCAGCCTATCGTCATAGAAATTACTTTAGCCCCAGTCATGGATATCGGCGTCTATGCGGGTGCTGGTGCGGCGAACCCGCCCGGCTATACCGTGGATGATGTCCGGTATATGGCGTCACTCGTGGAGGTCGGCGCGGAAGTGGATAACCACCTTAGACAAGTTCAAGCCGCCTCCGGTGGGAGGCTCACAATCAACGGGACCGACTGGACTCATTACTCAGCCCAGATCCCCGCTAATGCTCAAGGTATGAATGTCCTTAATATCCCATGCCGTAGAAAATCTATTAAGTCTGTATTGTTCGTCGGGGCTTCCCAGACCTATGGTGCTATGCCCGCTCAGGCTGCGATCTATAACTTATCCGCTGGTGGTCATTGTGAAATTGATGAATATTGGCTCAAGGTGGGTCAGACAAATATTCCAGAAACTCCCATCCAGTGTAATTTCTCTGGTGGTCAAAATCCATTCGCTCGGGCGGAAGCTCTGGAAGAGCTATCTAAGTGCTTTGGTTCAGCCAGCGATCCCCATGGGACTGGTTGTATAAGTCGTGTCAATTGGATGGTCAATGATGGTCTGGCTGGTAATATGAGGGGTCAGAGTGCTGGTGGTGCCGTTATGCTCAGTCACGCCTTCGGAGCTATGGGCGTTGATATTGAGGCGTTTCAGCCGGACGGTAAGGGTGGCGGGGCTCTCGAGTCGGGAATTGACAGTGCCACGAGGTCACTCCCTATTACTCTTAATGTCAGAACTGGTGCGGCTCTTGCTGAGGCTATGGTTGTTGATATGTATGTCGTCTATGACAGTATTTACTTTATTGATCAGGGCGGTAATCTTCAGGTATCTATGTAAATTTATAAATCTATTTTTTTTTTTAACGATATTCATAATGTTATTATTGAATGGCGATTGTTTGGAATTATTAAAAGAAGTCCCTGATCAATCAATTGATTTAATTTTCTGCGATTTACCCTACGGACAGACATCCTGTAAGTGGGATAGTAAAATAGATTTAGATAAATTATGGATAGAATTTATGAGGGTTAAGAAATTAAACACCCCTTTATTCTTCACAACAACAACTAAATTCGGTGTGGAATTAATTAATTATTCACCTAAAAAGTGTCCCTTTCGTTATGATATTGTATGGGTTAAGTCTGCTCCTGCTGGATTTTTATCAGCTAAGAAGATGCCTATGAGAAAGCATGAGATGGTTTATGTCTTTTATGAAAAATTACCAGTCTATGATTTATCTTCACATCAACATAAATTTGTTAAAGAGCGTGATGCTAAACAAAAGAACGGAAAAGTATATGGGGGTGAAGAAGGTAAAAAATTAATGGAAGGTAAATATAATCCTCCCCTGCCTACATCAATTCGTGAAATTAATTCTACTCGTGGAAAACACTCCACAGAAAAACCAGTTGCTCTTATGGAATGGATTTTAAAATATTATTCAAAGGAGGGGGATGTAGTATTAGATCCTACCATGGGATCAGGGTCTATGGGTGTCGCCTGTCTAAATTTAAAAAGAGACTTTGTGGGGTTTGAGAAAGATGATGAAATATTTGAGGTCGCCTGTCAGAGACTAATACCAGGATGATATATTATCATCTTCAAAGAATATATTCTCTCCCTTAACTACTCGATCTTTTGTATTTATTTTTAATATATCAAGGAAATATTTATCTTTATCTATTTTTTCTTGTTTCATAACTCTTTCAAGCATATGATGACCAGTTGTTTGAAATACGAATCGCCCTTTCCATTCGCCATAAATTTCTATATTTCTTTTTTCATAAAAACTTCTTTCACATTCACACATAATATATCTGAATAAATTATTCTTTTCTTGAGATCCCATGACGGCGTTATAAGGAAGCTTCTTTTTATCATCATGCCAGTGACAGAAAAAGAATTCTTTTTCAAATAGTTCTGAAAAAGGTTTATAAGGTCTCACATCACAATCAAGATAAATTCCTCCATACTTATGAAGGATACAATATCTTATGAAATCAGCCTTTTGAATAGGATAAATAAAATCATCCCATAATTCCTGAAAAGTATGGAAGTCTGATTGAATTAAATTATTACAATCTTCTTCATTCCATAATTTATATTCAACTTTTTGATCTTTACAAATTAATTCAGTGAGTTGAGTATTCACAAGAAAATTAGGGAAATCTTGAATTGTTTTCTTTTCGTCAAAACTCCAGAATATTTGGTGAATAAGTTTTTTCATTATATTTAAAGAATATCTTATTTTTTTCTATTTTAAATTAAATATCTAAAGATGATGGCTACTTTCCCTGAAACCGAAACTACAGCGTCAAGGGTCTTATATATTAATTCTAAGGATGCTACGGCTATATTCAATAATAATCGAGCCGACTTTGATTTTGTTCTTGAAGAGCCGATCGTTGTTCCTGATCACCATTCTATTTTAATGAGTGTTTATTCAGCGGAAATTCCTTATAGTTTTTATAATTTTCAAGACGGTAGAAACACTCTTTTACAATATGTCATTACTCCTTATGGTCAGCCGTGTAATTACGATGCGAATGGTGTTGTTGATATGACGGGTGGTGTGCCTGGTAATACAGCCTTGACTTATACTCTCCCTCAAGGGAATTATAACGCTGTAGAATTAGCGAATATAATCACAGCGAGTGTGGCATGGATCAATGTCATCTTCGATCCTATATCGTTAAAATTTCGATGGGAATGTGCTTTACCTGGGAATAGAGTTACTCTGGCTTTGAGAAACGGTCCTAATACAGGGACACCTGATAATCCAGGGGATGATATGAATGAAGAATTAGGTTTTGATTGGTTTAATATGGTTGGGGATCCTTATTTTGGTCTTGATGCGGCGGGAACTCCATGGGAGGCGGGTTATAGTAATGGTAATCCTGGGGTCCCTGGTGCTGGTGTTGATATTCCTGATCCTAATTCGCCTAGTGCCACTCAGCTATTATTAGACAGCGATGATGTGGTGGATATGACGAATAGTATTCGAAGTTTATTTATAAGGACTAATTTAAGCACTTCATCAGTTTTGGACTCACACATTGGAGGAGGTTTTTCAAATATCTTATGTAGAGTTCCCATCAACGCTGAGCCTGGCGGTATTATCACAATAGAACCTAAGAATGGCACAAAACATCAATTACTCTTAAAATTAAAAAATATTACGAGTATATCATTAAGATTAACAAATCAAACAAATACAACAATTAATCTCAATGGATTAGATTTTGATATATCATTAAAATTAGATTTCATTGAAAGTAAATTTTTAAAAGAACCTCCTACCTTGAGACAATTAATTGATGAGGATAATAAGGTTGTAGAAGACACAGGGGCAGCTCCATTGGATCAACCCGCTCCTATAGGTGGCGATGAAGAGGGCGGTCCTCCACCTGTCCCTCAACTTGGTGGAAGAACAACTGCTCCTCGAACTAAAAAGAAAAAAAACAAAGAAGGGAGGAAAAAAACTAAGTAAAATTATAATATAATGGGATTTTTTTCGTCTTTAGGAAGTGCTGTTTCTGGTGCTGTATCTTATATTGGTAAAAAAGCGAAAAGTGCTGTGAAGGTAGGGAGGAAATTTGTCCATGATCACGCTGCGACAATTGAGAAAGTAGCTAAAACTGTTGGGGATGTTGCCGGTGTTGTCGGTAATGTAGCGTCAGCCGCTTTACCATTCGTAGCGGCGGTTCCAGGTGTTGGCGAAGTAGTGGGTGGATTGGCAGCGGGAGGGAAAGCCGTTCAAGCGGGTGCTCGTTTCGTACAGAAAGGAGCAGGAACCGCACGGAAAGCAGAAGCGGCTTTGACATCAGGGGAACAAGCCTTTGCCCATGGGAAAACGGCGATCGATCAAATAAGACACGGTCACCTGATGAAAGGTTTTAAAGAAGGTCAGGCCGCGGTCAGAGGTGCTCAATCAACAAGAAAACAAATAGAAGCGATGCGTAAATAAATCTTTGATTTTAAAAACTAAATCCTGTAATAGTTACAGGAATTGATATTTATAAGTATATCGTTATAATTTTTCTAATTTGTAAAAGAGTTTTATTTTTCAAAATCTGTAATAGTTACAGGTTTTGAAAATTATTAAATAATTTGTTATTGAATTTATAACGATGAATAATCAAGATAGAATGGATCTTAAAAAATCAAGGAATGTATTGATACAATCGAATGATCCCCGTTTTAATTTCGCTATCCATAAAGAAGAGGATATTGATGAATTTCATAAAATACCTCAAATCATTCAAGTCCATCAATATGATTATGGATTTAAAAGGACTGATGGCACAGATACTGAATTACCAGAAATTACCCCTTTTACCCTTTTAGCTTCTTGTCAAAATTTAGAAGATCTGGAGGAATGGTATCGTCAAAAACATCCTAATCTCCCTAATGAATATTATGGAGTTATGGCGAGATATTCCATGGGAGATATAATCACAAAAAAAGAAGCGAAAAACAATGTGAAGAAATATAAAAAGAAAGGTGGAAAAGAAGAACCACCCGTCGGATTTAGTATCCTTAAAGGAAATCATACCCTTGACTTTTCTTAATTCTAAAAGAATTATAAATAAAATCTTTTTCTTTACGATATTTTTTAGACACTACTATTATAATGATAGGATTGACTTTAGGAGCACACGCACACCCAGGCATTGGAGCAGCACTCATAGGACTGAAAGCGCTACAGAAACATAGACTAGCGAAGAAACATCCTCACTAAAATAAATCTCAAGTTATCATCAAAAATTTATATAAGTTTATTTTATAATGGAAAATTTACCGGATGATTTTTTTACGGCTAAAGCCGCTAAGAAGCGTGGCCCAGAAAGACACCTCACAAAAAATTATAATTTCGCTGGACCAGGAACTGAATATTTCGCCAGAATGAAGGGTTCAGATTTTTATGAAAAGTTGATGAAAGACGCAGGCAGACCTTTAGTAGGAACAAAACCTTATAATAAACCTTATGATAAATTAGATGGCTGTGGTAAAGTCCATGATAAAGTATTCGCCGACCCTAAAGCCACAAAGGAACAGGTCAGGGCAGCCGATAGAGAGTTTCAGAAGTGTGCTCAGAAAATAACTCTTAAAGATGGTGTCAGTGATAAATTAAGATCTGTAGCGTCTCGCATAGGATTTGAAGGTAAAATAGCAGCGGAGAAAGTGGGGATCCTACGCCCTGGATCATTCGCCTCAGGAGGTGAAGATAAAGGAAAACACGGTAAAGGGGAAGTTGGATCACAATTAGGGAAAGTAGGAGGGGCTTTAGTTTCACTTGGAATGAAGGTCATCAAAAAGAAGTTGGGAATAAAGAATACTCGTTAAAAATTTTAATGTTAAATTTTTTTATATAATTCATAGTATATAAAAATATGGATTTATCTGAGATGAGAATGTTACCTCGTAGCGCTGATTATCGATCTGTTTTACCGAGTGCCCTTCACAGCGAAGCTAAACAAAGAACTTATTTCCCTGTCAATGGTCAGGCTTTCACAGATACTGGAAACAATATCATTCGTATTGATGTTTCAGGTGAAGATTTTTTAGATCCTAAAGCCAGTTTCCTAAGATTTAGATTTACAAATAATAGTGGTCAGGCTTGTGGAATAGACTACGGAGGCGGTCATACTTTCATCCGTCGCATGAGAATTGAGCAGTCGGGGAACATCCTGAGTGATGTGAATTCGTATTCAAAATTGATGTCTTCAATTGTTCTTCCCAGTCAGGGATCCCGCGATTCGCTTCAACATAGATCTATTACCGAAAACCAGCGCTGGGCGAATGATGTTACGAATGGTAACTCCATGCTTGCCGATGCTGCCGCCGCCACCACTGGCGCCACGATCACCACGCCGACTAATGCCGCTGGCTTAATTCTGAATGGTGGGGCAGCGGATTTCTGTATTCCTATTGTGAATGGTCTTTTAGGTCTGGGTCAGGATAAATTAATACCTCTTTCCCTCTTAGGAAGCTCTCCTTTAACTATAGAAATTGAATTAGCCCCGCTCCTTGATATTGGCGTATTTGGTGCTGCTCCCGGTGCCGGCTTGGGCTACCAGATTGACAATGTCCGCTATATTGCCTCGATGGTTTCCGCTCCCCCGGCTGTTCATCAACAGATTAGACTAGTCCAGCAGGCATCAGGTGGCCGTCTCATGCTCGCAGGGACTGATTTTACCCACTTCAATGGGACGGTCTCAGCGGGTGCTACAGGTCAGGTGAATATCAATGTCCCCGCCCGTCGCCGGTCTATCAATTCGATGTTTTTCGTAGGAGCCTCCCGTGATTTCGCAGGTGCTGGTGTAGCCCAGGATACTGTCTATAATACTTCATTCGGTGGTAATTTCAACCTCACGGATTATAATATCAAGATAGGCTCGTTACAAGTTCCACCTTCGCCGATTGAATGTCAATATGGCGCAGCAGGTTGGAATGGAGAGAGCAGGTCTGAGCATATGATTGAATTACAAAAAACACTGGGAACTCTGGCTTCGGTCCATGGTTCAGGTTCTTTATCTACCGCTAATTTCGCTGTTACGGATTGTGATGTCGCAGGAATGAATGGAGCCACCGCCCCTGGTGCGGCTTCGGCTACTTATCAGTTCTGTCCATTCGCTTTAGACCTAAGAAGCTTCGCCCGTGTAGCCACTTCCTCGGGATACAATACAGCGGATCGTTCTACTCCTATCACCCTTCAACTTAATATTGGGGCGGCTAATGCCGAGGCTGTCAATGTTGATTGTTACATTAATTACGATTCCTTATATTACATTGATGAAAGCGGTACTATCCGTGTTTCGTTATAAATTTATTTCTACAAATACTATATATATGGAATTCGTTTTAATATGTAGTTTAATTGTTAATTTCTTTTTTGCCGCCCCAGAAGTTAAAAAACTTTATTTAAAAGTCAAGAATAAAAATAAACAATAAATTATATAATGGCTGATAGGAACGTGGTGAATGTCTTTTCTATTGATGAAGAAAAATTAAAATTCAGAGTGATAATAGGTATTCATGCTGATGCTGTTTATGATGGAAGAGGAGTTTATGATATAAATATTCCTATTCCCGTTGCCCTCACAAATTCCCATGAATATTCCTCCTCTCGTGTCAAGTGTTCATCCTTTGCGGCGTGGGCGGATGTTGGGCTTGGCGCTCCTACTTGGGCTGATATAAGCGGAGCCGCCATCAAAGTTCCAGCCTTGGAATTACAGATGAGTATGCCGTCAAGCCAGGCTTCAGGTTCTTATGTTACGGGAACAGCCGCTCAACCCGGAGCTAATCCCCCTGAAGATCCTCTGATCGAAACTCAAGGTTTTAAACAACTGATAACAGGATCAATCACAAATCAAGGGAATGGCTTAGGCTGGGCGCCCGCTGGAGGGGGCTATGGATGGACTTCTAATCCTCAGACTTGTGACCCTATTTTATGTGGTAATCCATTCGGTCAGATGATGCGTATCCGTCTCGCTGATCCTACGGCGAGACACCCGAGGAGGACGGTTTATGTGACGAATTCTGCTGCTATCGGTGTGGATTTTGGATACTATGCTTTACAGATGGATGTTGAGATGGTTCCTAATAAATAGTTAAAAATTTGATTTAAAGATATAGTTATGTTATAATAACAAATAAGGATGACACTCACTGATACTATTAAACAATCCCTTGAGAAAAGGGATCTCACTGAAAATACAATTAAGAGATATATTAATGATACAGCGAGAATATATAATGATATTCATGGAATTAAAATTCCCAGGAAGACACGCGATGTGACCCCTGAAGAATTCTCAGAGCGGGTGTATGCCCCACTAAATAAAGAAAAGAATTTTAAGTGGATTAGAGATATCGATAAGATTGAAAAATATTTTGATGAGAAGGGCAGAGCTACATCAACTCGTAATACTATTTATAATTCTATCATAGAAGTCCTCAAAGCGATTGATCATCCTGATACAAAAGGATTAAAAGATCTCATTCAACAAAGACAAAAATACGGCGATGAATATAATTCGATTGAAGATGGTCTCAAATCAAAAAAACAAGAAGATAGTTTCATTGACGCTAAGTTGATTGATGATAAAATTGATCTGTACGAAAAAAAGATTACAGGTGGCGATCATGATCCAGATCTTCTTCAGATATGGATGATATTGAAACTCATCAGGGAATTTCGTTTCAGGAATGAAATAGCTTCCCTTGAATTTGTAAATAGATATACTTATGATCAAGAAAAAGGTAATACAGAAAAGAATATGATTGTCATGGATCCTGAAGGATGGTTTATCTCAAAGAACAAATATAAAACCGCTAAATTATATGGCGAAGTAGTCATTCCACTAGAAGGACAAATATTACAAGATATTAAATTCTATCGTGGTTCTTCTATGAAGCGTGGGGATAACCTCTTCAAATCATCCTTTCAAAAGACAAAGAGATCTACTGTGATGACTTCTAATGCCTTTTCAAAGTATCTCATCAATTGGTCTAATAAAGAATTACCTCCTGTTACAATGGAGGACGGTTCAAAGAAACCCAGAAATTTAGCCCCGAATATGATCGTTAAAGTTTATGAGTCGGCTGAGCATGGCGAGGCTAAGGCATCGCTTTCAAAACAAAGTAAAAATAGGGGAAATAAACCTGGGACGATGTTGAAACATTATGTATCCACAAAAAAACCCACAGGATTTTATTAATTATTTTAGTCTCAACAAAATATCTAAAGATTTAAATTGTTAGATTTACTATTGAATGGGGGATGGGTATTATTGTTCGGGATGTTATTATCCGAGAGATTATCAATGGTTAGCGTATCCCTTAAGTTCATTCCCCCATGGAGGAGTGTTTAACAAACTCCCTGATTTTTATCAAGACTATGAAAAAGAAAGAAGAAGGGCACAAGCAGAATTTAGAAAAGCACAGGAGAAGAAGGAACAAGATCGATGGCGGGACTTCGCTAAAAAATTCACACAAGGATTTTTTGGTTTTAGTGAAGCTACCCCTAAACAATCTAATGATTATCCTTATTGCGTATTTGGATTGAAGAGATCCGCATCTGATGAAGATATGAAAAAAGCATATCGTAAGTCTGTTTTGAAAGCACATCCTGATAAAGGCGGAACACCCGAATTATTCAGGAAGGTAAGGGAAGCGTGGGAATATTTCAAGAATATTATTTAGTAGTCTTAGCCACGCGATATAAATTTTTATATTTTTTTGTTTCCTCTAATTGTTCTTTATAATTAGAGTGCCAGCATGAAAGATGCTTCTTATGATCTTTAAGTTCTGCTCTTAATTCTCTATTTTCTTTATTTATTCTATTTATTTTATCGGGCATTCTTTTGACGATATAATAATAAGGGCGATATG
>Ga0209337_1002314_pt1 | contig 13899 bp, 16 predicted proteins | sample LinPmetageLP53_FD_184044 | JGI IMG/M metagenome (GOLD analysis project Ga0209337, IMG submission 184044) | Marine viral communities from the Pacific Ocean - LP-53 (SPAdes) (version 2) | ecosystem: Environmental > Aquatic > Marine > Oceanic | place: Pacific Ocean | collected 2010-02-08
TGTCGATATCGATGAGACTATATGTCACAATCAGCGTCACGATAATAAGGCTGTGGACTATAGCTTAGCAAAGCCAATAGAAGAAAACATCGCTGCGGTTAATCGCTATTATGATGAGGGCCACAATATTACTTACTGGACTGCTCGCGGAACAGTAACTGGAATCGATTGGTATGATGTTACAAAAAAACAACTGAGCACTTGGGGTGCCAAGCATCATTCACTAATACTTGGAAAGCCAGATTACGATTTGTATATTGACGATAAATCAGTTAATGTTGGTCATTGGTCAAAAAATCCACACAGTTATATTATAAAATAGGAGAATTAAATGTTATACATTTTTGAAATGGCAAACAATCATCAGGGTAGTGTAGAACACGCAAAGAATATTATTGATGAGTTTTCCTCTTTAGCAAAAGAAAAGAAGATTACTTCCGCTATCAAATTTCAATTTAGGCAACTGGAAACATTTATCCACAAGGACTATAGAGAGTCAGATTTAAAATTTGTAAAAAGATTTAATTCTACAAGATTATCAGAAGAACAGTTTACAGAGATAATCAACTACGCTAGACATAGTGGTTTGAAAATTATGGCTACTCCTTTTGATAACGAATCACTTAGTTGGGTCGATACATTTGATCTAGATATCGTAAAAATAGCTAGTTGCTCATCAGACGATTGGCCACTTCTTAAGGAAGTGGCAAAAATAAACAAAAAAATTATTATCTCTACCGGTGGCGTTGATTTAGATCACTTGGATAAAGTGTACAACTTATTTAAGAAAAATAAAAGAGATTTTGCCTTTATGCACTGTGTGGGTGAATACCCCACCAGCCATAAAGTAGCAGATCTACAAAGAATAACAAGGATACAGCAAAAGTTCCCCGATGTACAGGTAGGGTTTTCAACTCACGAATCACCTCAAGATAAGTCACTAGCGCCCTTAGCTGTAGCCATGGGTTGCACTATCTTAGAAAAGCATGTTGGCCTAGAAACAGATACCATAAGCCTCAACGGCTACTCACTAAATAGAGAACAGATGTCGGAAGTAATTGATGGAGTCACGTATTTTCTTGAAGCACTTACAGGTACCAGTGATAACCAAGACAAAACTCTTAAGAAGCTAAAAAGAGGAGTATATCTTAAAAGGGATCTTCGTGAGGGTGACACTATAAAAATTGACGATATTTATTACGCAATGCCAGTTCAGGATGCGCAAGCTGATGCCTCTATGGTTGATGACGAGTGGGGCTGGGTCAAGAGAAGGAACAACATTGTAGGCAGCTTGGTAAAGAAAAACATGAAAGCCCACGCACCCCTTCTGTTATCCGACATAAAGTTACATTTATTTGAGAGTGAAGAGATAAAATCTATTAAGCGAAGCACCCTGTCGATTCTAGACAAAGCCAATGTTCATGTTACTGAGAAAGATAAAACAGAAATTTCTTGCCACTATGGCTTAAGTGTCTTCGAACATACTGGCGCTGTTATAATTGATAAAATAAATCGTAAATTTTGCAAAAAAATTATAGTGATGTCAAGAGGACAGAGGCACCCAACTCACCACCATATACGCAAAGAAGAGGCTTTTGAGCTTTTATACGGAGATTGTACACTTATTCTTGGTGGAAAAAAGATAGAGCTACAACTTGGTAAGCCTGTCTTAATCCCTCCCAAGACTGATCATTCCTTTAACAGCAAGAATGGCTGCGTCGTTGAAGAAGTGTCGACAACCCATTACACAGGAGATTCCGTATATCAGGATCCTGAAGTGAATAAGTTAGAAACAAAAGACAGAAAAATAAAAATAAATCTTTTACAAAAGGAGCAAAAATGAATTTAAAAACAATACGAGAAAAGCTTAATGGGCCTGTATTTCCAACCATTACGCCATTTAGAGATGACTCAAAAAATAGTGTAGATCATGATGCACTGAGAAGATATGTGGACTTTCTATATGACAACGGCGCAAGATCTTTTTATGTTATGACATATAATGGAAGATTTAGTCTCCTATCTTGGCAAGAAATGAAAGAGGTTAACGAAACAGTTACTAGGCATGTTAAACAGAGAGACCCTAACTGTGTAGTTATAGTTGCTGACCCTATGACCAACCCAACTTCAGTAAGTATTGAATTTGCACAACACGCAGAACAAATTGGTGCTGATGTTATTAGTTGTGTTTTTATGGAACGATATCATCACGATGACCAAGTATATAACCACTTTAAGGCAATCGCAGACAGCACTAATATTGGAATTCTGATTCATGAGCAAGAACTACCCGGCATTCACGGTCGTTGTTTGTACCCAATTGAGCTATTAGACAGGTTGGCTGATATTCCAAATGTTATTGCTCTCAAGGAAGATAGCAAGCAGCCATTGTACTCCGAGCGTGTTATTGATGCTGTATCTGATAGGGTAAATATAATTATCTCAGGTCGAGGCAAGAGGCAGTACATCCACTTCAACAATATGGGCTGCCACGCTCATTTAGTGGGCGTTGCCAGTTTCGCTCCAAAGGTAGCCATTAACTTTCACAAAGCCTATAATCAATCAGACATGAAAACTTGTTGGGGCATAATAAATGAACTAGAACGACCATTTTTTGACATAGGTATGCGGTTTGGGTGGCACCCCGTGCTTAAAAGCGGGATGGAAATTTGTGGTGTTATGAGCAGAGTGGAAAGACCACCTTTGTGTGATTTGACTACAGAGCAGCATGAAGAAGTGAGGGCTGTTGTTGAAAAGATGAAACTATCTAAATATTGGGCGGAATAATGACTACAAAACTAGCGGTTGTGCCTGCTCGCGGTGGCTCAACTAGATTAAAAAATAAAAATATATACCCACTTGGCGGAAAGCCCCTAGTACAATGGACAGTCGAGTCAATTATTGAGTCTGGTTGTTTTGATAAGATTATTGTGTCAACCGATAGCGAGGAAATATGGGATGCTGTAAAGCATATGCCTGTTGAACGACACCAACGACCAGAAGAACACGCGACCGTTAGGGCGACAGCCTTAAGAGCCATGATTAACCTAATGGAAAACTCAAAACAAAAGTATGATATTTTTGCCTACTTTTTACCAACATGTCCGTTTGTAGATGCTTCCGACATTAAAAAGGGCATGGATATGCTGACGGAAGACGTTGATTCTGTGGTCAGTGTAACCGAAATTACAGAATGTATCCAGAAGGCTTGCCTCATTAAAAATGACTGGCTTATGCCAGTTTTTGATAACTTAGAGTTTGGAATGACAAATAGTAAATTTGTCAAAAAGTACCTCAAGCCATCTGGAGCTTTTTATATATCAAGGTGGGATAATATATTGGAAAAAGAAAACTTTTATAAAGGCAATGTTAAGGGAGCGATATTGCCTATTGAAAGAAGCGTCGATATTAACACCATGCAAGATATGCACTATGCGGAACAAATTTTGAGAGATTTGGAGTGAAACACACATTTTTGGACCTTGGTACACAACCAATTGCAAATAAATTTCTTCAAGAAGCAGGTGAAGACGAATATAAATTTAATCTTACTGTTGAATTTGATGACGAAACAAAACTGGTGTCACTGGGCAACTTTGTAAGACCAGAGCTTATGTTCAATGACTCATATGTTTACCATTCTTCAAATTCAGACACAATGAGGAAACACTTCAAAGACTACTCCCAGTTGCTAAAAGAAGACTTTAATCCACAAAAGGTTTTAGAGATTGGCAGTAATGATGGTGTATTTGTTAGAAATTTTGATCAAAAAACGACCATTGCTGTAGAGCCTTGTGGTAATTTTGCACAACTAACCAACGCTATGCATTATGAAACTTACAATGAATTTTGGAGTATGGATTTAGCAAAGAGAATTATTAAAGAACACGGCAAAAGAGATTTAATCTCTTCATCAAACTGCATATGTCACATACAAAACCTAGATGAAGCATTTGCAGGAATAAGTGAGTGCCTTTCTGAAGATGGAATTTTTGTATTTGAAGACCCATCACTGATCTTAATGCTAGAAAGAGTCTCCTATGACCAGATTTATGATGAGCACGCCCATATCTTTTCCGTAACAGCATTGCAAAATTTGTTAAACAGAAATGGACTAGAAATCTTTAGAGTTGATAATTTAGAAGTTCACGGCGGTTCAAATAGAATTTACGCCTGCAAGATTGGCGCTAGAAATGTAGAAAAAAGTGTTGCAGTTAATCTTGAATTTGAGGACAAACACGGCATTGGCGATCTGAAGACATATCAAGACTTCGCCAGAAAGGTCCAAAAGTCAAAAGATTCTTTGAACGATATTCTCATAGACTTAAAGAGCAAGGGAAAGAAAATAGTTAGTTATGGTGCTACATCCAAGTCTACTACTGTGTTTAACTATTGTGGTATCGGGCCCGACCTCATTGATTATATTGTTGATACGACTGCCGATAAACAAGGAAAGTTGTCACCGGGAATGCATATCCCGGTTGTTTCACCTGATAGTGGGTTTGATGAGACTGTAGACGTGGCATTTCTCGGCGCGTGGAACTATGAAAAAGAAATTTTAGCAAAGGAACAAAGGTTCATAAAAGATGGTGGGAAGTTTATCACACATATTCCATATGTGCGAGTAGTAGGAACGAGCGCATGATTTCGTTTACCAAGGCAGCTTTTCACGAAGATGATAGGGCACAGAGGTTGTTCGATGTGTTTGAGACACTACCGGGCCAGATAAACATCTCTCACGTTAACTCAACCGACCATGTGGTTGCTTGGCACAAACACGAAATTCAAACAGACTATTGGTTTTGTGTGAGGGGCTCATTTAAGGTAGGTTTGACCACTCCACAAGATGATGGATCTCATAAGGTACATTGGGAATATCTATCAGACAAGAATCCTCGTGTTTTAAAAATAGAGCCCGGTGTATATCATGGTTATAAAGCTTTACAGCCAGGATCAATTATACTGTATTATCTGACCAAAAAGTATGATGTAAAAGATGAGTGGAAGGTTTCACCGGGCTATTTTGGCGAAAGCTGGACGACACCGGATAAATGAAAATAATTAAAAACACTAGCCCCTTTCCATATCTTTCAATAGACAATTTTATACCATCTGCTGCTTTAGTGCGCTCTGCCGCAGAAAGTTTTAACCTGGTTAAAGAAGAGGACTGGGTTAGATACTCCGCAGACAAAGGACAGGTACAATATTGTTCCAAAGGCAGGGCTCTAACAACACCAGCCGCCCTGACAATTATGGATTATATCGCCGCCAACTTCGATCCAAATGTAGCCTTTCAGGGCCTTACCGATAAGGCGTTTCCAGATCTATCATACTATGGTGGCGGAATGATGAACACGCCGAATAAAGGGGGTGAGGGTGGCCACCTAGGTATGCATGTTGATGCAGATGTGCATGCGGTAAATACTGACTGGAAGAGAGAATACAGTGCCATACTTTGCATATCAGAAGAGTACGATTCATCATTTGATCTATTGATACATAACGGAAGTAGTTGCCACAGTAGGATCCCGTACAGATTCAACAGGTTGAATGTCTTTAAGTGTTCAGAGAATTCTTGGCACGGCTTACCAGAGATTACAAGCGGCATGGAGCGAAAAACTTTAGGAGTCATGTATTGGTCCAAGATGACAGAACAGGAAAAGTCAACAGCTAGAGTAAAAGCAAAATTTAACGATAGATTGGATTTCTCATGAAGACGATACTGGTGTCTGGTGGTTCCGGTAAACTGGCTTCGCATTTGGTGCGGCACGGGAATGAAACAGGGCACTTTGTTGCCTCGCAAACCAGACAAGAGATGAATGTGACAAACAGGCAAAGTATTGCTCGCGCTTTGGACGCTTACAAGCCAGACATATTTATACATTCAGCAGCCTACACCAGACCGATGAACAAACACCAAGTAAACCCAGACATAAGCTTAGAGACAAACATTGTTGGAACATCGAACGTAACTCTTGAGTGTATGAAGCGCGCGATCAAGTTAGTTTATATTTCGACCGATTATGTGTATCCCGGCATTGAGGGTAATTACTCTGAAGACAGCGCCCTTTCTCCGTTTGTTGGGAACAATGACGGAGTTACAAAATATGGATGGTCAAAATTGGGTGGCGAGTGTGCCGTAAAGATGTATGATGGGTCTTTAATATTGAGGCTTTGTATATGCAACTATCCGTTCCCGCACCCAAAAGCAGCAACTAATATTAAGAAAAGTTTGATGTATGACCGTGACGCCGCTAAGACAATATTTAAGCTGCTTGGCGAAGAGGGCGTCATTAACGTTGGGGGCCCCTCACAGAGTGTTTACGATTTCGCCAAGCTAGACAATCCAAATGTTGGCACAGTGCCCAGGGAAAGCATCGGAGACGTTCTTATAGCCCCAGACACATCAATGAACACGGGTAAGATGCGTAAGATACTCAAGGGAGATTCTAAAAATGATTAAATTAAATTTAGGATGCGCCTCAAGGCTTTTACCTGGATACATAAACATCGACATAGACTCTTTGGATGAGATAATTAGGAGATATCCGAATCTAAAGATAGATGAAGGGCAGCAGTTCTTGCAGGCCGACATACTGAAGCTTCCTTTCGAGGACAGTTCGGTTGATGAGATTCGAGCGGATGCCTTTATGGAGCACTTGTCGTTCAAGGAGGAGTCGCGCATGTTCAAAGAAGTCTACCGTGCGCTCAAGCCCGGCGGCCTGTTTCTTTTCTCAGTGCCAGATTTTGAAGATTTGATTAAAAAGTGGCTAGCCGCCGAAGAGGATTGGAGAGACTTCTATCGCGATGACAACGAGGCCATTTCTGCATGCCATTGGTTTGGGCAGTATTCATACTCTACAAAGAGTAGATGGGGCTACCTGACAGCGGCCATATTCGGTCCCCAAAACTCCGTTGGTCAATTCCATAAAAATGCATACACAGAAGGAAAAATTAGATCAATTTGTAATAAACTCAGTTTTAAGGACTTGGAGATTGAAAGGTTCTTGTGGAAAGGTTCCCGAGACACAATGATAAGAGTGAAGGCAAGAAAATGATAAAAGAAGTTTCTTCTGTCTATAGAAAAGAGTGGGAGAAAATAGAAAACAATAGGCCCCATCCGAGGTATTTGCGCTCGGTAATCACTGTCAGGATGGCTGATTTTATTCATAAGATACTAGAAGCATCCGAACAGGACGCCGCCGCTCTTGTGGACTCAATTTATAGTGGTGATGCTTACATTTTAAAGGATGCCATCTCTGAATCTGAAGCGGAAGCGCTTAAGCAAAAAGTTTTTAAGTGGTCGACTACGAGAAGTAGTGCTCCGCAAAAGATGATAGATGGGTGTAAGAATTATCACTGTTACAACGACGCTTCTACTAGAGAGGAGTATTCTTTTGATGGATACACTAGTGTGGAACGTTCTTATGTATTCTTTAGACACAACAAAGATGAGCTTCAACTGTTTGAGAGATTTGATAGATACTGGGATGCTATAAAAGTATTAAGTGGAAATCCGCCATACTCGTTTAAGAAGAATATTCCATCCGATGGGATCATAGACAGGATAACATTTTTGCAATATCCGATCGGCCAAGGGGAGATAACCACTCACTATGACTCCTCCTACGCTCAGAAAGTTCTGTTAGGTAGCGTTCTGACGCAAATTGGCGAAGATTACGATTGTGGAGAAAATGGCTTCTATTTGCTAAATTCGAAGAAAGAAAAGGTGTATATTGAGAACGAAGGCGTCGAAAAAGGTGATTTTATATGTGTACATCCGACTATGCACCACGGTGTGCCGGTTGTTACAAAATTAAATCATTCTGAATCTAATCTCCTTCCACTCTCCGGCCGGTGGTACATGCAGGTATACAGTCCCCAGTCTCACGAAGTAGAAGATAGAAGATATACAGTGGCGGTACCAAATGAGCAGTAGCTTTTCGATACTCTTAGTTCTGAAAGATAGGGCTAAATATACAAAAAGGTTTTTATCTTATTTGAATTATATTAGATTTCCTTATCCAATTATTATTGCTGATGGCGGTAGTGATAAGGATATACAGGATACTTTAAGTAATCATAGGAATTTTTCCAATTTACACTATGAATATAGGCATTATGGATTTGATGAAACTCTTCAAGAATTTCATCATAAGATGGCCTCAGCCGTTGATTTGGTGAAGACTCCGCTGGTCTCTGTAATGGATAACGATGATTTTATGCTTCTCGAAGGAATCAGAAGATCGGTAGAGTTTTTAAAAGAAAACAGAGACTACAGTTCTACCCGAGGTATGATTCAGCTGGCCAGCGTAAGTGAAAACGTATCAGGACACCTAACAGTGGGCCATAATATGTACAGAAAACACCCAAATTCCATTGACGCCTTAACGGCGTCAGAGCGTACAATTATGCAAACTAAGCATTTTCATGGGAACTGGCATAATATTACTAGAAGCAACCACGTAAAAGCTTGCTGGAAAATGCTTGGGGTTTCAAAACCGACAAATATGCGATTCACCGAACAGGTTACAGGCTATATAAACATAATGTTTGGAAAAGGCGGCAGGTTTAATTATCCTTGGATTCTGCACCAACAAGCCGACAGGATCAGGACTAAAGATGGCATCTTATGTGACCACTTTCCGTCTCAGGAGGAGTGGATAAGATCGTCCCATTGGGTAGAGAATTTTATTAAAATGTCAGAAATTGTTGCCGTATCTATTAGTGAAAAAGACGGCATGCCTATAGAGGAGGCTATTGAGTTGTTTTACAGGTCTTACAGCTTAAAACTACCTCATTTAAAGAATATTTTAGATAAAGAGGTTGCCAAGTGTAGAGAAGTAGGTTATAATAAAGAGAGAGTAGAAAAGTTGCGTTCAACAATCCGTGAATGTAATATTCATGATATACTAGAAATTGAGGACACGCCCCAGCGAATGTTTTCGCCGGATGAGGAATTGAATATTTTAGGTGACTTTTTGGCCAACTTTAGGGTATAATATGAGGGTAGATATTATAGTAAAAGAGTTATTAAATAACGGATTTTATGTTTATGATGGATTTTTGCAAGGCCAAGCACTTTCCGCTCTACAGGAGTCAAGCGCTAGCGTGCTTGGGGACATCATCGACAGCGATTATAAGTTCGGCAAAGCTGCAAGAATAGGTTCCCTAGAAGACAACAGGCTTAAAAATCCGTCAATATCCGGAGCGTTTGAGAGTATTGAGCTAGACCAAATTAGAGATATAATATTCAAGGATAGCTGTAATTTTACAGAGATCTTTTTAACACACGAGTTTACTAATTCTAGAGGACCCGAGAGGAACGGTTTTTTGCATTTTGATAGAATTTGGACTTTTAAGTATTTATATTACTTATCCGATGTTGAAGGGCCCGAACACGGGCCACTACAGGTAGTCCCAGCCTCGCATCACACCGGCGCCATGCTTCGCACAAGACAATACGGAAAGCCATACGAAGACCAGGACAATAGGATTAGAATCAATTACCCAGAGATATATGAAGATATTCGAGATTCGATAAAGCCTATTTTTGCAAAAGCAGGAACGCTAATTATGTTTAACACAGATACTTTTCACATGGGTGGCAATGTCACCGGCAAAAATGAAAGAAAAGTTTGCAGACTTCACATGAGGTAAACGTGATACAATTATTCAATATCAATAGCCACATTATCGATACATCAAAATATTCGCACCTTCTACATGACAAGTGCGTCACAAGACTAGAAGATACGTTAAAAGAATATGTTGGCGCAAAGTATGCTTGCTCGATAAGCAGCGCTACAAATGCTATTTTTCTATCCTTTTTGGGTAAAGGGGTAACAGTAGATGTTCCAAGTATTATACCACCTGTGGTGTTGAATGCGGTAAAGACTAGTGGAAATAACATCAATTTCATCGACAATGTTGAGTGGGTTGGAGATTCGTATGTTCTTCATGACTTTGGAGACTACAAAATTGTAGATTCTGCTCAAAAGCTGGAGAAAGAGCAGTTCAAGAAGGAGTGTAATCCGCAAGATATAATGTTTTTTAGTTTCTATCCTACTAAGCCCCTTGGCGGCCCGGACGGGGGATTGATTGTGTCCGACGATAAAGAAAAAATTGAATGGTATAAACAAGCAGTGCTCAACGGTATGAGCTACTCCAAGAACAATTGGGAGAGAACTATTAACTTCGCCGGGTACAAAATGTATCTAAGTTCAGTCCAAGCAGATATTATAACGAAGAATTTTACTTTTTTTGAGAAAAAGATGACACGCTTAGGGGAAATTGTTGATTTTTATAATGCAGAACTTGGATACAACAACGATAGTTCCCACCTCTATAGGATATCAGTGAGTGACAATGAGCGTTTTATTAGCCTGATGCAAGATAAGGGTATTACTTGTGGCAAACATTATGAAGCAATGCACAAGAACCCGATCTATGCTGGTTTATCTGTTTTTAATTGCCCAAAATCCGAAGAAGTGGAAAAGACAACAGTTAGTCTCCCGATGAATGAGGCACTATCAGACGAGCAAATGGAACACATTGTTGAGTCTGCAAAGGAGTTGATGTAATGGCGCCCATGGTAACTAGTCATGATTTACGAGGTTCTCTGTCCGCCCTAGATTTTAGCGCACTGGACTTTAGCCCCGAAAGAGTTTTTTATGTAAAAGACGTCCCCAAGAACGCCGAAAGAGGAAATCACGCTCATCGCAAAACACAACAATATCTGATTTGTTTAGAAGGAGAGATACAGGTCAAGCTGTTCGACGGCTCAAAGGAGACCTGTCATCTGCTCAGGAGAAACGAAATGGTATTTGTTGACAAGATGATATGGGACTCCCAGACATATTTGACTGGTAGAGATATATTGCTAGCAGTTTGTTCGACTGAGTACGATCCGAACGATTACATTACGGACATTCAGGAGTTTAAGAAGATTAAAGGGAGCCTACAATGAAAGGGATTATACTTGCAGGAGGGATGGGCACGCGACTCAAACCTTTAACAGAGATCGACAACAAGCACCTGTTACCAGTTTATGATCGTAGAATGATCGAGTATCCTCTAAAAACTTTGGTTGATTTGGGTATCAAAGACATTATTTTGATAACTGGTGGCAACCGCCCCGGTATGTTTTTAGAGCTATTAAAAAATGGCAAGTCACATGGTATCTCTAGGCTGTACTATACATACCAAGAGGGAAGTGGAGGAATAGCCGATGCGCTTAAACTAGCGGAACCATTCATGACCCGTAAGGAAAAGTGTGTTGTCATTTTAGGTGATAACTATTTTGAAGGTGATATGGGCAAACAGTATAGACACTGGAAAAGAAGTACTAATAACGGCTCTTGTGTTTTGTTGAAAGAAGTGGAAAAGCCGTGGGATTTTGGTGTTGCGGAAGTAGAAGACGGAAAAGTTGTATCTCTAGAAGAAAAGCCTACCAATCCTAAATCAAATTTAGCTGTTTTGGGCTTCTACATGTTCGACCATAAGCTGTGGGACTATATTAATAAAATCAGCCCATCTGGCCGCGGCGAGTTAGAGATTACAGATGTCTTAAAGTTTTATATGAATAGCGACGATTTATCATACACAATTTATGAAGATTTCTGGTCTGATATGGGGACATTTGAGTCTCGTGGAGAAGTCGCAAACAGAATATTTGAAAAAGAGAGATCACAATGAGACTCCTAGTAACAGGACACTGTGGGTTTATCGGACAAAACTTCGTCAAACTGTACCACGAAGAGCATCAGATTGTCGGAATTGATAAAATGGGCTACGCATCTGACGAACTAGCGGCCAAGCTTTGTAATGAACATTATGAGATAGATATTTCAAGGCCAGATTTCGAAGGCGTGTTTGACTCAATTGACGACAAGCATGGACCATTTGACGCAATTGTAAATTTTGCAGCCGAAAGTCATGTTGACAATAGCATTAAATCTCCAAGTGTTTTTATTCACAGTAATATCGTCGGAACATTTAATCTACTAGAAGCCGCTAGAAAACATAGCATTAAAAAGTTTTTACAGATTGGTACCGACGAGGTGTATGGTGATCTCCAGCCAGGAGACCTGCCTTTTTCAAATCCGCATGAAATGAAGCCAAGCTCTCCATACTCTGCGTCTAAAGCAGCAGCAGATTTGCTTGCACTTTCGTATTACAAAACATATGGGATGAATGTTGTTGTAACACGCTCTTGTAATAATTATGGTCCGCACCAATATGAGGAAAAGTTTATTCCGGTAATCATCACCAAAGCTCTGAACAATCAGGCAATCCCAGTATATGGGACTGGGCTCAATATGAGAGAATGGATTTATGTCGATGATAACTGTGAGGGGGTGATGCAGGCACTAATTAAGGGCAGAGCAGGGACAGCATACAATCTTGGTTCGGGACACGAAGAGACAAATATTAATCTCGTAAAGATAATATTGTCAAAAGTGGGTAAATCAGATGCCCTCATAGAAATGGTCAGCGACAGGAAAGGTCATGATTTTAGATATTTTTTAAATTCTGAAACATCTTATCAAGAACTAGATTGGAAGCCTAAGACTAGCTTTTCGGATGGCATTAAGAAAACGATAGATTATTATGCGTCAAAATCCAAGTAGACTGGTTATCACTGGCGGCACCGGCATGGTGGGCTCGGCATTTAGGCAGGCATATCCAGGTGCACAATACCCAAATACGAGAGAGTTTCACGAGGGATCCTATGAAGTGCAAGGGCAAAATGTTATCCACCTTGCTGCCAAAGTTGGCGGGGTAAAAGCAAACACAGAGGAGGCCGCCGAGTTCTTTAGGATCAACTCGGTCATCAATCAGAAACTTCTTCATGCGTCATATTGCGGCGCCGCCAAAAAGGTTGTTTCGCTTCTGTCAACTTGTGTTTATCCTGACACGCCATATGTAACATATCCGCTAACAGAGGAGCAGCTACATCTTGGGCCGCCACATTCTTCTAATTTTGGTTATGCCTATGCTAAAAGGATGGTCGACGTTATGTCTCGTGCATATCGACAACAATATGGGTGTAACTTTATTACTGCCATTCCAAATAATCTTTACGGCGAAAATGATAACTTTGATCTAGAAAACAGCCATGTGATACCTGCCATCATTAGAAAGGTATGGGAAGCAAAAATAAATGATAAGCCATTTGTGCAATGCTGGGGAGACGGCTCTCCTCTGAGAGAATTTACTTATTCTGAAGATATCGTTAAAATACTGATGTTTTTATTAGAAAACTATGATGAGCCGCGGCCAATTAACATAGGAAACACGGATGAATATTCCATCAAGCAAGTAGTAGAGATGATCTGCTCTATATTAGAGTATGACGGCGCGGTACGGTGGAATACCAAGATGCCATCTGGCCAGCACAGAAAGCCAAGTTCGAATCAGAAGTTATTGGATTTGGGTTGGGATAAGAAATGGTATACTTCTTTAGAAAAAGGCTTGACTAAGACTTGTAAATGGGTTATATTAAAGTATCCTAATATAAGAGGTGTGCTTTGAAGACTGCTTTGATAACTGGCATAACAGGCCAGGATGGTTCATATCTCGCTGAGCTTCTTTTGGAAAAGGGGTACAAAGTCGTGGGCCTCAAGCGCCGAACTTCAACCATTTGCACAGAAAGGATAAATGCCCTCTATGAACATGAGAACTTTATACTTCGGTATTTCGAATTGAATGACACTGGATGCATGTACAGGTTGCTAAAAGAGTATAAACCGGATGAGATATATAATCTTGCCGCACAGTCACATGTGCGAGTTTCCTTTGAAGTGCCTGAAAGTACAACAGACGCTATAGCTATGGGCACAATGCGCCTCTTGGAAGCCACCCGACACATAGTGCCCAATGCGCGCTTCTACCAGG
>Ga0209337_1002315_pt1 | contig 13883 bp, 14 predicted proteins | sample LinPmetageLP53_FD_184044 | JGI IMG/M metagenome (GOLD analysis project Ga0209337, IMG submission 184044) | Marine viral communities from the Pacific Ocean - LP-53 (SPAdes) (version 2) | ecosystem: Environmental > Aquatic > Marine > Oceanic | place: Pacific Ocean | collected 2010-02-08
TTGAGTCTTTACAATGGATTGTTATGGCAGGACTTGGTTTTACAGCTTCAGAGAATTTCTCACCGAGAGATGAGGTTGTTGTAGAAGAAGAACCAACACCATCATCTACCACTGTAACTCATGAATATAATTATGATAATGATTACGTTGATGAAAGTGACGAAGATATATAAAAACAAAAAAACCACCTAATAAGTGGTTTTTTTTATGTCTATATGTTTTATTTACTTAGTTATTAGCATGAAAAGCTTCTAACTGGTCTTGGCAATCTTTTTTACTAGTACATTTTCTCCAAACACCACCTTTTTTATTATTTAGGATAACCCATCCTTTACCTCTTTTTTTGATACACCCAGAACCACCTTCTGATTCTGCACACCCTTTTCCTTCAGACTCGTTTAATCTATTTTTTAATCTAGAAATTAGTTTTGATTCGTCAATACTCTCCATCCACGCATCTTCATCATCTGAACCGGGTTGGTCTGTAACATTTAAGTTTAACTGTTCTTCTTCACCATCAGTTTCTTCGATATCCTCTTTTTCTAAAAGGTCTTTATATTTTTCTGAAGGTGCTCCCATCAAAGGAAATATTTGTCCAACACCATCCCCTAGATTTTCTTTAACTAGTTTTTCTATTAAAGTTACTAGTTCATTTTCTGTCATCCTTATTTTTTTCATAATTGGTTTACTATTTGGAATTTTATTACTTTTCTATAAGTATCCACTTGTTGATTAGAAGTGGCCTTTATATCTAGGTGATACTCGTTTGGTATCATCCAAGAAGAGTCTAACAAGAAATAATTATGTGTAAAACTCATATTGACTGTCGACCACGGAATAACCTCAACTTGAGTGGTTCCCTGAGTAACATATATTCTATATTGTAAGTTATCTAACATTACCATTTCTTCTGTGGTATATGGAACTCTAGTAGAAATAAAAACCTTTCTAGTTTCTCCCTGACTTATTTTTTCATCTTCTTTTATACCAGATACTGAATAACCATAAATTTTTGGTTCTCCAGCAGTAGTACCAATACTAAATCCATTATCATTAATGATGAATTCGTTGGTGACCGTAGGTTGTGCGATACCATTTATTACTATATTCGACCATATATCCTCATAAACTACTGGTGGTGTTTGTGGTAGTGAAGTTATAGCTAAATCTATATAGTAAGCTCCACAAGTTAATGTGGATGATGTTAATGTTATTTGAAGGTTTCCGTTGCAATCTAAGACCTCTACAGTAGGTTGTGTATCACTACATACCGGATTACCATTATAATCGTATAGATATAAAAATAGTCGGTTAGACTGATATAAATTAAAGTTACTTCTATCGTCGGTTATCGTGTCATGTACTTCCGTCTCTAAAAATGGTTCAAAAAAAGTCTGAGTGTACCTAGTAAAAAATCCTACCGAATAAGCCTCAGTTAACCCAGTTAAATTCTCAAACGCTGGTAAAAACGCAATTCCGTATGTATTACCAGAATTAGAAAACGTAGAACCAGTAACTAAATTATTAATCTCGAAGTTTAACGAGTTGGACGAAAATGAAATATTTTCATTACCATTATCAAAATATTGTGTGTCTAAAATAGTGTATGTTACAGCATTGTTATTTAAATAAATTCCTTGTATAGGCCACGGAGTTAAAGTTGTAGCTGAAAACCAATTAGAAGGCCTGGTAGAATAAGTTAAATCAAACTCAGGTTCAAAAGAACCAAAAGGTACGAGATAATCATAACCAACACCTTCATTCCACGCCACCCCACTATTGGCTTTAAATAACATTAGAGTAAATGAAGTAGCTCTCCTAGTATCAGTTATTAAAACCCTATCATTTAATAACGTATCATCAAAGTTAGATGTGTTAGTCATTTTTAAAGTATGGTTAGAATTATCTAAATTAACACAACAATTATTTACCTTATCTCTTAAATCTTCTAAATCTAGATTAAATATGAACCTACTAAACCCTTCAGTCACTGTAGACGTAAAACCGGTTCTTCCATTACAGGTATCACCAGATACCCCCGTAAAAATACATTTATTTACAGGATTTTTCCCATAAAATAATTGCGTAACTGGGTTTTTAGCGGTATTAGCACCACTATTTGCGATTATTGTATTGTTTTTACTAAAATATGACCTAAATATTGACATCTTTATCTTTTAATATAAATATCTAATTAATTCTTATATTTTTATTTAGTATTATCTTATCTGCATTCTCCACCATACTTTTTAAATCCGCCTTGGGTATTGGCCATTCTACAGGTGGTTTACCAGGTAAATCATGTACGTGATTATTGATAAAATTAACTATTTCTTTTAATAAGTCTATTAATTTTTCACCCCTTACTAGTGAATTAGTTCTTTTTTCTAGGTCTAAGGCAAATTTTTCTTGACTTATACCATAATTACCATTTAAAGATATTTGACCTAATTCTGTTGAGTTATAAGAAAATAAATATATTTTTTCACCACCAGCAGCTATAATCCCCTGTTGAACTGGTTCTGTTTTTAAAACAACTTCTTTTTCTTTTTTAGTTTCTGTTTGAGGCATTCTTTTACCCGCATTAGTTGTAAAAGCTAACCCCCACCCTTTTGTTTTTACACCATCTAAATTAATTAATCCATTTAAATCGTTAGATAATTGATTCATTGCTGGGTAAGTTGCTGGTGCACCCACTGGTTCTGGTTTAGCGATTAGTTGATGTGTGGTTATTGACGGTCTAAAATATAGGGGGTGTAACATACCAGCGAGAAATACACCAACTTTATCAGGGTCAATATTAGGGTTATATTCTATAGTATAACTATTCGTTAGTGGATTACCAAAGTCACCTTCCATCGCCTTTAAGTCAGTCCAGTTAGAATCGTCTATTTTTTTTATAAAATTATTTATTAATTTAGATAAATCATCTATAGTGGGTACATCATTAAATTTTAATCTACACACTCTATTTGTTTGTGTAATAAGACCGGTTAACGGTATTACGGTCTCGACATTAAATTCACTAGCAAGATAAACTTTAGATGTGTTAGTATTTTTATAAGGCATTTTAAGAAAATCTATAGTACCAGTTAATTGACTATTTGCTAATGCACTCATATCTAAAGACCATTCTATTAAAGTTGCTAGGGGAGCATCTTCAGTAATTTCTCTTTCTACATCTATTTCTTCGGCTGTTAGTGTTTGTGAAAATGTATTTAGTTGTATAAATGTTTGTCTTTTATTACTTTTAGGTCGTGAAGAAAACTCTTTATTTTTTATTAATTTACCTGACCTAATTAAAATTTGGGGGTACCAGTTTTCTGGTTCTTCCTCAGTTTCGTCTTGTATAGATTTCTCCCTCATACCCATAATAATATCACAATTATCTCTACCTACTAAGGCTATATCTTCTGGATTTGGGAACGAACCTTTTCCTTCAGGTATAGGAATACCTTCGGGAGCATAGGCTGGGGGTTCAGCATTTTGAGCACCAAAGCTAGTCCTAATTTGAGAATTGGAAAAATTATCACCCATTATCTCACCAAATTGTGAGATTATCGGCCCAACATATTCTCTATTAGCAGTATCTTTTGTGGTTTCATAAGATATCACTTTAACAGCTTCCCCTATTCTAGGTATTACATTTATATGTAGTGGTAGAAAGGGTGATACTAAAAAGGGGTCTCGGTCTCTACCTTTTTGTGGGTCAGCATCTAACCAAGGCTTATAAGTTTTATTTTCTCTAGCCTCTTTATCAAATCTTTTAATAGCTTCAACAGGGTCATTAATTCTAGGTTGTGTTAGTCCTTGACCTTTAATATCTATTACTCTAATTCTAGCAGCGCGTTGTGGGTCATTATTATCAACACACACACCTAAATTAATTATTTTACTGTATGTAATATTAGTACTTCTACTTTCGTTATCTTGTATAGGATTATTAGCCATTTATTTTGCGTTTACTTACCTCATCATTTAGTAAATTAAATTTTCTTTCGGTATCTTCTAAGTGATAGGAAAGCTCAACAATAACTTTTTTAGTCCTATCAAACTCATCTCTTAAAATTTTCATAGTTTTTAAGATTTCGTCATTACTCTTAGTTTTATATTCTTTAAAAAATTCCATAATTTTTTTTATTTAACCCGGTATACCATATGCTGTAGTACCAGGAACTATTTGCCCAACACCACCACCAGGTGCTACCATAACTTGACCATTTATTATTGCTGTTTGTACTATCCCATTTTCAGAATCTTCATCTTCTTTTGCTTGAATTAGTGCTAGTTGGGACAATAAAAAAGTGTTTGGTGAACCGTCAGGCATATCCCCTACAGGTATCCCCCTACTTTGTAACTTATTTATTAGACGTTCAAAAGTACCTAAAGCACTTGTACCTGGTCTCAGTTTAGCTGCCATAACTAAGAAAGGTGGGACACCAAAAGGTATATCTGGCATGTTAGCAAGTAAAACAGCCAATAACGCATCTAAAATTTCTTTACAGTTTTCAGCTTCTTGTAAGGCTATAATTAATGGTAGTAAAATATCTAACAATTTTCTGATTATAGCTATTTTTTTCTTATTTTTTTCACTCATTTTTTCCTTAATCATTTTTCTGATTAATCTAAGTAAAACCACTTTTAGTAAAGCTAATATTCTTTTAGATATTTCATTTAATATCTCTTTAATCACCCTAATTAAAACACGTTTAAATATTTGAGCAAAAGCATCAATAGTACTACCTAAAGTACCATTCTGATTTAACATTTTATATACAAGTACTATGGGTAACACACCCTTTGGATTCATAATAGAATACATTAGTATTTGTGGTAGTTTTTTAATTAAATTTTCTTTAAAATCTATTTCTACAGGTACACTTATATTTCCTAACGTTAAGTCGTAACCGTGTTGAGTCGCTGAAACTGCCGCAAACTTTTGGAGTACCAAATCAAAGGCTTTTAATTGTTCATCTAGAGTTTGTGAGGCTAAAATTTCAGCTACACCTTCGTCAATAACAGAAACATCAACAGGAATATCTATTATACCACAACTCTCAAAAGATATTACATTCTGACTTTTTCTTTTGGTTTCTAGTGATATAATTCTTTCCTCTTCCACAGTAAAAGAATAAAAGTTATCTTCATCATATATTTCAGATAAATGACTCGCAGTTTCAGTATTAAGTTCGTTTAGGTCAGCACCATCACAAGAAGCTAATACATTCTCAACCCAACTTAGAAACTTATTTAAACCAAGTAAATCCTCAATACTCATAGACTCATTTCTCACACTCATAAATCCAGTAAGAACTTCCATTAAAGCACCCAATAAATTTTGTAATTCTATTAATTTAATATTATGAAAATAATCAGTAAGATATTCTATAAAATTAAATTTAACGGCACCACCTATAGGTCCAGCTGGCCAGTTTCCTGTTGGGGAAACACCAACACCTGGAGCACTTAAGTAGTTAGGACCAGGTTGGTCTTTGTAGTATGGGTATATTTCTAACAATCCGTTACCAACACTCTTAACATCGAATAAAGCTCTACCACTTTGTCCATATACTGTTTGATGACTTCCTGGTGTGGTAAATATTCCCCCATTATTGAATATTAGTTCCCTTAAAAATCTATTTACGGGGAATTTCGATTGTCCTGGTGGGTAATTACCAGGATTTAACATGTCTCTTTCGTAGAAATATTGGGATACTGGGTCATTTGGGTCACCAGCATCACTAAATAATTGTTTTAATAAATCTATTTCGGACACTTTAATCACTAGTCCTGTTGGGTTGGTGATTCCGTCACCAACAACAGGTACTAACATAGACAAATCACAACTAAAAGCTTTGATTATTTCTTCTAGAAGAATGTCTTCTACTCTTGGGAGTACGGACATTACCGATTCTCTAATAATACTATTTAATTGGCGTAACCAAGGATTTGCTGAGGTGTCTAAATTAAATTTTTGTAAAAAGTTTTTTGGTGTTTCTTTAAAGTCAGCATCCCCAGTAGTACCTTTACGTTTTTTCTTTTTTGCGGCACGCATTGCTCTAGCCTCCGCATACTTCTTTTTAGTGTTTTTCCCTATCTGTACGTTTTTTAGTAGTTCTAATAAAAATGGTAAGGGATTTGAGGTTATGTTCCGTAAAGATTCCAGAACCTCTTTCCACTCTTCTAAGTTCTCTCTTTTTTTATTTTGTTCTGTGGTATCTAAGAATGCCATAAGACTCTGCACCTTACCGAATATTTCTTTTTGTTGTGATATAGAATCTCCTGCCATAATTACATTTTATAATTTAATGTAGATGGTTTATCATCCTCATCTTTTTCAGCAAACAAAGTATTAATTTGTTCCTTCAAATCCTCATCAAAAACTATATTACCTTGTGATGACTCTAAGTTCTTCTGACTAACCGTGGATAAAAGTTTGGATAGTTGTAATTTTTTATCTATCGAAGAATCTATAATTTTTTGTTGTTCTTTTAGTACTGGCCCTATTAAAGCCATGTCTGCCGCTTCCTTCATAAACCCAATCATCTTGTTCTGGATTCTAATAGCGGTACTTCTCTGTTCTACACATTCATTATAGATTTCTTGCATTAGAGATAATGTACTATCTGTAGTAAACTTAATTTCTTTTCTTTTTGGTCTTGGCATACCAATAAATATCTAACTACTCAGTTATTAAAGCTTGGAGAATATTTTTATATATGTGTTTGTATGGTCTTAGAGCAGCCCTTATTTCCTTAGTTGTTAAACCACTCATTTCTCTTAACTGATAAAGTATTACGTTCTTGTTGAATTTATTGCCTTTACCCGCAATAAAAATTGTTTGATAATTCTCAAATACGTCTATTAAACAATAGCCTATTTTCTCTTCATTTACACTTAACCTACTCTCACCTATAAAATTCTTTATATCCTCTAACAGACTCTTTATTATGCCCTCAACCGGAATAGTGTCGTCATCAAACATATAATATATCATATCCTCCCTTTGTTGTACGGTAGATGATATATCTTCATAGGATATTTTTCTATTCCTATCTCTATTATCCTTCATTATTTGACCCATTAGATAATTCTTACAGATAGTCCCAAAATAAGAGTAAGCCTTCTTACCTTTAGCGGGTTTAAATTTTTCCATTTTAGTAACTAAAAACGATAAAGTGTCCGTATGAATATCAGTAAACTCCATACCCGGTCTATATAATCTATATCTACGTATAATACTCTCAATCATCTTAACAAGTGGGTCCCGTAAAGACTTATTATAAACTTTATTTTTTTCATCCCAAGTAGTCGCTGTAAGAAAAACTCTTACAGCAAACTCTTGTTCAGGACCAAAATATTGTTTAGTTAATGCTTTTCTACCCATAATCCCTAGTTTTCGTAAACTACCTCCCTATCTGTAGTAAAAAAGTATTCCTTTTTTGCCAACTCAACCCAAAACTTAGCTTCGTCTTGGGAAAGTTTTTCTGATGTTTTATTTTTATAGTTCCAGAATAAAGAATTAACTCTTTGGTTGGTGTGTTTATAACCAACTTTAGGTATTGTCATAATTACAGAGTCATTATATGTAGCTCGTAATAAAAACTCATAATTAAAAGTAAGTTTAACACTAGGTTTAAGACCCCCTATCTCTTCGAATTTATCTTTTTTCATAATCATACCACTTACTTGAAAGTTTTGGTACTTTAAAGCAGTATTATTATCTAGAAACCCTAGTTCTTCAGAGAATCCCATAGCCCATACAGCTTCATTGGTAAACCCGATAAAACCACCTTGTTCGTCAGTATCCACTACTAGTGGGAAGAAAATATCCACATCTTCATAGTGTTTTACGTATTCATCAAATTGGCTTAACCATATATTAGAATACTCATCATCGTGTTCTAAGATTGAGAAGTATTCAGTTTCTGTGGATTCCACACCTAGATTAACTTGTGAACAAAAATCTGTTTTTCCGTCATTATAGATAATAGAGTAGTCTAATCCCTTAGGACATTCCCACTTGGAGAAAAAATCTTCGAATTCATTATTTTTAGGACAAATAAAAAGTATTTTTCCTGGTTTTGCGTTTGCTTGTTCTATACTTTTAACACATTTATTAAACCACTCTGAAAAAATAGGAGATAGTTCGTGTAAAGGTACTAATATTGTTATGTTTTTACTATTCATTTTAATTAAGAATTTACACCCATTGGGCTTAGTTTATTTATTGAGTTTTCCATGTCTTCAGTTAGAGTTTTGTGTAGTTCGGTAAAATAATTTACAATACCATCACGCTCTTTTTCTTCTGAAAATTGTTCAGTAGTTTCAGCCATTTTTTCATATAAAGCTACAGGTACAGAGTCTTCCAACCAATTCTTTAAAAAGTTACCTAAAACCTCTACAATTTTAGACTCATCAAAAGTCCAAATACCATTATCGTTAGTCAACCAATCAGGTTTCAAAATAGGTAATGAACCTATAACTGGTGTATTACACATCATAGACTCTATTGGGAATGTACCTAACCCACTTATCCTATCTACCCAGATAGAAACACATGACTCACCTAAAGCTTCAGCAAAATCAACTCTAGACATTCCTCTCATATCTTTAAAAGTAATCCATTTAAATTGTGGATTTTGTAGGTAAAAAGTTTTAATTATTTTTAAAGTATCTCTTTGGTCTCTGGTGTGTATAGCTATTAAAGGTTTTTTAGGTTTAACTGCTGGTTTAAAGTACTTCGGTATTGAGATTGGTACCACTGTAGTTTCTACAGTGGGACATATAGTTTTTATGTGTTCTTTTTGTGCTTTTGTAGTGGTCATACATCTTGTAACCCCGTAGTTTGGCCAACTAAAACCTGGTTTAAGTGTTTCTAATATATAATCATAAGCTTGACATAAAATTATTTTTTGACAAGGCATTTGTACAATTTGTTCTAGTACGTGACCATATAATTCTGGTATCATAACAATATCAGCTGGACCTACTTTTAATTCACCACTTTCTATGTTACCGTGTGGTAAATCAGTAAATTCACTACCCAACCATTCACCCACACCTTTAGCTGTTTTTTTCTCATATAGAATAGAGGCGTTAAACCCAGCATCTACTAGGTGTTTTACATATTGGTAATTGGTACTTACAGAGGCTGCTGCTCTACCTTCCGTATCTTGGGTAAGAAAATAAATTTTACCATCTTTATTTTTTAATTTAGCTAGTGCAGCTTCTAACGTTTTTGTTTGTTCATCCATATTACTATAATTTTTTTATTATTTTATATTTTATTAATGTATTTAAACTAAGTTTATAAGGTACTGATAATTTATTTAATGAAACCATACCCAGATTATCATCTACTTCTTCTACGATACCACACACGGTATCCATCATAAGTTTAAAGAATTCAAACCTAGGTAAGTTTAGTTCGACCTTACCAGTTTCTTTAACTGAATCCATTTCTATTTCTTCTAAGAAAGAATCTACATCAAAGTACAAAGACTCGTTTCCTATTCTTAATTTTAGTTCACTCGCTCGAGTTAATTTTTCTTTAGATACTTTCAAAATTTTCTATTTCTTTTAAATTATTTATTCTTTTATCTGACTTCACATCTTGGTTGAATATCCTATCTACGACTATAAGTTTTTTATTTTCTGGTTTACAAGAAATGATTTCTTTATCAGCAGTAATTACAACATCAGAGTAATCCCAAATAGTTTTCATTGTATCAATATTGTAAAACTTAATTTCATCACAACAACACCCATATTTAGCTAAAAACCATAGAGTTGATGATTTAGACCTACCAAAGTCGTCACTTACTAACGTTAATTTATAATCAGAAGGCATCTTTTTGTAAAGTTCTACCAGATGTCTAATTACATTATTTTCTGATTCTTTTGCTTGACCGAAAATTTCCATGGGAGACTCTTCATATAAAAAATCATATAGTTCTGTGTCGGCACTGAAATGTATATACTGCATTAAATCGGGTGTTATAACATCGGATTTAACCTCCTGATAATATTTTTCATATATTAGTTGGAATCTACCTAATATATCTCTTAATACTTCGTTTATACTTACCGTTACATTCATGAGTTAAACCTAAATATTATTTATTCTTTTGTAAAGAATCAAAAACTCTTTCTATTTTTGCAATTAGTGGGTTCCTAACCACATCCGATTTATTAAACTGTACACAACCAATCTCCTCTATGTCTGCAAAGTGGTCCATAAGAAAAGTTAGTCCATTCCCTCCTTTGGAGTCTTGTTGCCTTTCATCACCTAGAAATACCATCTTAGAATCTTTCCCTAATCTAGTCATTATAGTTCTCATATTTTCCTGAGATATGTTCTGTGCCTCGTCTACAATTATTATAGACCTATCTAAGTTAATACCTCTCATATAGGCTATCGGCATTTCTTCTATGGTTTTTAATTCTCTTAGTCTAGATGTGATAGTTTGTCCCACTAGCTTTTCAAAATTATGTACAAATGAAAACATAAATGGTTCCATTTTTTCTCTTAAACCACCTTTTAAAAAACCTATTTCTTCATTTTTTAGAGTTGTAACAGATTTTACTATTACAATTTTTTTATACTTAGCATATTTCTTTATAAGTTTTAAAGCTTCTGCACAAGCTAAATAAGTTTTACCCGAACCAGCAGGACCAGAACAAATAATAACTTCCTTCTCTTTTATAGCGTTTACTAATGCTTTTTGATTTTCTGTTTTACACTTAACGTTTATCGTCATAGTGTCCGTCATTCGAGTTTCTTCAGTGTTGTTTTGGTAAATCCATTCCTCTACTTCCATTTTTTCTTCTCGACTTAATTTCTTACTCCTTCTTCCCATTATTAGTTTTTAAAATTTTTATTTTCTAGCTATTTTATAGTTTTCATTAAACCAATCTATCGTCTCTTTTAATCCAACATCTAAACTTGTAAATTTAAAATTTGGTAAATATGATAGTAATTTAGTATTGTCACTAGGTTTTCTAAATTGCCCATCAGGCTTGTCTGTCTGCCAAATAACCTCACCTTTAAATTCCATATGTTTAACTATTAAGTTAACCACGTCTTTTATAGAAATTTCTTCAGAAGTACTCAGTATTAGAGCCTCTTCTTCATCATAGTTTTCCAAAACCCACTCAGTTAATGTACCTACGTCTTTTGAATATATAAATTCTCTTAAGGGTTTACCACTACCCCAAACCATAAACGGAGTATTATTTTTTTTAGCCAAATAACACTTGTGGATTAATGATGGTATCACATGACCATTTTCAATACTAAAATTATCATGTGGTCCATATATGTTAGTTGGTATTACAGATACGTAATTTAAACCGTATTGTTCTCTATAGGCACGAATTTGTACTTCGGCCATTCTTTTAGCGTATGCATAAGGATAATTAGAATTGTGTGGTTCACCTAAATGTATTTTTTTTTCTGTAAGAGGATATTCCACATCATCTGGGAATACACAGGTGGATAAGAAACAAACTAGTTTTTCCACCCCATACTTTCTACAAGATTCTATCACATTGGTGTTAATCATTATATTATCATAAAAGAATTCACCTTTCATACTCATATTACCACCTAATCCACCAACCCTAGCTGCACAATGGACAACATTTAAAGGTTTTTCTTTAAAGAATAAGTCGTCACATATTTGTGAGTTCCGTAAGTCCTTTGAACTATTAGTTTTTATGTCTGAGGATATTTGGGAGCCAACTAAACCTCTACCACCGGTAACTAATAGTGTAGGTCGCTTAATATGTACCTCACCGATATCTAGTATTTCCATGTTACTTTTCATAATACTCCAACCAATAATCAATCATTTCATCTAACATAGTTTCAAAAGTATACTTATGTTCCCACCCTAGTTTATTTACAGCTTTACTACAATCACCCTTTAAATGAGATAATTCTTCCGGTCTCATAAATTTCTTATCAGTACTTAAATGGTCTCTCCAGTCTAAATCTAGCCTATCAAATACATAAACAACTAAATCTCGTACTGTGTGTGATATTCCTGTTGAACAAACATAGTCATCTGACTTAGTTTGTTGAAGCATTAACCACATAGCTTTTACATAATCTTTAGCGTGACCCCAGTCCCTACTGGCGTCCATATTACCTAATTTTAGTTTATTAGAAAGACCTAGTTTAATTTTAACCGCTTCCTTACACACTTTATTGGTTACAAAATTAGTACCCCTTCTAGGTGATTCGTGATTAAACAAAATTCCATTTGATACATGCATGTTATAAGCGTTTCTATAATTTTTACAAATATTGTAACCATAAACTTTTGCACACCCATAAGGACTAACAGGACTCAAAGGGGTTGTTTCTCGTTGATACCCATCTTCATCTATATTGTTACCGAACATTTCTGAACTACTAGCTTGATATACCCTTGCTTTAGGACACATAATTCTTATAGATTCTAATAAATTTAATGTTCCTGTCGCAATTGAATGCGTTGTATATATCGGCATATCAAAACTTATTCTCACGTGTGATTGAGCCGCTAAGTTGTAAACCTCATCCGGATTACATTTATCCAACACTCTAATTAATGAAGACATATCTAACATATCAGCATATTCTAATTTAAGTTGTTTGTATATTTTATCTGTAAATCTTGCGGTTTGGTTTTCAGCTACAGAGTTTCTCTTAAGAATGCCCCATACTTCATAACCTTTCTCTAATAATAATTCTGCCAAGTATGAACCATCTTGTCCATTTATACCTGTAATTAGTGCTTTTTTCATAGAATTAAAAATAGTTACTTAACGAGATTAGTCAAGACACTTTCTAATTTAGTTAGGTTAACTCTCCAAGGAGAATTCATACCACCCGAAATTGATAGTGCGTTATTATGTGTTATAACATCTTTTTTACGTCCCACAAATTCTGTGTCATCAAACATACATACCCCCGTATGGTTTAAAGCGTGTTTTAATCTTTCATTAATGGGAAAAAATTCTGGGCTATTTAAAGATATCACTTTAGTTTCTGATTTACAAAATAAGACATTTGATAAACCACCACCGATAGGGCCCATAACCATTTCAGCACCCCTAAACAAACCTATTTTTTCTTCCATAGAATAATTCTCACAAAAGACTTCGATAAACCCATATTTTTTGGCTAACCCCACAACCTCATCTTCATTAATACACCTTCTTTGTTGTGTATAATCAGTCCCTATATTTTCGTTCTTTGGTTGGGTCCAGGTTCTTCGTGATACGTAGATTCTCTTGTGGTTACTTTCGACACCAGTCATACCACCAACAAGGTCAAAGACACCTCTATGTGGTGGTTGGAGTGACAATCTATTATGGGTTAGTGACGACCCTATAATAACTTTTTTATATTCTGTATTCTTATTTAAGAATATTAAATCTTTTTTATTTATACCTAATAGGTTTAAAGTTTCATATATAAAAGGATATAAATCTTTATTATTCTCCGGTGGACTAACAAGTAGTTTTAATTCCGGTATCAATTCTTTCTCTTTAAAATAAGAGTATAGGTACGGAACAGTGTCGTAAATCCAATGGAAGTAGTTGGCACAATTATACACAAAGTAGAAAACTGGAGTATTTTCTACTTGTTTTATTTCGTTCTTGTCACACTCCCATTCCATGGTAGATTCGTAAATGGTACCCCTACCTAATGACATAAATTTTTCTATGGTTGGTAAAAGTAATTCATTTTTTGTTTTAATTAGGGGTTGGGGGTAGTGTATACTGTGTCCGTGTATGGTGCAGTCATTAAAATACCCAACATTTACATTTCTATCTTCTGATACTTTCTTAATTTCTGACTCCTTCGAGTTATCCCAGTATATTATTTT
>Ga0209337_1002318_pt1 | contig 13876 bp, 10 predicted proteins | sample LinPmetageLP53_FD_184044 | JGI IMG/M metagenome (GOLD analysis project Ga0209337, IMG submission 184044) | Marine viral communities from the Pacific Ocean - LP-53 (SPAdes) (version 2) | ecosystem: Environmental > Aquatic > Marine > Oceanic | place: Pacific Ocean | collected 2010-02-08
ACATCTCCAAAAGTTCTTGATATAAAATATAATTGCCCGCACAAGGTTCAATAATTCTATTATCCCAATATGCCGTCGTCTCAGCATTAAACGCTTTAGATTGAATCATTACATCTCTCACGAGTATCGTCATCCTCCCTCCGTCGTTTCTGGGTTTATATATTGCCTCTGGGGATAAGTCGGGATTAACAATCAACATCATATCACTTGTCACCATAGAATTGACATCGCCAAGAATACCTCTCTCGTGGAAACATCTCCCGTTGGTGATAGTGTCATACTGAGTCCATAATAAATCGGTCTCAGAAACAGATTCAGATAAAACTTTATCCTTGGGACCCGCACGGATTCTTAATTGATTAGGGATAAAACGACGAGGGAGAAAATAATATCCCTCTCCATTGGTAGAGTGATAATAATTGACCTCAGTGAATATTTTATCTTCTGTCAGTTGTTTGGAGACTGGTTCCCATTTCGCTGTCTGAATCAAATTGGTCTCCATCCTTGTTCTGTTTTGGATAGGTTGTTCTCCAGCACCCTCAACCTTGGATATATAAAATGTTTTAGTTGGTGTCTCCAAATTATCTCCTTTTATTTCAATACCATCGGGAGTTCCGCATCCCCTATTATTTATAAAACAATATTCCATTGATATTCTATCACCTCTCTTAAGAGCTATATTCGTCCCGAGTTTGTTTGTATATGTCGCGGGTGATGTATCATTCCCGCTTAAATGTTGAACTGATGATTGATTATTACATTCTATCATTTCTATATCTGTATATTGAGACATCTTTAATATATAATATATTTTTTTATTATGATTCTAATGATTAATTTAGGGAACCCTTTTGGCATTCTCAACATTAATTTGTTGCCAAATGGGTTCCAGTTTTTTTATATTGTATATAATAAATGCCAGATAAAAAAACTTTATTGAATGAGTTCGCTACTGAGTGCGTTGATAATATTGTCGCTTGTCAAGATTCTATAAATCAAATAAATAAATCTTTAGATGATACTGACAGTGATATCCAAATAATTAAAAATGATATAAAGGATATTTTAGAAATTATAATTGCGAGAGAAATGGAACGACTTCAACCAAAAGATATGGTTATTTAATGTTTATCGTGTAAAGTGGAGAGGCGGTAATATTTTTATTTTTTATTTTACTATCGCTTATTTTTTTTATAGGGGTTTATAAGGAAAAATGACATCCAGAGCTAAAACCGATACATAAGGACTTTTTTGGATTGGAACCTTTTTGGCATTTATTTTATATATTCAATGTCAAAAGGGTTCCCCCTTTTTTGATAATACAATTATATTTTTTTTTATGTAATATATCATATAAACAATGTCCGCAATTCCCCACACTTCTCAATTTTTCAGCACTGGTGGAAAAGACACAATGGAACAAACTGATGTCCGCATCACTGCTGAGAATGGTTTAAACTTTTCTCAAGACCAGACCATCGGGATATATATCCCTCCAAGTATAAAATATTTTTCTGGTAAAGATTCATATCTACAATTTGATTGTCGGATTAAAGGTGACGCAGTTCCCGCGAATAAAACATTCCCAACACGACTAACTCTTGACCCAAATATCGGTGCCAATAGTTTATTCTCAGCAGTGAGAATATATGCGGGTAATCGTGAAACTTTAATTGAGGAAAATACTGAATATGCTTCTTATGTATCTCTAAAATATGATTTCTCCAAAAATGATGTAGAACAAAACAAACGAGCTATGACCGAGGGTTGTGGCGTTCATTGTCCCGAAACTCGTGGGACTCTCGGCACAACCAAATCAATTGGTAATAATTACACCAAGTCACCATTTATGAAATTATTAAACTCTGGTGCTGATGATAAACCATCAAAGACTCTTGATACTGCTTGGACTAATGATGATTTTATTCCAGCAAAAATGACACTTCCTCTCCATTGTGGTGTCTTCGCAGACCAATCAAAAGTGTTCCCAAATCTTTTAACAAATGGGATTTATATAGAACTCACGATGGCACCAGCGAGAAACCTTTTCCGTCAATTAGATTCAGTCTCTATCCATAGACGCTTAAGATTAAATCCTATGCTTGATTCGGTTGATAAGACGGGGTCAAAAGCGGATTGGACTAAAGATGGAGACCCCGCGACTATTTTCAACATTAAGGGAGGAGTAAATATGGCATTAGACCCCCAGACTTTCCCATTCGTAGTTGGAGAACGCATCGGGTTCGCTAAAGACAATAATGACGGAGGACACGTCAAGGCAACTTTTACAGTCGCCGCTGGTGGAGAACCAACAATCAAATCAATCGCAACAGACGGAACCGATATCATTGTCACACTGGATAACGCATTGACTTTAACCTCTGACACGATTCCTAAGTTCGCCGATGGTGCGAGCCAAAATTGGTTTATGTATTCAGACTCTATATTAGAGGCGACATCATACAATCCGTCGTGTGAGGTTTCCAATGTTGAGATGATAGTCCATCAAATCACAATGGACGATTCGTATGAGAAAGCAATGTTGGGAAAGGTCTCCAAAGGTGGTGTTGTTAATTTTGATATCCCTTCTGTTGGGGTTCATACTCATTCAACTCTCGCCAGTGATGTCCAGAGCACGGTTCCTCTCAATATTGATTATTCTATGGCGAAATCTATCTTATGCGTCCCGACAGATGCGGGAATACACGCAACAAATAGGAACACTGCTCCGACATCCCACACTTATCTTGTATCTAAAGACGCTGGTGCGAGCAATCAGATTGACACTGAAGTCCATAGCAATCGCACGGGAATCGCTGGATGCTCCAATGGTTTAAGTAAATATTCATTTTTCCTAAATGGTAAGATGGTTCCTACGAGAGAAATATCCACGACAAAAGTAAGTGATAAGCGTGGGGGTATTGATGCGAATTATCTCGTGGAATTAGAGAAAGCACTTTTATCATTTGGGATTCCAGTTAATTCATTTGAGGAATATGCTTCAAACTTTGTCGTTGGTCGTGTTCTCGCCATAGGTGATGAAAATGTTTTTGATGGAAGAGGTAGAACAGCTCGCCTCAACTGTAGATATGAGGGAACCACTACGAATGTTGATGCTCCTACGGTCAATCTACTATGGAAGAACTTCATCAGACATATAAGAACCCTCTCCATAAAAGCGGGAAATGTTGAGGTTATGATGTAATCAAAAAGAGGGAACCCATTTGGCAACAAATTAATGTTGAGAATGCCAAAAGGGTTCCAATAATCCCCAATATTTATTTGGTGCCATTTGGGTTCTATCGTAAAAATTAAAGACCTTTTTCATATTTTTTTTATATATTAAAGTATATAATGGAAAACAATAATTTCACTGACGAACAAATTAATCATATTCTCAATCAATACAAAAACAAACGCACCAGAGAGAAGACTATATATCACGAAGTAAATAAGAAAGACCCCGAATGGTGTAAGATAAACAACCAGCGAGCTAAAACTCATTATCATAATAATAAAGATAAAAAGAAAGAAAAATATCAATCCAATAAAGAGTTCGTGAATGCGAGGAATATGTGGAGGTATTATGAGAGATTAAATAGACATAATGATTTTATCGTGAAACACCCCGACAAGGTTGAATATTTAAAGTTAAATGGTGTTGATTGTAAAGTCCCAGAAAAAGATGAACCTTCTATCCTTGATAAACTTTTAGACTGATTTTTATGGTCTCCTTATCAAGTTAAAACAAATATATATTTTTCATTTTTACTATCGTTTATTTTTTTTATAGGGGGTAATGAGGGACATATAACATTTTAAAACATTTCAAAAATATTGAGATTTTGGAAATTGCGGAAAAATTAAACTTTTAGAGGATTTTTTATCCCTCTCCAGAATATTTTTTTTGATATATTTTGTTCTTGGAACCCTATTGGCATTTTTTATATAAATTAAATGCCAAATGGGTATTTTAAAATAATAATTCTCCCAATATTTTTTTATTTTTAAGTATTATAAAAAACAATGCCAAACTCAAACACCCAAAACCTCAAACTTTCCACCTTCAATTCCACCTTCCAATTCTTCCTTAACAACAACACTGATGAATCAGTTGAGTTGATTTACTCTACAGACAAAATCGCAACTCGTAAGTCACTCCCTAAGAAAGACCATAAGAACAAAGAAACATATATCAAGGTATTAAATAATTTCATATCTGCTAATCCAGCAGAGCTAAATCTCACTTTTAAAAACACTAATGAACTAATCAGTCAAGCGAAAATAATTTTATCTCATTACGAAACAACAGTCGGAAAACCTAAATCAGAAATTAATATTTCTAAAATACAGCTCCTTGACATCGGTAAAAAAACATCAGTCAAAAAACCAAATGTCATTGAAGACATTGGAGATGTATCCGACTTTATTAAATCAAAAAAACCAATTAAAATATCTCCACTTCTTAATATGAGCGATATAATTGTCAAAAAGATTAAATCCATTGGACTCGTTCCAAAGGGTAAAGCACCGACTTCCGACTGGTTCAGAAGCGGTGGGCGATTCATAAATCGTGGTAATTGGAAAACAACTACATTTGAAACCCTCAATGATTTAGGTGATATGGGTCAAAATAGAGGAATACCTTGTGGAAAAATTAACAAATGTTTTGTCATTGACTTGGATTTCTACGATAAAGTTTTAAAAGATGGAACAGTTAAGGAGTTTAATAAAGATAATGATTTCATAAAAACATTTGGAACAATTGAAGAGATTAAAAATAATTTAAAAGATATTACCTATGTCGTAGAGACTGCCCGAGGGGGATTACATTTATATTTTCAATATGACCCCCTTATATTACAAACGATAAATGCCGAGTTTGGGATTGATATAAAAACCGATGGCGGATATGTTGTATCTGCTGGGGCGACTGTTATATTGAATGGTGTTGAGGGTAAATATAAACAAGTATCATCAACGACCGAGTTTGCCATATGTCCCGAGGATTTGTTGGATTGGGTTAAAATTAATTTAGTCACCAATAAAGTCGTATCTAAACCAATCAAAGAGAGAGGGATTACCATTGATAAAGATGATAATATAATTGAAGAGGATTGGGAGGCATATGAACAAGATGAGATTGATTTAAGTTCCTACCGTTACACGATGAGTGATTCTGAAATGCGAGGCATTTTGGATGGGTTACCCGATAAATATTTTACAGATTATCCCGACTGGTTGAAATATTCAACTATGATGAAAACACTTGGACTCAAGGAGCTATGGGACGAATACAATAAATCCCGTGGAGGGGGTTCATACGATAAAACAAATAATTTAAAACAATGGAAAAAGTTGCGGTTTAGAAACTACAATTGTATTGACCACTGTTTCCATCATTCTTCCTTTTTTGTCGCCGAGGGTGGTGACAATGCGACACCCATTAAAGATTTCCTTGGATATTATCAGTTCAAACCAACTGACTGTCATAATACTGTCCCAGATATAGAAATTAAAGGGAAGAGATATTTGGATGGAGATGAAAAGGGTTCTTTCATTGCCAAATATAAAAATAGAATTATCATCGTCCGCAGTGACACTGGAACTGGAAAAACAACCGCATTTAAAAATCATATCCAGAAAAAAATAAAAAATGGTGAGGAGTGTCCTTTCATTTCTATTGTTTCAAGAATATCCTTAGGTGAGGAACAACAGAGAGTTTTAACTGATGCGGGTATTGAGTGTCATTTTTATCAAGATATAAAGGATTGGAGACAATACGAGGGGGATAATATAATCATCACCATTGACTCGTTGATGAAAATGAACTGCTGGTTTAGTAATGATGACGAATACAATCCTTTTGAGGAATACACCCTTTATCTTGACGAATATAATTCCCTCCTTGAATATTTTCTTTCGTGTCCTAACCTTGACACCAAGAGATTGTTTGTCTATAAGATGTTAAATAAAATGGTCTCAACTGCCTTATGTGTTATCGCTACAGATGCCGACATAAATGACACTGCTATTGAATATTTTAAGACACTACCTACGATAGATAATAAAGATATAAAATATATCACTAATGATTATAAACATAATAATGGGCTCCCTTGTGTTGAACTCCCTAAATATGAACTGATGAGAGATAGATTATTACAATTAGACAAGTTTATGGTTTGTTGTGACTCTAAAAAAGTCGCTGAAAAGATTTTTTATGACTTGACTGTTGGATGGGAGGAAGATGGTGAGATGCTCGGTGGAACTAAATCAAAAAATAATGTGTGTTTAATTACCAGTGAGACGGGGAGCCAAAAGGTTAATTTGGATGATTGGGATATGGTTATATTTTCACCTAAGATTGTTTATGGATTGGATAGTGTTATGGAGAGAGAAGTGTTTGCCTATATGAAAGGTCAAACCATAACTCCTCCCGCTATGGTTCAACAAATATGTCGTTGTCGTAACATTATAAAACTATCGTATATCTTTGAAGATAAAAGGTGGAAGACTTACAAATATCATAGTCTCCAAGATGTCAAGGATGAGATGGATGCTGGAATTATTGAGTTCTCTAAAGAGTTTAAATTACTGGGTCTCGTTGAAGACCAGAAACATTTCAACAATTTATATGCGAGTTATCTCTATACGGTTGATTGTTATGATACTAATTTCCTCGCCCATTTTAGGAATATAATCCTCAAGCGTGGTTTCTTACCTATAAAACAAGATGACATCATTTACACTCCTAAGATGGAAACGCTTGGAAATAGTCATATCAAAAAAGTCAAAGAGTTTAAAATGATAGAGTTGAGCGAGTTCATCAATGCTGGGATGATTATTTATAATGAAAAATATGGTGTTCTCTCTAAGGATTATAAGAAATGGAGAACAATGTGGAAATCTCAATATGAGAATATGACAAATGATAAAGATATTGATGAGAATGTTATATCGGAGATGAAAATAATCAGTGATAAACACGAATGTCTCCAACATATATCATTGGATTATTTTGACGGTTCTCTGGAGGATGAGGATTATATGGTTGAATATAAGGAACAGAAAAATAGAATCAAAAAACAATCTGACATCCTACGAGACGAGGCTCTGTTGGCAGTCAATATCCCTAAAACTTGGGGTGATAATATTAATTTATTAAATATCCCTATGGATAAGATTATGGACTTCTGTGAGTTCGTTCAAGACCCTCATCGGTTAGAACAATATTTTGTCGCTAAAGGTTTCTTTGGTGAGAAGGAGAGGGATTATAAATCTCAATTGGAAAATATGGCGAACTTTGACGCTAAGAAATTAACCAGTGACAGACATAAACTAATCTTTTTAAATAAACTCTTGAAACTTGGGGACAGTGAGTCCAAATTAAAATATGATGCTCGTCAAGGTGTTGGGTTGATGGAGGCGAAGAGTTTATATAAAGAATGTTGTGAAATTAAGAGGGTTCGTATCTCCAAAAAGAATCCTTTTGAAACTAAACAAGGAATCAGTAGTGAAATAAATAAATTATATAAACAGTTATTTGGCGAGAAAATGGTTGCCACTAAGAAAACCACTCAAGTCTGTGAGGATACTGGGAAGAAAAAATCATTGACAATCCATACCGTTAATGGTGAGGAGATTGGAAAAGTCTGGGCGTTGGAAAAGTTCGCCCCTTCAAAATATTAAATCAATCAAAAATAAATCTAAATTATTCATATATTTTTTTATCGTGTGAAGTGGTGAGACATTAATATTTTAAATTATTATTTTACTATCGTTATTTTTTTTTATGTGTGCTTATAAGGATTTTATAATTCTTATGATAATTCTTGGGAACCCTTTTGGCGTTTTATCTTTAAAATATATGTCAAATGGGTTCCATCTTCTTAATATACGGACGATGTTCCTTTGGTTAATGTGGAAGATGCTCCACCTATATTTGCCACCTCCGAACCAGTTGAGAGAGGTGCTACTGCGGGAGGAGTAATATTATTTTTAATAGCGTCCTCAGCTCCCTTCTGTCCCTTAAATGAATCGTGGTCTCCAAACATCTTAATCACGCCACCAACTCCACCGATGGCATTACCTACACCAGCGACCCATTCAAGGCCGGGAACGAGACCAACAACATCACTCGCACCCGCTATCATACTCGTCACGGAATTGACATCATCAGTTTTAGACGCAGAAGGGTCAAAAAACTTTTTATTATTCGTAACATTATCAAGACCATCATATAACGCTAAAGCACCCAAACCCGCATTCGTTACAGCACCACCAACCCTTCCAACAGACTCGGCAGTTTCTTCATCAAGACCGCTAACCGCTTTAATCCCTCGTGTGAATAAAGATGGTTTTGCTTCTTCTTCGTCTTCGTCTGGCGTTGAAGGTGTAGCGGTTGAAGCTCGTGGGGATGAAGCTCGTGGGGATGCTGGTGCTGGTGCTGGTGCGACTGCTGGTGCTGATGCTGGTGGTGCTGGAGCATTTAGACTCACTCTATTTGGTGCGACTGGTGTTGCGTTTGAAGTGGGTGCGGTCAGACTTGTTCGGACTGATGCTGGTGCTGTAACTGCTGAAGCACGGAAAGGACCAGCGGGGGTGTCAGTTGAAACGGCCTCTTTTGCTTTTTTTAATTCTCTGGCGATTCTCGCTTTACGATTATCAATAGCACCTTTAATCGCTGAGGCACCGAATACATTAGAAAGGACATCACTCCCATAAGATAAATCATCTCCAATTTTATCGCTCTCAACTTTATTATCATAATCTTGCTGATATTTTATGTTTAATTGTCTTTGATTTTCATTATCCATAAGGATATTTTGATTTCTCATATTTACCGATTGGATTTGTTGATTGTATCCCATATCATCCATATTGTTTTATGATATAATATATTATTTATTAAATGATAAAAAAATAAATAAGTTTAATCCTCTCTGAATCCACCCATCGTTTTTTCCATTTTCAATTCTGGTTTCTCTGGTTTTTCTGGTGTGAAATCTTTCTCAGTTTTAAAAGGTTTGGGTTTTTCACGAGGGGTTTCAGTTGTTATCTTTTTATCACCAATCCCAAGGAGGACTTCGTGCCTTCTATAAAATCTCGCTGGGTTCTCTTGACCGTCAATATATAAAAATGAATGTGGTGAATCGTGTGCGAGATTATAATATTCCATAAACAATTTTTCGCTCCCACATAATTCAGAGTATTCTTCTTTTATCTTGTCAAGTTCCTTGGAGTTATTTTGGCGGAAAATTAAAATGTTCGTGGCATTATTTCTTATGATGGTTCCAACAGCACGAAACGACTGAGTAGTCAAAAAAATTGACATTTCATAATGACGGAACTTAGAGCAGAGATAGGTGATGTCATTAGTTTTTTTGAAATCACGAGAGAGGATATCATCAAGTAAAATCATCATCGTTGGCATATCTTCTCTCTCATATTTTTTTTGAGATGTTATTAATTCTTGTATCATTTTATCGGTGTAATGGTCTTCACAATCATCAAAAGCATCTTTGAAATATTTTCCTTTAGCGTCGTTATTGAGAGTATTTGATATAATTTTATATGAGTCCCAATATTCGCTCCCATAAAAATCATCACCATTCCTTAAGGCGTTTATTAGATAATTTGTCTTACCGCTACGCACCGAGCCAATTATCAATGCTAAAAATTGAGGTTGAGGGAGGTGAGGATGGATTTCTTTATATTTATCATTCTCCAAAACATCATTAACTTTAAGAACACGAGGGACTTTCTTTGACATTGTTTATATTATTAAATATAATATTTTGATATATTACATATTGAAAAAAGAAAAGTGAATGAAAATAAATCTAAAAAATGACCTATTTTTTTTATCGTGTAAAGTGGAGAACATTAATTTTAGATCGTTGAATTATTACAATCGTTATTTTTTTTTATGTGTGCTTATAAGGAATTATAATTTAATCTTTAAAAATATTTATGGCATACTTTCAATGTATTAGATAAGGGATACATAAGGACTAATTAATGGAACCCAAATGGCACCAAATAAATATTGAGGATGTCATTGGAACCCACTTGGCATCCTTCAACCTTAATTTGTTGCCAAATGGGTTCCCTCTTTATACTTACGCTTAAAAACAATTATTCCAATAATCCGCATCATTTCTGGTTAATGCTTTTTTAATTGTTTGTCTTACAACCTCCTTTTCATCTTCAATTTTCTTCTCTGCCATTTTCTTTTTCTTCCTTTCTTTTCTTAATGCTTCATATTTAATGATTGCCTCTAATTGAGCGTCTTCCAAATCCTTTTTGGTAATTGTGGGAGACTTTGGTCTTTCTTCTATAACTTTCTCAATAACCTTTTCAACAATGGGGACTTTTTCTATTGGTTTTCTTTCATCTTCTACATACCTTCTTAATTCTGCTTTTTTTTTCTCTTGTGCCATTTTCTCTAACTGTTTCATTTCTTTTTTCTCTGCTGTATTTCTTCTCCTTGTCTCCATTGCTTTGACTCTCGCCAGAGCTAATTTTGCCTTATGTTCTTCGGTAAGGACTCTTTTCTTTTTGGGTGGTTTTGTATGTGGGACATCTGTAGTTTGAAAAATATCCTCTTTTTTATATTCTTCTTTTTTGGTTTCCACGACTGGCATCACCGTTGATTCTTCATCGTCTTCATAAATAAACTGAGGATTTTCTTCACCAGTTTCCTCGTTTAAATCTACATTAATATTTTCCTCTGGTTCATTTTCATCAACCATATCCTCAACAACGGGCATCAAATCCATTTATAAAGAATCATATATTTTAAAATTATGGTTCTAATTTCTAAAAAGGGAATGTAAAAAAATCTGGAACCCATTTGACATTAAATATATATAATAAATGCCATTAGAGTTCCTCACTTCAAATTAAATCTTTTTTTGTAATCCGCCACAGATGCTTTAAATGTTGGTTTATTCCACAACACCCATCGTGAGAGTGCTCCCGCAGTTTTCGGATTCGTCCAATCTTCTCTTGCCTTATGACGGTCTAAATATCTCTGCTTCCTCGCCTCATCTTTATTTTGAATAAAATCAGACATTCCAGCAGAACCGAAATGAATGGTTTTAGTTCTCTTGGATTTCCCACATTCATTCTTTTTCCCCTTACAGTCACAGTCACAAAATAACGCCATATATTTTTTATCTGGTTTAGTTGATTTCTTGATTAATACCTTCATTTATATTATATATATTATTTTTTTTTAAGATGAGTTTTATCAATTTTATATGCTTTTGATTTTGGATTGATTGAAGCATACACACGAGCCATTCCCCATTGCTCCGCTGATTTAACTTGTGGGCGAACAGATGCTCTGTTTGAATAAAATGCCCCCTCTCCTTTCTTCATTATAATCTTTAAACCAGATAATTTATATCCCGTCGTCTTACTAATATCTTGTAATGAATGAGATTTTGATAATGGTTTAAAACCATATTTGCGATTGTAATCTTGCTTATATGTCATTTATAATATAATATATATTTAATTCATTTTAACCTTATCCCTAAAATGTAACACCACAACCGTTTGGTCTAATATATTCTCAGCGAGAACCTCATTCTCATCACAAATGGAAATATCAAAAGTGTTAATTGTTAATGGTTGAGGATTGGCGAGTGAAGTATATACTCGGTCATTTGGTTCAAAATATAAAAGTCCAGCAGACGACCCCGTATTATCAAATTGAGGGATTGTATATAATATTTTTGATGGTCTCCCGACTGATGCGTTTAATGTTTTTTGAGTGAAATTATCCAGTCGTATGAATAGAGAACCAGATGAAAGAAGCTCTGGGACACTGACGGAATCATAAGACCAACCTAATCCCGCGGGGTTTCCACCACTTAAAGACGCTCCGTTTATATCTGGTCGTAAGATGGAAACATTTGGAAATCCTAATTTTCTTCCTATAAATGAATCTCGTGCTAAAGGTGTATTTGTATAAAAAGTCTTATCCTCTAATAATAAGACAGCGAAAATATAATTTTTCATAGTTACATTGGAGACGCTTGTCAAGACCCCATTGTAATCATAAACGGTGGCATTCCCAGCATCAAACATATATCTCCTATCAAGTTCATCAACTTCGCTATATGTTCCCGCCAATTCGTTTCTTGTAGTCCAATCGCATTCGGGATTGTTCCAAGTAGTAGATATCAAATTATTAACCTTACCACTGAACGCCGATAGTGTCATACTATATCCCACCTCAGAACCAGCAGTATCATCAAACTTCTCAATATAAAACTTTGGATATAACCACCAATTTGACTGTCCCATAGGTTTCGGATAATTCTCTTTATAATTTGTAGCGGGTGAATCAGACCAAGTAAAAAGGTCTTGAGAACAAAATAAAACCCAACCAGTATCATCAAGAGGATTGTTTGAGGTGCTTTTTGCTTTATTGTTATAATAGAACTTAACAATTTCATTTTCAACCCTTATGAGGAATTGCTTAATCCCCAGCGTATTCGTTGAGAGGTTGTATGGGGTGGCTCCTAATACGGGGTCTTGTCCCGCTTTGGGGGCAGTGAATCCATAATAGTCAATCTCTCTCATCCCCAATTCTCCATTGGCATCGTCCTTATTCACAGCACTCTGTCCGAGATGTAAGAAATAATTTCCATTTGAATCTCTAATGGAACGAACAACATAATCAAAAAACTGTGTATTTGATGGGGAGTTTCCTTTCGTTAAATTGTCTGTCGTTGGCATATTTCCGTCAGCGGGTCGCCATCTCGCATCCGTATCCATATCATCATTGTTTTTTGAACGGGCGAGGCCAAACGCCCATTCTGTTTTTGTCATTTTAAAATCACCGTTCGCATAATCAACCATAACCCCATCCAAATCAATTCTCATATTTCCATTTGATTGAGATATAGGATGATTTATAAGTGCCATTTGATTGTCAATGGTGTTATTTGTCGGGTCTGATGTCGGACTCGTGATTAATCCCGTCGCTGGAACCCAAGAAAGGGTTGGGTCTTCATCATTAATCCATTTATATGATGTAGTTAAAGAGGATACATTATCCAAATCAGCATCATCATCCTTGGTTTGTAAATAATTTAAGTCAAATCCTTTAAAAGCACCAGTAGTGGAATCATATAATCTATCACATTTAGGATAAAAAGTCTCTTGGAGAGTTCCCGTGGCAGAAACACTCTTTATCCCGAAAACATTAGGATGAGGCATCCCTTTTTTCATTGCGTTTGATACTCTTTCCTCAAATTGAATCAATGAAACATCCTCACTTTGTAACCCATCACCTAACGGACACCATATCGGAGTCCCAACTGTATTCGCCGAGGTTCTACCATCATTTAATTTTGCGAGGTCAATATTAAACATTGAATAGAAACCATCGTCGGGAGATATTCTTATTGAGTTACCTTTTGATAATTTAACACTCTGGACAGCGACTTCACTATTCGGGGATAGTGTTATTGTTTCTTTTAAAAAGTTTCTATAGTGAAAAGGAGCTTGGGCGATTCCGATATCTTTTACTCCCGCTTGAGTTAATTTGTTTCCAGTTATTACCAATGACATATCTTTTTTAATATACATAATATAAAAAAATAATATATTAAATATTAAAAATGGAAAAATGTAAGAAAGGCGGGTTTTGTTCTGAATATATATTTGATAAAGTTATGAAGCATCCCGAATATATTATCTTACCAGTATGCGAAAAACCGTCTGACACGGTATATCTTGAATGGTATAATCGCATCAATAGAGAAGATAAGTGTAAAAATATAAAATTAAGGAAACGAGTATATAGAGAATATCTTGAAGAAGAATCCAAAAAGACTGAACCCGTGGAACCCGT
>Ga0209337_1002319_pt1 | contig 13874 bp, 5 predicted proteins | sample LinPmetageLP53_FD_184044 | JGI IMG/M metagenome (GOLD analysis project Ga0209337, IMG submission 184044) | Marine viral communities from the Pacific Ocean - LP-53 (SPAdes) (version 2) | ecosystem: Environmental > Aquatic > Marine > Oceanic | place: Pacific Ocean | collected 2010-02-08
TGATACCCTTGATACCCTTGATACCCCTGATGCCCTCCCGATCCCTCTGGCCCTCCTTTGAGCGAGCGATCATCGAGAGCTACATAAGAATAGATCAACTCCTCAGTTAGTCCATCTGGGGCGGGATCGTAGTTTGCGCCCCACTTTGTTACGGCGTCTTTTACCGTAGCGTCTACATATTGCCCCCCAAGATGCTGGGAAGGATCAGCATATTTACGGCACGGAATTTTGAAATTCCCCGAAGCTCCAGCTAAGGGTGAACCACTAGCTACATAAGCGCCAGCAATTTCACTATAGTACCAGCCCGATTCCACTAAACCATTTTGAGGTAGTTCGGCCCGCGTGAAAGCCTTCCCCTTTTCCACGACGTAATAGTTTTGATCAATTTCTCTATAGCCGATAAAAAAAGTACTTAATTGCTGCAATCCATCAGAATCCAGATAATCCACAGGAAGCCCAAACTTGTGGTCATCGAGCGAAACTAATATCAACTCCTCCGTTTCCAGCGGAGGACTTGCTATTTCTATAAAAACAGACTTTTCCATTTTTTACATTATTCCTGTCACAAAAATATTTTCGACTTGACTCCCGCTTCCACTAACGGTGAGTTTAGCTATCAAAGGCAAAGAATCATAATAATTTAAATTAGTTACTATAATATCTACTTCTGACTCTACGCCTAACGGTAATTCTAAATTTTCTCTAAAAAATATAGTTTCTCCAGTGTAAGATAGATTATCACTGGGGATTTGTCCAGCTTCTCTGAAGTTGTAATACCCCGTTTGAGCCAATCCTTGTCCCGAACCCGTTAATAAATTAAATTGACCCGTAAACTCTTTGGTGTAGTCTCCTATAATTCCCGAAGCAGATGCTCCCGAGTACATACTTATTGTCCCTGAAAATCCGCTGGCGAGAACAGCGTCCCCAGAGCCCGTAATTGAAGGACTCCCTCCCGAAACAGATACAGTGGGAATTCCTGTATATCCTGAACCTCCCGATGCTAATTCGAACCCAGTAATAAACCCTAACCCAGTTAAAGCGTTTACGGCTGCTCCTGATCCTCCGCCATTTTCTACAAAAACCGTGGGGGTCGTTGAGTATCCCGCGCCTGACGCCGTTAAAGTAACTCCACTTAATCCTGGTATTAGATTAAGAGAAGGTACTCCCGTATACTTGCTTCCAAAATCAGTGACACCAACACTGGTAATCGCTCCCGCAACTGACGAAGAAGACGCTACCGCCGTCCTCCCTCCCTCCCTGCCGCCTTCAAATTCGAACACGGGCTGACTGAAATACCCCGCTCCACCCCCTACAACTTGCACCCCTATGACTCCTGAATAAATTAAAATGGTGGGATCACCACTTACGTAGCCACTTCCGCCGTTTAATACTCGGATTCCCGTTAATCCCCCCGAGGGGCTTACTACCCCCGTGACAGTTGCCCCAGTTCCTCCCCCTCCACTTATAACAATTTCAGGTGGGGAATTAGAAGAATAACCACTTCCATGCTCTTCCATATAAACACCCGTTAAAGCCCCCTCTATTACTCCTGTATGCCCACTGTAATAAGATAATGATACGTTAAGCGGTAAGCCAGTCCCATAGATAGGGCTTCCCGTGAATAAAATATATGAAGCTAAATAATTTCTGGATTGCTCCTGCAAGGCAGCCCCCCCTGAAGTCGGCAACAGAACAGAAAGATCATTTAAAGTTAAGGTCGGCTCGTAAAAAGGAGTACTCCCCGTAAGATTAAAAGTCTCTACCACCTCCCCGAAACTGGTATAAAGTGTTGCCTCAAAAGAATAAGGCGATTGATTCTGAATATTAGTCAAACCGCTAATCCCTAAAATTCCCGTTGCTTCAATGCCCGTCGAGTAAATAGTTAAAATCGAAAATAGCCCTGTCATGTCAGAAGTTAATATTTCTCCTGAAAAAATATCAAATTTACCATAAGCAGGATCATTAACTACTACTTCTCCTGTGAAATGCCCACTATCACCTAGGAGCTGATTCATGTTCTGCAAAGTCAAGATAGTTTGCCCCGAGCCATTGATAATTAAATTCTCAACATTTAAATTACACCCAGTACAATCTACAAAAAATCTATCTATTTTAAAATTATTTTTAACACCACTAAAGTTAATTCTTTCTTCATCTATATAATAATTATAATTATCTTGATTTATTTCTCCTGAAATTTGAAATAATCCTGTATCATAAGAAAAGGTGTAATTATCGCTAGGGTCTATCACCCTCCCTTCTACAAAATTAAAATCAAATTTTTGACCACTTCCTGAAAACCCAAACACGGCGCTTCCTGTGGTATTATCAATAGAGGCACTAAGGAAAAAATTATAATCTTCCTTTTCCTGAACCTTTCTATGTGTGGCTCCCGTAAAAATCATTTAAAATAAATTCCTTTGGGCTACAATCTGGGGCACGATTTCCTTTGTAAATAAATCTTGAGATGGGGGTGTTGCGGGGCGACTAGTCCACCCGACATTAGCAGTTATGCCTTGAGCGTCTATTGAGCATGATAATTTATTTAATCCATACGAAGGGCTCAAATAAGCTGCCAGTGGCCCAAAATCTAGATTTCCGAAAGTGACATCTACGCTATGCTTCACGGGGTCTAGGTTACCTTGATCGGAAAAGCTTTGCACAAATCTGTGATAATCCTCCAATGTTAAGAATCCAACTCCATGAATGTATATTTTGGTAATTACTATAGTCTCTCCCGTAATTGGGTTCTTGGCTGAAAATATTGGGTCGTTAGAGCTTACGTCATTTAAAGTAAGTCGGAGTTCTGAAACATTTCCCGCCGTAGTCAGCCTCTCGTCTCCTCGAAACTCCTCTATTTTTGGTGCGTAATACGCGCTCTTTACGTGTTCTTTATAATTAGCTAAATAAATGTCATTTATATTTGGATAAGTCCCCGCTGGCCCTACTATTAGAAGAGGACCCCTTACAGGTCCGTTAACCTTGCCCTTCTCTATCGGGGGAGCCCAACTAACAGAAAATCCCCCTCCGATAAAACCTAGAACTCCCTCCTGAAAGGGCTCTGCATCTTGAGCGTTGTAAATTTTACCTACTCCATTATTCGGCGTGACGCCTCCTGGAAGCAATTGGGGGTATCCCGTGCAATGATTACGGGGCTTACAAATTTCCTGCTCCATTCCCGCCTGAATTTCACACTTAAGGCTATTAGAGCAATCTAGCTTATTACCCATAGATTTACCCTTGTTGAAGTAGTAAGGGGTTTCGGCAGTGTTGATAGCGGGGTAAACGGGGCTTACATTTAAAATTTGTGCTATTCTTTCGGGCTTCGGAGCTATGAGGAGGCACGGAACGCTCTTATTCTTGATTCCGTCAATAACTTTTCCCATCGGCACATTTGTGCCTCCATATCGAGACCTTAATCGAGTTTCTATTAAGCCCGCTATTTTTTGAAAACGAGGCAAAAATGGTAAAGCTAAATCGATTACTCCATCATCAGTAGTCTCCCTAAAGACCTCTGCCGCTGCCTCTTGGTCAATGTTCCACGGAGCATCGTTTCTGTGAAATATTTTTATGCGTGAATCACTAAACCAATCATAATAACTCCAAGGATTAAAAGGAATAGCGCCCCACAAGTGCTTGGCGAAGGGCAATTTATATTGATTGGCGAGGCGTGTTTGTAAATCTGTCCCATTCATAGCTTCGGATGAAGTGGGGACATCTTGGGGTGCTGGGGACATTGATGAATTAACCTCGTATCTCCAATCCTGTCCAGTAAAGCATACCTTGTATCCTCCATATTTTTCGTCCGCGAAAGAATCAAAATTAGTGAAGAACCACTTTCCTAAAAAGTCTTCTGCAAAACTTTTTTCAAATTCTGCGTGTTTCGTGGCCACTTCGTCACTATACGTTCCCAGTATCATATCGAACTCTGTAACTCCAGTAGCTAAGAACTTTTCAGTAACGTGTCTATAAGTTTCTGTATCTAAGCATTCATCTATTATTTCATCTTGTAAATCCTTGTCCAGGGACCTGACCGCATTAAATCCTAGAGCTCGATACATTAACCCATCCCCCGCTCCCCCTTGCCATCTAGTGCCAGCAAGCCATGTCAAATATAGAGTGCGGAGACTTTGATCATACTTTGCTAAAGAACAGCATTGATTATACTCAAAGCCTGATCGATAACTCCGTGCCTTGAGTCCTAGAACGTCAGTGGTTTGGAAACATTTATAGGCAGTTCCGTAAAAAGTATTTTTTTCGAAACTTCTTTGCGTCCTGGGCTTTTTGTATACCGTAACTAAGTTATTCTTAAAAGAACCCTTCAGCGTTTTATCTTCTTGAACCGCTTCTACAAGTGAAGTGTTGCCAGCCTTAATTACCTTCGCTGTATTGGCTACGACATTTATAGCTGAACTTAAAACAGGGTTTCGCAAACCCACCTCCCTAACTACGGGGTCTAAAGACGTATAATCATAAACGAAAGACGTACCAAAATCGGCGCACCAACTGTTTAATACTGACCTTAATGTCCCCCAATGCGCTTTTCGTAATGTTGAATAGCCCATAGGAGTTAGAGACTTATCGGGTATCGCGATAGTGATGCCCATTTTAGCGCACGCTAACCTGAGCTCCTGAAAACTGTAATCTACCTGAGCGAGATCACAACTCGTCTTGGTAAATTTTTCATTTCCCAAAAATATATACCCCCCATCGCGAGGATTTCCTGACGATTGCAAAGTAGAGTTTCTTAGGAGTCTCTGCGTATAGATTGGTGGAACGTATATCTCTCCAGGCTGAAGCGGGTAAGTCGATGTTGCTGTACGTATTACGTTAGCATTCGGATCAGGGACTGCAATTACATTATTAATATAGCAAGGGGGGCACTCCACGGGTATCTTCGCTTGCTTGGCGGCTATTGTGTAATAGCGGTTCCCCAAGGTGTGTACCCCAACGCCGCCTATAAATACTCTATCTAAAACGTGCGAGCCGTCTACAAACTCCAGCTCTATAGTCTTAGAATCGCTTGAAGTGGATTTTTTTTCGCTCACTAAGTAACACCACATGCTAAGGTCGTTGCCTATACTTAGCCTATAAGGGTCTCTGTAACTTAACGGGTGATCTCTATATCTGCCTACCTCATTGATGAGCCCGATGTTGATAGAAGTTGGGTCGTCTGAGATTCCTATATCGATATTTAATGACTTAATATAAGCATTATCAAACTTTCCTGGCTCAAAAGTCGCTGAACTAGAGGAAAGATTAATCTGCGGTATAGATTGTATACTCGTAGCGTTAGGCATCCTTTTTCCTTATTCCTATGTTAAAATACACCAAAAATTGGCATTTAAGTATTAAAAAAATTATTACTATTATTGTATATAGTGTTGCTGAATCCCGTAATAAAAGTAGGAGATTTCATTAAACTAACATTAGAGACTCTTAGGTAGTCTTCATTAAGCATAACTCTTTTTCTATTCAACCATACCTGTTCTTCTACTAAATCTATGTTAGTATTTATAAATTGATTGGTTGTTCCTGTAAAATGAATATAATTATCTGAAATTCTAGGTAAAAATATTACGTTACCCGTGCTGTATTGAGAATTTTGCACTTGTGTGGCTACCAAGGTGACCTCGGAAGCCGTTTGGGTGTAATCTAGCCCCGACACGAGCTTATAACCAGCAAGATAAAGGTCGTTGGCGTTTGTAGTGGGTAAACTGTAATTGTTTTGATCTATAAAAGCTTCTGCCGTCGCCGTAACGGAAGGTTCCCCGCCGCTTATGGTAACAGTGGGGGCAATTACGTGCCCTGATCCACCAGAGGTTAAAATTAGGCCAGTTACTTTAGTCGTCCCATCGGCTTCTCCCGTGATCGCCGTAGCCGCCGTATTTTCTCCTCCTGAGAATATTACAGTGGGAACAGAAGTGTAGCCGCTTCCCGAATTTACTACATCAAGACCTGTGACCGTAAACCCTGAAAAGGCATAAACTGAATTCTGATCCCCTGAAATCCTATCGAATATTATAGTGTCGCTTCCACTAAAATTATTATTTGTAAAATTTATATTTTTAGAATTTAATTGCCCGTCAACGATTGTAAATTCTGAGCCCGAATATTGAGCTAAACCATTTGCGAAGACATTAATATTCCCTCCCGAGTAACCTGTGGAGGTAAAAAAATCAGCGCCATCCACCAAGGAGGCTTGCAAATTTAGCATATCAGGATAAAAGGCGGTAAAAGAATACAATTCGATAACGCTGCCTTCAGGCACTTTATCTAAAAAGGTTATCCCTTGCTCCGCATACTTTAAGGTTTTGCTATAATTAACGGCGTGAGTACTCGCTATTTCAGTTAAATCTACGCCTGTAACATATCCCGATCCCGTAAGATAGGTGACCACTTGCCCGAATAGGTCCCCCGAAACACCAGAATTTTTATAAAAATTTATATCTCCGCACAAACAAGTTTCTATGGTCTGGTATAGGGTTGAAACGTATCCCGTAATTCCAGTTCCCGTTAGGCCACTTAAGTTAATATCTACCCCCGTTACCTCTAGACCGCTCACTAAAGTCTGATCAGTTCGCCCAGATTGTATCCCTGAATAAAAGTAATTTTCTGCTATTATGTTTTGCGTATCTCCCGCTAAAGATTTTTTATATAAAATAAAAGAATCCATATTTCCACTAAACCCAACATAATTAGGATTCGTCCCCGTGGGAAAATTGCCGATATTTAAAGTATCAGAGGCAACAAAATTAGAGAGTTCGAACTCTTCGCTTTCGTGTTCAAAAGAACCAATGTCATGATTAGTTATAAGTATTGTGTCTACATTTTGACTAACTGATATCAAATTATTAATTCCCACATCTTTAGAATGGGTTAAAATTTTTCTAGAATTGCCAGAGTCTATGTATTCAAAATAAGGTCTATTAGAAGCATTTAACCCGAAATTGAAGCCAGACGTACCCGTATAGTTATCCATTGTCGAAACTAAAACTCGGGCCATGTTCCCCTGCGTAGACACGGGCTCATTATAATCTGCAAAGAAAGTCCACTCTCCTGTGGGGATTTTTTCCACTACTTGAAAAACATCAGCCCCTGTAAATAGCCCCGAGGAGGTGGAAAGATTATCCATGACATGCGAACTGCACGACGTAGAAATGGCGGGAGAAGTTTCTACCACGGGACGAGTAACGTCGCCATTATAAGCTTGTTCTCCAGTCGTATACAAATCATTGAAAAGCAAACAGCCGCTTCCGCTTTCGAAAGTATAAACCGCCTGAATGCTCCCCGTAGATAAATCGTTTATCCCGAAAATAAGTTTTAAAGTCTCAGCATCCATTTATTGATAAAAGCTTGTAGGATTTACGAAAGTATACGTTTGGGAGATGGAAGAGTCAAAGAATTGTTGGCTGCCCGCCGCAGAAGTAAGCCTCGGAGCCATTGTGCTCTCACTTTCTATCACAAGGTCTGTAGCTCCGCCCACAAGGCTACTTCTCAGCAGATCAGAATAAACATGCATACCATTTAGAAAGTCGAAATTACTTTGAGAGTAAGAAATTAGTGTGGCCTGAGAATTGATGGTCATAGCTACGCTTTCGCGAGTTTGAGTATTTATGTCAAAAAGTCCATAAAGACCATTCTGATTGCAGCTCGCTTTAGCTGCGTATGTATTCAGACTCGGAACAACATCTACTTTGTAGTTAAAAATTTTATAATTAGTCTTATAATCGGCGTTATTATAAGAAGCAGAACACTTTACCGTTCCGTTAATATCGTCGAAAGTTACACTAAAATTTGTAGGGGAAGGGTTTAAGGCCCATGCTACATTTCCGTAAATAGTGTTATAGTTAACACCTGTATACACTTCATTAGCCAAAGAAAATAAAGCCGAGTCTACATAAGAATGATAGTATCCTGATTTTAGAGCAAATTGATCGCGATTATTACCACGAGCTTTTATTTCTCCATCAATACTAACCGTGGCAGTATCTGAGATATCGTCAGTGTCAACTGAGACGCTGTAATCAAAAAAAACGCCTGTGCCCAAATCCGAAAAAATTAAATTATTGTCAAAAGAAGCGTTTACTTTTATCGTTCTGTTAGTGTCGGCGGTATCACTTACTCCAATACTTAGAGGCAGTCTGCATAAATCCCCTCCCATCACTCCCGTTGCGATGCTAAATAAAGTTCCTGTCGTTGCTTTATTGCTTCGTATTACAGCGGGAGAAGCGTATTTATCTCCTTCCACACTATGATTAACGGTGACCTCTACATAGTCGGAATCAACGCCCGAAGATATAGAAGTATCGATTATGTTAATATAACCAGGAGTAATAGCCACGTCTCCTATCGCTCCAGTTTGCACTGTATATTGAATAGCGCAACTATAGGTTCCCTCCACCCTATTTATATCTTTACTTATATCCGTTAAAACTAAGTTCGCGTTATCGATGCCGCCAATAAATTGAGGTATAATTTTATTAATATTATAGCCTGTTCGTGCTTCAACAAAATTTTTCGCATTAGTAATGGCAATCTCAGAGGACGAGCTCGTGTTCGTGGTAAAGCCTTGCGCGGAAATGGTGTGGGAAATATTTACCGTTCCATTTTCGTTATCTGTGAACGATACCGAATCTTGAGGCTCCATTACCCCGAATGTACCTAAAAATTCGTTATCATCGATACACTCCAAAGATATAGTATAGTCCTGCGATCCCCAATTAGCGGGAGAAAAATCGACACTTTTTACCATGCACCCTTCAAAGATTTCATACGAAGTGCTGTTTTCGTAGATACCTAACTTATTAAAACTTTCACTAAATCCGTTTAATATTTTAGTTCTATCATTAAGTATGGAAATAGTATTTAAATTCTCTCCAGCAACAGGCTCTGACCCAATAATTTTTCCAGCTAAAGTAAGCGTCGTTACTTGACACCATTTTTTACCCTGATAAACTAGCTCTTGAGAACGAGAAACGTAAGGAGTGGGCATACCCGAAAAATTAAAATAATTAGAAGAAAAATCACTTCCATATCTTATTTCTACGGTATGTTCATTAACGGCCATCTATATCTTAGTCCAGTTAGGTAGTTGCAGCGTTAAAAGCTAAATTCAATTCGGGAAGGCTACCCCCAACCGACCTTCCCATTGTAAAGGTGGCGCTTACGCCCATAGTAAAAGCATTATCTGAGCCAAAGGAATAATTAGCGGAGGTGACGTAAATCTGCCCCCTATCTAAGCTTCTAATTAAATTGTTGTTTGCAAAAACCATATAAGCGTCTTGGAGGGCTTCAATTTTTACCGTATTTATAGCCGACGTAGGGGTAGGTCGAGTTTCTAAATTACTAGTGAACTGATTTCTCCTGAGCTGCCCTTCCATTGTGGAATCTCTAGTTCCTAGCGAGGTCTGCCCAGGAGTATGCAATAAGTCTACGCTTATATTAGGAATTTGGACAACACTTTGGGTTGGGATGCCTATTTTATCGGAATGAATAATTTTTTTTCTAGCAAAAACAGGGTCTGTAGTTCTATCAAACACTGATCCATCGCTTGTGAACGCATAGGTATAGGCTATTTCTTTTCCATATTTTGGAATATCAAATTTGTTATTTAAATTTTTTAAAATATATTGATTACTTGGGGCAACAACAGTATCAAAAAATGCAACGCATCTAGATTTTACCGTACTTCTGGAGGGTATAATGCTATAGGGATTAAAATTAGTTGATTTTGGATTAATAGAAGTAACAGTTCCGTTTTCAGTAACAGTAATTATATCAGCGTCATTCCAGTCCAGAACAACTGTTCGCGCCTCGATGGTCGTTAAATTTTTAATGTTGAGATTGTCGGTATACTCTACATCGTAAGAAGATTTTCCGTCGCTATTATTAATACTTTTATTTTTTTGAATAGCTTGATTATATAATGTACTCGCATTAGACCCTAAGTAATCTTTATAAGAATTGTATACAGTATTGCAGCGTGCGTAAGAATTTCCTAATTCAATATCCAAAGCACTTTTCGCTTCTTCTAAAAACTCTGGAGATCGCGGTGATATTTCACCTTCTTCTTTTACGGTTACTATCCCGAGCTGATTAAAAGAAAAATTATTAGAGACTTGCAGGGAATAAGTAGTCATTCCACTTGGTAAAAGACTGAACTTCTTTTCAAAAGTACACCCTCCCCCTACTAGATTATAACTTTCAGTGAAATATTTTCGCGAAGCGGCTGAAATGCTCCCGTAGGAATCAGGGATAACAGTAGAAAATTGAGTGGGGGTTTGGTTAAATAAATTTGTTGCTAAAGTTTTTGCTCCTGAAATAGGGTCTAAAGTGCTTCCATCGCTAGTTACTCCCGACGTATAAGTGATGTCTAGAGAATGAGTTAAATTATAAATATTTTCTTTGCTTAATTCTATCGAAAAATCTTCAGAAAAAGATTCTAGGTATTCGGGACTGGGAACCGTTACTCCTTCCAAGGAACTTCCTAAGTTACCACTCTTATAAACTTCTAAATCTGCGCTATATTTTCCATATAAGATTTGAGTTTCGTCAGTGGCTTGTGACGCGGGAAAATCTATATTAACCAACCTCCCTGTTCCGAACCCTGTTCCATTAATTATGATGTTTTCGCATACAGCCTCAGAACTGGAAGCGGCAGTTACGTAGCTGTCTATAACGGCGAGTGCTTGTCTTACTCCTTTATAGTCGCTATTGGAAGTGCGAACATCTATGTAGCCTTCTACAGATATAGTGTCTACTGATCTGTACTGAGCGGTTCTTTCCCCGAAATAATCATTGCGGCGTTGTACCCCTAAAATATATGCATTAGTAAATTCCATTGGATTTTAAACGAGGGGAGGCGCTCCCGCTGTAGAAGCGGATTGATTTTTTTCCACTAGACCTATGCGAGTTTTTATGTTTTGTATGTCCTTCACCGTGCCATCCGCGTCTGTCACCGTTATTTGGATGGGTGCAGTTGCCATCAATTCTCCTTGTGCGGCGTTTTCGTCGGCTTTTTCTTGTATTTTTTCTGACGCAGTGTTCAGGAACGAGGTAAGCGTGGTCACCCATTGCGGGGGCTCCTGATCATAGTTTGCCGAGGCTGCGTCCGTAGACGCTTTAACCCGTTTATTCATAAGTTGGTCACTGAGAGGGCCAAGGGTATTGTTGCCTTTATATGCGTTGGGGTCTATTTGTCTGGGCTGAATTTGATTTGGGCCAGCCGTGCCATCACCACCTCGTATGACGCCTCGGCCTTGGCCAATAGCATATGGTCGCATAGCTGGCTCTTTGTTCTCCGCGAGGTAGGTGGAGGGGTGCTGACCCGAGGCCCTCCAGTCGTCCATTATAGCGACTTGATTGGGTGACCCACTACCATTCGGCATCGAGCCCGCCGCCTGAAGGTTAGCCATAGTGAGCCTTAAGGAGTTGAATATGTCCCGTAGGGCATTGATTCTGTCTGCGGCGGGCTGGACGTTTGCGCTGTCGCCTGTTCCTATTGGCATCGCCCGCGAAACTCCGAACCGTCTTTTATCCTCTGGAGACATGTTATCCTTAGCGTCTTTGGAAAGACCAGCGTAAGCTCCTCTTTGTGCTTTGATAGACTGTTCCAGCTCCTCCAGTGCATTCTGGACCTCCAATGCTTGGGCCTTGGCCTCGGCAGCCGTCTCAGGCTTACTCGTATCGTTCGCTAATGTCGATAGCTTGGCCTCCGCCTCTCGCCGCTTCTTAGTAGCATCTAGGAATTTCTTTGCCGCTTCATTACTATCGGCAGCAGCGTCCATCTGCCCCGCCATGCCGCCACGAGGGTTTAGACCTCCACCCGAACCCGCTCCAAGAATCCCGCCACCCTGAGGGTTTTGTATTTGACTAAAGTTGTTGCCCGTAAGAGCATCTGCCATTCTTTTGGTATTAGCAGCGGTATCCCTATTAGCTGTTACGTCGCTCTGCTGTAAAGCGGCAAGCGTCTGCTGGACGCCTAACATTTTTTCAATATTGGCGGGCATTTTTTGTCTCTTGAATTCCAAGGCTGTTTGGGTGGCTGCTATTTCTGCGAAATTTTGACTACGAAGAGTGTTGGCGAGGTCAGCCAGCTCCGTATCGCCCGTTTCGCTAGCAGCCTGATCCAACACATCCGCTCTAGCAAAAGCTCTTCCCTTTAGGCTCTGAGCTAACCCAGTTTGTACCTTGTCTTTCAATTTATCAGCGGCTGGGCCCATCATATCTGCCCCTACGAATTCATTTAAATTACCGAGTAAGTTCCCCGATGCTTGACCCGTTTTCACGGAGTCTCCCCTTCCTCTAGCCGTTACATAATCGTCAACACTCCGATTGAAGTTGTCTTCCATCGCGTCCATTCGTTTGGGATCAAGGAAACCTTTTATCCCCCCGCCCACCTTCTTTTGCTGATCAATTTTATTTTGAGCTTCAGCTAATTTCTTCTGTAACTCAGCCATTTTCAATTGCTCTTTACGAGTTGCTTCAGCTTTGTCCATAGCAGCCATTTGCTCGGCTAGTATCTTCTCCAATCCAAGCCCCCCCATACCCGCTTTTTTGATCTCATCAAGAAATGCACCCCCTCCCGCTGGTTGTTGATCGATTACATCTTTTAGGGATTTCATCATCCCCCCCGCGCCTCCTGAATTCGCTCGGGCTCCAGTTCTTTTTAACGAACCCACAAGCGATTGCATTTCTGGTGTTACATCCGTACCCCCCGCCTCTACTTTTTCAATTAGTGACTTAAGTGGGCCCTGTTCCATTACGGCGTCAAACATGTCTTGACTTCCCGTCTTTTGTATCTCGCGAGAACTCTTGCCAAATTCTTCTTGGATTCCCGCTCTCTTTACCTCATCATCTCGATCAGTAATAGCAATAGCGCTACTAAATTGTTTCGCTAGCTTTGCGCCCCCCTTCAACGTGGCCATTTCGAAGTCTCGGTCAAATTGTTTAGCGGCCATAACAGAGTCACGAAAAGCGCTGTCTAGGATAACTCCCATGTTAGTCATCGCATTTAGCGCTTCATTAGTTTTCTTTATCTGGCCCGCAACGGCGGCGGCAGCGGCAGCATTTGCGTCAAGTATTGCTTTTAGTCTCTCAAATTCCCTTCTCTCTTTTCCAGCTGCCGTGGTGACTAGCATCATCTCGAGCGCTAGCTGGTAAGTGTTTGATCCTGCGCCGTTAACAAAACCCGCCGCAGTATCAGCCGCTACGCCAAGCTTGCGGAGTTCATCAATCAATATCTTTTCGGATTCTTCGTTTGTAGCACCTTTGTTTACTTTGACTCTAATTTTGTTCAGGGCCTCCTTCTTCTGGGCGTCGTCCATTTTATTGAATTTAGGGCTGCCCTCAAGTAAATTTAGGAGGTCTTGGGCGTCTCCTTTCATTTGTTTATCTCCTCGCTCTGACCGCGTAGTGCCCATGCTTGGGTCATCAACATATTTACTTTTGTTTTTCTCCGTTTCAGCTTTTATTGTGTCCTGACTGCCCTTCCAGTTGCTGTACAAGAAGTATGCCGCAAGCCCCCCAACCGCTAGAGCAATTAGGCCGAGTGGGCTGGCTAGGGCAGCAAACGGGGCGGCTCCGTCGTCAGCAAGGTCAGTCGCCGCCTTTGTTCGTACAGCCGCAATGATTCCAAGCGCGTTCAATTTATCATTCGCCCAAGTTGTCGCCGCCGTGGCTTGATTGGCTGCGATCTCCGCCACACTCCCAGCTTTGGTAATGGCGGCCATCGCGAGTAGCCCTACCTTAATTGCTACCAACGCCGCAATCGTAGCGGCCCCTATCGTGAGGTACTTTTTCATCGATTCCTCTTTGGCAGTTTGATTTATAGCTTTTATGGTGTCTTTTTGGGCAGCGAGTGCTTTTGAAGC
>Ga0209337_1002320_pt1 | contig 13874 bp, 5 predicted proteins | sample LinPmetageLP53_FD_184044 | JGI IMG/M metagenome (GOLD analysis project Ga0209337, IMG submission 184044) | Marine viral communities from the Pacific Ocean - LP-53 (SPAdes) (version 2) | ecosystem: Environmental > Aquatic > Marine > Oceanic | place: Pacific Ocean | collected 2010-02-08
TGTGAATTATGTCCTTCTATTTAGAGATTAAAGCATCATTATTAAAAGATGTAGTTAAAGCAATTGAAAATATAAATGCCGAGTCAATTTGGGTCATAGACCATGAAGGGATTTATATCCGTATGGCGGATGTTTATAGATACAAAATGCTAGAAATTAATATCAACCATCGTGATATGGTGAATTTTAAGTTTGAATCGGATAAACCATATTATTTAGGTTTAGTAATTGATAGATTAAAAGATGTAACAAAAACTTTAAAAGGTTCTGATTTATTAATTATGGATTATGATAATGATAATTATTTTATTACTGCTGAATCAAATGGTTTAAAAAGAAATATTAAGTTAATCGACATTTCATTAATAGGGCAACCTCCTGAGTTAGTTATGAATCAAGATTATCAATCCACCATTGAATCTAAAAAGATGTTATCATTTTTAAAGGCTATTTCTAAATCAATTTCTTTTGATGTTATTGTATCTGAAGAACAATTTATAATTAGGTCTGAAACTGACGAAGGGTTGGCAGAAATTTCTTGGCCTTCTGAAGATTGTAGTTTAAATACGATATTAGATAAATCCACAATTAATTTTTCTACTGCTGAAATAACTAAGGCGTTAGTGGCCTGTAAAAACAATCTGACAATTAAAGGTTCACATGATTCTCCCATTTCCTTTGAATGGGATTTAGCCTCTAACTCAAATATAAAATCATTAGTTGCACCGAGGGTTTAATATGAGAAAAAAGCCTAAGATTTTTGATTCTATTAAAACTATGATTGATATTGGTGAGGAAATAACTGCCCAACAAGTAATAGATAGATTGATTAATATGGGTCGGAAAGAAATCCCTACTAAAAAATCCCTTTCAGTAAAATTTAAGAACGATAAACAATTTGTAGTTATTAAAAGAGGTAGATGTCCGACTATATTTAAACGTATTCTTTAAGTAGCAGTATGAATATTTTATAATTATGCCAAAGAATACTTCAATAGAGGTTAATAAAATTGAAGATTTTATTATGGAAGATGATAAATTTACCAATCTCGGTGAATGGCACGATTCAATTATAGAGGATTTAAAAAACTTAGCATATAGACAAAGTAATGGAACTCTAAAAACGGATATAAATAAAAAAACAAATCTAATAATGTCGCAAAACATGAGCGATGCTTTGCGTAAGGATTTAGAATTTAGATATGAATTACAAGGAGAAACTGAAAGATTAAAAAAGATAGAAAGAAACTTAATCGGAAAATATAGAATTGATGTCATAGAAGATTCTGTAAAAAAGGATAGGTTAAGTATATTAAATAAGTTTATAGATTATTTTAATAATAACGAAGTTACTAATACATATGTAGTCAAAAAAGATATTAATGAAAAAAGAGACAATGAAGTAGAATTATCTTTAACTGATGCGATTAGGAGAGGACTTATAATAGCGTCAATTGACACCAATAAAAAATTATCTATTGGAACTGTAATCGCCACATTAAATAAATATCCAGTAAAGGGTATAGATAGAGGGATGTTTGGAAAGGAGTTAAATGCCGGACCAAGTAAAAATCAACTAGGTGAATTTATTTCATTTTACGAAGATAAAACAATCAAAGATTTAAAAAAATTATTATTTGAAGAGTTTCCTAATTTTGAATTCGATTCTAAAGTAAAAGAAGAACAAATTTATGATGTGGAATATTTTTTCCCACCCGGAGAAGTTTTTCCTAGTCTGGTGTATTGTGATAATAAAACCACTAAAGAAGAATTAGATTTCCCTTTAATAGGATTGATTAGAAAATTCAAGGTCAAATCTAATCCTGAACTGATGAAAATTTTTAATTGGATGATGAGTCATCAACCTACTGGACCTGAATTTCCTACGTCATCAGCAGGTAGTTATGTTTTAGTCATAACTAATAGACCATCCTCATTATTGAGGCTTACTGAAGGAACTCCTTGGGCTAAGATGGGTGCTTGCACTAGATGGGGTGGTCAGGCTGGACCTCAACACCCGGACTATGGGGGACCAGTTTCAGGATGGACTGGATGGACTGATGTTAAAAATATGAATTTAATAGCCTTTATTTTTGCTAACGGGGGAAAAACAGGTGATGTAAAACAAAGCGACTTAAAGGACATTAATTCTGATTGGCCGATTGTTTATGATGATACCTTGATAGGACGATGTTCTTTACGTTGGGGCTATGTTTCAAAAGATGATAGTGTAAAAAGTTTGTTTAAAAAAATTAAACTTGATACATATGATAATTCAAGACCTATTGGATTTAGTATTGAACCTTGGAAAGGGGTGTCAAACTATAATATACAGGCTATCACAACAGGAGCCATTATTGAAGTTTTAGATAGGGCTGAATTAAGTGAACGTAATTGGGAAAGTTTAGTAAGCCCCCAACGTCATCAGGGTGCAACAGACCGTTCAAAGCCTCCTTCAACATCTGGTGTAACTGGACCTTATGGTGCCCAATATGTAATTAAAAAACAGTCAATAGTCAATGGTTATTATATTGATGAAAAAGTAGATTTATTTGCAGAACAAAAATTAATCGCCACATCAGATTCTCTTTTAATTGGAGATGCGATGGCCTTAGCAAAAAGAAGAATTCCGATTGAAGTAAGAAACTTATTAGCACAAAATCCAAGAATTTGGCTATTTCCCAAGGCCGTTAATGAATTAATTAGGATGAAAAATTATAATACTAATATGATTTTATTAGATTCTCCATTTTGCAATACTAATAATGTATTTGAAATTTTTAATTCATTGGCAAGTTTTGATATTGCAGAACAACAATTGCTTATTACAGCAATTATGAATAGCAGTTCTTTTAATTCCTCAATCGAAGAAAGATTGATTAATTACTTATTAAACAACCAAATTATTTATGAAAAATATTTTAACAAATTTGACACCTATAAAAAAATAAACAAGAAGTATGAAGAAAAAATTAGTTATGGGTTATTTTTATTAACTCTATCGTCAGATATTTATACTACTAAAGCCACCATACCGTTATCAGATTCATTTGGTGATGGATATAAAATAGTCCATTATCCATATTCAATAAACATTATTAACCAAAATATAGATTTTTTAGAGGAGATTGGCAAAAAAATAAAAAGAAAAAGAAGAGGAGATATTAAAAATAGAAACTTAGAACGTGATTTTTTAACACTTTCAAATACCCTACTGTTTGCCCAAAATATTAATACAACAAATTATATAAAGGTAATAAAAATCATGACTGATGTTTTAATAAATAATAATAATGAAACTAAGTTTCCTAGTGGTTATGGCTTATCAGCATTATCAATAAATATGGTTTTTATTTCTTACTTATTAAATTATAATAACTTGAATAATAATCAGATAAGAAATTATAATATTGAAATTTCAAAATTTATAATTGAAAAGACAGAATACCAATCCGATAAAGAAATATTAAATGTGAAACAAATGATAGAGAGTTTTATTTTAAGTTGTAGTGATAAATCATATGTATTTGCCGATAGACAAATTACTGATGATGGAGAACTTAGTTTATATTATGTTTTAGAATATTACTTAGCCCTATTTAATTATCGTTCCGCTAAAGACGACCAAGTAGAAACAATAATAAATATGGTTAATTTAGGTTTATACTTATTATTAAACTCAAATAAACAAACTTTGCAATATTGTAATTCACTACAAGATTTAGAGGAATTATTTCAACAAGATTTAGAAAATTTATTAACCTCTAAATCTTCTTATAACTACCAAGATAATATGAGATTATTATTACTTTCTAATACAATTGATTGTGAAAACAATGGTTGGATAGGGGAGAAATTAATAATAAATCCGGTGGAAAGATTAAATTTATTCAAAGGATTTTCAAATCCTAAGCCTTATCTAAAAATATTTAACGAAGATATTAGAGATATGATTCAATCTTCAATAATAGAAAACAAAAAATTAATGGCATATAAAGAGGACATCGAAAATTATATTCTTGAAGAAATTATGGAAAACAAAATCTATGTTGTGTTTCCTAATATTAGCCGCAAGACAGTTGAGAACTCCAATATTGAATTTGATGTCCTTTTAGAGAAATCTAATATAACATCCCTTGAATTATCCACTTATTTAACCGAGACTGAACAAATAGAAAATCTATTCAATATAGTTTTACAAGATTGTGTCGGAGAGTTTTTTTCAGAAATCAACTATGTTCAAAGAAATCCATTACCTAGTTTAGGAGAAGAAGAATTGTTAAACTTAGATATAGAAGAGTTTGATGAATTAAACACGCTCATTGACAACATTAAACAAAGCCAAGAATGGAAAAACATTGATTTTGGTTCGCTTTTGATTCATTTAAATTATCAATATAAGGGAAAACATTTCGGATTTGTTAATAATAATTATCTTCCCTCACAAATACAAAATTTTATAGGAAATGATTTAGAAGATGTTTTAATTGAATATGATGGCGTTTACGATTTATATCCTGATGATTTTAACAATATATTGGTGCAGTTGGCTTTAAATAATAACTTATCTTTAGATTCGATTCAAACAATGATACAGGCTACTGACCTATTGAAAATATCTGAAATAAAAAGAAATTTAGCCACTAATAACAATACACCCATTAAATATCTTATTTCCGAGAACCTAAGTGATGCTAAGTCTTTATTTAATCTATATCCTTATGAAGTTTTATTAAACAATCAAATAACTGCGAATAAATTTTACGAATTGTATAATCAAGTTTTTGAAATAATTACAACTAAAATTGGAGATAGAAATTTCGATTGGGAAGATTTTATGAAAAATAAAATTGAAAAATTAATGGCTGTTGAAAAGGGTAATAACTTGAGAAAGGATATGGAAATAATACTTTATGAGGAGAGACAAGATATAGATTACTGGAGAGGTGGTTATAATTTGTCTAAAAGATTCAAAAAGGAACTTAATTCCACTAATATTTGGTTAAATAGTGGAGGGGCTGGAGGAGTAGCCGATTATCCTATTATACCAAATCCTGAGTATCAAAAATTTGGAATTTTAAAATGGAGTTCAGATAAAAATAGGAATGAAATGTTTAATATTAAAAAACATAAATTCCAATCCAAAAATTTATTACATATTGAAGGCGAAAAAACATTTTTTAATGAGCAAGAACATTTACAAAGTAATAATATTAACGAAAGCATACCAATCAACGAGTTGTTTGGTTTTATACCTGAGCAAGAAAGAGAACTCGGAATAATGCTACAATTTTGTAATGATTGTTTTAAAAGAACTACTGCTGCTGGAAAACCCATAAGATATAGGTTCGAAAACCAAGAAGCAATAGATAATCACTTAGTATTAAAACATGAAGTAGGTGAAGAAGTCGAAATATTAGAGATGGGTATGAAAGTAAAAAAATGGACGCATGAAAATATTTTCTCCATTCAGGACAATAGACCTACTAATCCCAAGACTTTAAAAATACCTGCTTGGAGAACTGAATTAACCGAAGAATTTTTTAATAACCTCATCAATTCATTAGCAATCAAGATAGGAAGCCTAGAACTATATGATAGAATCGCTCCATCTCTCCCAATCAAATGTCAAACAGGAAAATCCGAGTTTATATTTACAATAGAAGATATGCTAAAAAACATCAACCAATCCCAATCGTGGTCGGTGGATTTTATAGACGATAATTTGGATTTAATCTGTAATAAATTAGAACAAAATTATCAGATAGAAGATATGTGGAATAATTTTATAATTACTGACAATTTTATTACCTATTCAATCGAACTATTTAATAACGATTCTAATAACCATAATAATTTAATGCTATATTTATTAAATCTAGTTGATTTGAACAGAATTGAAAAACCAGTTTTAAAGGAATTATCTTCAAAAATAGGCGATGTAAATCTCCTTGTATTGCTAGATAATTTTTTATTATAGGTTAAGTTTTAAATAGTCGCACCCTAATTTGTGAATATGGCATTAGAGGATTTTAAAATTCAATTTGAGGAACTTCATACCATTAGAACTAAATATAATGAAAAACCATATTTCGAACCTCTTCCAAACTACCCTGAAGAATTAGATAGTTATAATATAAAAAATAATTCCGATTCAAGAGAACAATTAAATCAGGAAATAATAGATGGTTGGACTAAAAAACTTAAAAATGAAATTAATAATCAACCCCACCACCCTAATTCTGCAATATATGGGAATACCAAGTATCGTTCACTAATTGAGGAAACTTATGATGGCAACCCGAAAAAATTTTTAAAAGAAACTAATCCAAAAAAATGGTTATCAATGGATAATTTAATTAGTTCTGTTCCAATTTCAAAAAATTATTGGTTTAGAGGTGGCGGTGGGATTGGTAATGAAGGTGCAAGGCTTGGGTCCTTTCAGAATTGGGATTCTAAATTTTCATCAGAAGATATTATTAGAGGTATGATAAAAAACAAAGTCGAAAGAAGAGATATTGATGGCAATAGCCATAATGTCGCAACTTTAGGAGAGCATTCAAGAATTTTTGATTTAGTAAATGGAGTTTACGCGATAAAAGCAAGTAGTTCAAAACCATTTGCTCAAATAAGCGTATATCTTATGCAATTTATCAGTATATTAAACTCAGAGGATAGTTTAGAGTATTTAAGAGTGATTAATCCATTAACAGGGAAACCGATTTCAGAAAATACTGAACAAATACAATACGAATTTCAAAATCCTAATGCTATTTATCATAAAGATTTATCTTTTAAAATTCTTGAAGAAGTAACAACTGGAATTGAAAGTGATGTAGATATAGATATAGATTTTGACATATTAATCCGATATTTTTTATCTCAAGAAAAGATAACCCAAAAGTCTCTAAGAAGTCCTTTGTCAGTCATGGGGCCTATTCAAGGTTATTTCCGACAAGAACCTTATAAGTCTGCATTGGAAAAATTAGGTATGGGTCCGGCTGAATTAGCAACAGTAATTAGAGAACGAAATCCACAGGATATATTTGATTTGGTTAATGACTCAGATGATAATGAGTTGCAAGAGTTTATAAATATCCATAAGCCGAGAATATATGTTGAAACTACAGTTGAGACAGAATTGATTTATGTGATTAAAAAAATAAGCATTGTAGATATTTTATCTAAAATAGTTGATAAAGATGCTAAAGCGAATCTGATGCAATATAGGCCAAAAAGTTCTAAAAAGGATAGAGGTGGCGTTTTAGTAGAAAATCGAATGAATGATATATTAGTGGAAGAGGAAAATTATCTTATTTGGATTACAAATAATCCATTGGATGTTATTATGTCCAATACATCAAGAGAATGGGGTATTAATAATTCCCGCAGATGGGATGGAGTAAATATGACTGGATATACAAGTTGTATTAATTATAATGGGATGTTTTCATCTGGACCTTACTTTGATTTTTATAATGGTAATGGTGTTGCTTATGTAGCAAAAATAGGAGAGGGAGTAATTGATGATTATACAGATAAGATGAAGAGTGGTGATTTTGATGATTTAACTCCTAAAGAATTGTTTGATAGTAAATTAGTTACAAAAGTAGGCAGATTTAGCCTTAGATGGGGGGAAAAATTCGATAAAGAAGATTCAAGTGATGATTCAAAATCCGCATCGAGGAATATTGGATGGGGTATTGGAATTGAAACAACTGCTTACCCTAGAGAACAAACTTGGTCGAGTGCGATTATTAGTTCATTAGCAATAATGTTTAAAAAGATTAAAGATACTAGAGGAAATAGTATTTGGGATTCTTACTCAACAGGAAAAGATGATGAAAGGATAAACAAGGCCGTCAATAGAGTTACAGCACCCTATAAAAATGGTTGGTCATATTTAGATTATAATGGAGATGGATATAGTGGTTCAATAGAATCTGGAAACTATGATTGTGTTGGTATAAATGCATCTGTGCTAAAATTAATCCCTAATTATAATAGAGGATTGAGATTTGGCGCAAGGAGTTCAAGTGCAGCAGAAATGATGGACATTAATCAAGATATTGATGTAGATGCTTCAGATTATATTAAATTTGAATTAAGAAATTATCAAGACATAGTTCGTAGTGGGGGTTTAATTGATGAGATTAGGATGTGGGGTTCAAGATATCCCGAAATTTATAGAGATGTTGCCCAAAACCCCCAAATATGGATTTCAGATTTATCTCTTGCAAAAGTAATTAATGGATTAAAAAGAAATTGTATTAACGAAAACTTACCCATAAGGAAGGATTTTTTGGAACTTGCATTAGATTCTACTACTAAAAATATATCTTGGCTTTTACAACCTCCTAGAGAAACCACCTCTCTCGCTCAGAATTTTGATGAGTATGACACTACTAAACAATGGAATTGGGGAATTGATTGTCTTTTAAAGCCAGTATTTAATCACCCCTCTGTATTGGAAGTTTTTACAGGACATACCCCTGATATTAGCATACAACAGCACCTTTATAATCAACAATTTATACTTAAAGACAGGACTGGCTATGAAAATATTGCAAATGCGTCTGATATATATTTATTAAATTTAGAAAATACAATAGATGAAGTTAATATAGTTCCAATAGATAATAATATAATATCTGATATGATTTATAAATTAAAACTTTCTGTCAGAGGTAATTTAAAAAATAAACTTCCTAATACAATATTTCCTAAGATTTCAACAAATTGGACTTTTTGGGCTACTCGAAATACTAAAACTACTTTAATGGCTGGAGATGGAGTAGAGGACAAAAAAATTCAAAATAAAAAGGATTTATTAGCATATCACCAATTATTAGTAATTAATACCTTATCATATAATCCTATGCTTACAGAACAAAACTATTTAAATTTGTGCGAAATGATGATTTCCATAAATGAGTATATAAATAGTCAAGGAATATCCAAAAGAAAACAAAAATTATTTAAAATTATGTATAATAGAGTATATCAATCATTGACGTATTCTTTATTATATGATAAGTCCGATATATCTAGTGTATGCTATAAAGACGAAAGTCTGTTTGGAGGATTTATTCATCCAGAGTTACCTATGGTAGGGGAAATTTTACAAAGATGTCGTTTAAATAAAGGTTTTAATAATATAAATTTAGAATCGACTGTCGATTTATTTGATAGTTTCGCTGACTTTGGCGGTGAGTTATTTAATCCGTTAGCAAGAATGACTACTTCTCCAAATACAATATTACAAATAAGGAAATTGCAAAATGTAAGTTGTATTAAGGGTTGGAACAAAATACCCCAAGAAATATCTGAGTTTAAATTTACAATGTTATATTATTTATATCATTTTACCAATTCCTCGACATCATATAACCATATGCTAAAAATATATATTGAATTTTTAGATAATACAATTCAGCCAATGGTTTCTTTGCCCCCTTACAAGGATAATAATTTAGATTTTTATGGGTGTTTATTTGATACTTTAGTGGGTGAAGATGGAAATTTATCCTCCTGTAATCCATACATCAATAATAATCAGGTGAAAGAAATTTCAAAAAAACTTAGGGGTGATAACATATCACTATTGCAACAAAATATAATAATTCCAAATTATAAGATTTCAGACTCAAAAGATAAAAACCTTCGAAGGGAATTTAATGGAGCCGGTTTAACTCAATTTTTAGTTATGTTACTAAACCCTAAATATTCTTTATCATATTCTATGGAAAATCTCATTTTGTTATTAAGGCTTCCTAGACAATTTGCAATGGTTGAAGAGGCTATATTTAAATTAAGTTTTGGAGATTTATTTTCTTCAAAAAATGACTTCCGAGGACAAATGACAAAAGCCAAATATACTTTTACAATTCCTACTCAAATTAGTGAATTTACCTTGGCCGATGAGACTCTTGACCCAGAACAATTAGAAATTGTGATTAGTCAATTAGAGGTAGAACAAGAAGCATTACTTTGTTTAAGGCGATTAGCAACATATTTAGTCGCACTCTCTAGTAATCCCTACATTCCTGAATCTATGCAATCTAAGTTAATATTAACTGCACAAAAAAATACTACATATTCAATGCCATCAAATATTATTCAAAGAAATTTCATTATTAATAAAACAATGAGTTCTTATAAAGAAAATTTACATTATTCTGATATATTCAAACTTTATGGTGAAGATTATGGTGATTTTGAAATAAATTTTGCTACTGGTAATTTAAAAACTACTATAATTCAAAATTTGGTAAAGAATCCGATAATTTCCAAAAATACGATAAAAAAATTAATCAATGATGTAGATAAAACATTAATTCAAGAGTTAGTTATTAATGCTAAATTTGATTTTAATGATTTAGAGGTGGACAATATTGGTATGAGTAAATTATTATTTGATAATGCTCCTAATATCATCCTTAAGAATCCTGCAATAAGTGATGAATTGAGATTACAATTATTTAATATTTATTTTACTTATTTATTCAAAAAGGTTAATAAAAAACAAAAAGATTCTTTAGCCTTATTTAAAAATTTTATGTTTGATGCGGGGAAGGTAAGAGGTGTTAAAAATTTAAGTCAGTTACAACAAAGTTTACAAGAATTAAATTTTAATAATATAAATATGTGGAGAGGTGGTTTTGGTAAATTTTCTATTAATAATTCCATACCAAATAATATTCAGAGAATTGGTGATTCTATTAATGAAAATATAATTGATGTTCAAAAACCTCAAATTATTATGGACGTAAATTTTAAACCGCCTTATGACTCGGCTTTTAAAAAGGGAAAAGATTATTTCTTAAATGAAGTCCAGAAAAACGAATTACAGGAAATTGATTTACAAATAGAAACTACAAATTTAATGGTTACTGAAGAATTAGCACGATTAAATGTTGAGGAAGGATATGATTATAATGATATAGAGGATTTTGTAGAAAATAATGATGGTCGAGATGATGAGTTAACATTACTTAATTTGTTAAATCAAATAAGAGAATTGAATGCAGAACGGAGAAAAATAATAGACCAAAATAAACTGACTAAAGATACTGCACCATTATCTCTAACTATAAGATATATTGAAGCCGCAGAAAATACTTCTCAAGGATTAAAATTATCTGGAAGTTATTGGGATAGTGGTAGAACAAGAGTTACAAATAAATGGAGTCAAGTATATCCTAATGGTTGGGATTCTGTTTATGGTTGGAGTCAGGGTGATTATGGTTTAAGAGAAGATGGTAGTTCAAAATTGTGGAAAAATCAAATAACTTTGGTTTTTTATGATGATGATAGTGATGTTGGGTGGGACTTAATTACCGATAGTGGAGAAGATTTGCCGTTGTGGAGATATGATGATAATTTTTGCAAGCAATCAGCAGCATCTAAGGTTCTTCGTGCGATGATTAACCAAATGAAGAATCCGGAAGAAAATCTGATGGAATTTTTAATGGATTATTCTTCGATAATAAAAAATAGTGGAAATTTTAAGTATAATCTTGAAAATCAACGAATCGAAGGAAAAAAAATTGGTTTGACAGAGTTAGATAGGTATGAAAGTAGTTGGAGTCCTGAAACTTATTTTTTAAATTCAGTATTTGAAGAAATAGATACTAAAGGAGGTCAAACATGGTGGGATTATCTCGAATTAGAGGGTTCAGACCAATCAATTTATACTCAAGACCCATTATTATTTATGTTGTTTTATAGTTGTTTAGGTTCTGGAGACTTATCGAAATTAAATAAACCTCCTAGAGTATTGGTAAAACTTTTGGAATCCCTTAATAGTGTAGAGGATTACAAACAAACCTTACAAGATTATAATTTAATTGAAATTAGGGAGGGTGATGGAGAGCCTATAATAAATCTAGGTTTCGAAAATGTTCCAGATGGTGTCAAAATATCGGATTGTGGTGAATGGAGGGGTTATATGACTCATAATAGATATTTACAGCAAACGGGAAGAAATTTACTACTGGATAATATGGGTAATAAAATAATAGGCAAAAAAAATGACATTAAATTTTATGATATATTGTATAATGCTACAATTAATAATTACGATACTCAAGTAAATCAATTTTGTAGAAGTGTTTTGGTTGATAGAAATTATGATTGGGTAGAATATATGAGGCAAGAAGAAGGAGAAACAGCACCTTTTAATCCTGAGGCTATAGTTCAAGATGCAGAAGAATTGGTAGTGGATGCAGAAGAAAAGATTAATATAGATGAAGAAAAAATGAAAAAATATATTATGAAGATATTAGGAAGTGAAATTTTTGCCTAAAGTTATGTGTCCTGTTTGCAAAGAGGTTTTTAGAACTCGTTCTGACTTTACTGAACACAAAGCAAAGACTGGGCATCAAGGAGGGGCGGTAATATATACCGAGCCTGAAAAAAAGATAATTAAGAAGCCTAAATCTTCGATTAATACTTCAACTACCAAAAAATCCAATGTATGTCCAGTTTGTCCGAAAAGATTTAAATCCAAAAAGGCGTTAGAATCTCACCAAAAGGATAAAAAACATTTTGATGTTAAAGCAGTAGTTGATAAAAAAATAGAAACGAACATTCAGGATAAATTAAAATTAATATATCCTAATGATAAGCAGAAAGATTTACCTGAAAAAAAATCGGGTAATGGATATGTAGTGATAAGAGATTCTGATTATCAAAAAATAATGGATAGTGTGGAAACCATTAAAGGTATTATCAATTTTGAAACGATTTCATTCGAACTACTCCCCCTAACTAATTCGTGGTTAGTGTCATACGAATTGTCAAATGAAACGGATTGGGACTATATTTTATTCTATTGTGATTTTGTAGAAATCGAACATACCTTGGAGTCTTTTATGGTTCTTGAAACTAAATTAACTTTAGACAATAAACCAATAGTCTTTGATATGGCTTCGTTACAGTCAAGAGCGGGATTAGATAGTGATATATATCAAGAATATGATTGTTTCTTTATTACACAGGATGAGGATAAAACGGTTTCTTATGGTGATTTATTTATTAATTTACAACAAATTTTGTTATCTAAAGAAAATAATCTTTCCGGTGATGATTTATTATTAGTGGCAGGTAATTGGAAAAAACCTGTTAAAGAAGTAATAAAAAGGCCACCGCCAACATACTCTAAAGGTAGACAAATGTATAATCAACCATTGAAGCCTAAGTATATGCAAAACAGAGTTATTCAAAACGACTGGACTAGGAAAGGTGATAGCCACTATCAATTTCAGGCAGAACGAGAGGTAAATATACAACATAGTGCAGATTCTAAGGATTCAGATAAAGAATTAAGTTGGAATGCAAATCCTGTGTATCTTATTACAAACGAAAGATTGTGCATTGATAAGTTAGTAAATGTTAAATTAGTAGTAATTCCTAAAGAAACTCCCTCAGAAGATGATGTTAAAAAAAAAGTGAATATCGAAGATGATGTTCAAGAAGAAGTGAATATCGAAGATGATTCTCAAGAAGAAAAGTCGCCTTAGTTATATACTTTTTTAAAGGGCGACAAAGGTATTAAATAGTTGATAAACAAGGTAGAGTTATGTATGAACCAACGGATTTTGCGAACACCATTTTTAAGCAAAGATATGCACTAAGCCACGAAGAAACGTGGGATGAGGCTTGTGAAAGAGTTGCTAACCACATATCTTCAGCCGAAAATGGTAATAGAGACAAGTGGAGTGAGCGATTCAAAACAGTAATGGTAAATAATAGATTTATTCCCGGAGGGAGAATATGGTATGGTAGTGGGAGGATGAAGGGACAATTATTAAATTGTTTCGTAGTTCCTGCTGATGATAGTCGAGAAGGGTGGGGGAAAACAGTAAGTGATA
>Ga0209337_1002321_pt1 | contig 13872 bp, 15 predicted proteins | sample LinPmetageLP53_FD_184044 | JGI IMG/M metagenome (GOLD analysis project Ga0209337, IMG submission 184044) | Marine viral communities from the Pacific Ocean - LP-53 (SPAdes) (version 2) | ecosystem: Environmental > Aquatic > Marine > Oceanic | place: Pacific Ocean | collected 2010-02-08
AGATCGCCGCAAGACGCTTATCGAAAACGGTTTCAGTGATAAAAATATCCGTTTGATCCTGCTGCAAGAGGGATGGGCAGCGGCGGCGGTGAATGAGGCGATGAAGGCAGGAGGATATCAAAAATGAATTATCAAATCGGTCAAATATTTTCATTGGAGCGCGGCGCAGGGATCGTGGGGGCTGAGATGGCGTTGCCCAAGTGGTACGCTATTTTTGTGCCTCGAAACAGGGAAGAAACAACGACCAAGGCGCTAAAGGCGAAAGGGTGTTTCGCGTTCTACCCTAAGCGAACCGCACGGTGGTTTGTTCGGGGAAATAAGATCGAACGCGATTTTCCGCAAATTTCAGGGATTATCTACGCTAAGTTTAAGTTTTCTCCGCACTGGCACATCATGCGAGAGAGAAAGCTGATAACGGGCGTAATGAGTGTGGGATGCTCACCTATACAATTTCCTTCAGAGGTGATCCGCCTGCTTCAAGGCTTGCCAGGTAGAAGCGAAGCATTGAAGCAGGCGAGGGCCGAACTGGCTTCGTTGTGCGTCGGCGACACCGTGAAAATGCAGGATGGGATTCTTGCGGGGCATTTTGTTCAAGTTTCAGATGTGAGAGCAGACGGGACGGTTTTTTGGTTCAACGACTTGATCAAGGGGCAGACAAGCCAAGGTAAGCTCATGAAAGAAGGTAACGCCAGCGAAGCCGAAGTGCAGTTGAGAGCCGATGAGATTATGGAGCAGCATCAAGAGGCGTCATAGCCTTGCCTTTGCTGGCCTCATATGGTAGGCAAAGCCTATAACGCGCCTAGAGCTGACATTCAGAGCCGACGATGGGTAAGCCGACAATATGTAACTGCGCAATCGATTTACAGCGCAGTGCTACTGCATTTTTAAGTCGGTTTCTGTTATGCTGAGATTGCCCGCGCCGACCAAAGTTTGGGCAATCTCAGCAGCTTATTAGGCATTGTTGCCTAACAACACTTCACAATCATACACCGGCTCACTGCATAGCATAGCGACCTGAATCAACAGGCTGAGCGAATTGATCATCGCTGACCGGTGATTAATACAACCGCGCTAGGATCGTCGCGGGATATAAGTCTCAACGGCGAAAGCCTTTGGGGGTCTAGTGCGTCACGGTCCACACGTGATCGGCTAACGGTCTGCCAATCAACCCCGAAAATAGAAACAACTCGATAGTCCCTGAAATCAGGAGCAGCGTAAACGCTGAATAAATATATGCGCGGAAACCCAAACCCATCATCAAGCACTCGATTTAAAAAGGGGCAATCTGGAAACCCTTCAGGAAGAAGTAGATCCGAACAAATAGCGCACAATAAAGCAGCGGCAATCGCGGCTAAATTAAAGTTAAAAGCGATTTCCTGCCTGCAGGAAAAGATTGAAGGCGAAATTTCGCGCGATGAGATTATTGATCTTCTAATGAGTGGCGACGTTTTGCGCATGTTTAAAGAGGTTGAGGACCGCGCTCACGGCACTCCGACACAGACAACGGACTTAAACGCAAAGCATGATGTCAGTGACCCGCTTGCTGATCTTCTTTCTCAAATTGGGTTAAACAAAACATAATGTCATTAGATGACATTGGCAGCAACTTAGCAGATAAAAACTGGAGGCTAAGAAATCTTTATTGGATAACTGATAAAGATGGGAAAAAAGTAAAGTTTTACCCAAACCAATCTCAACAGAAATTTATCAATGAAAGCACTGATAGCGATATCATTCTAAAAGCGAGGCAACTCGGCATTACAACATTGATCTCTATTCTCGGTTTAGATGAAGCGATATTCTGGAATGATTGGAGTGTTGCTATTATTGCTCATACATTGAAAGATGCGGGCGAAATATTTAATAGCAAGGTTAAATATCCATATGACAATTTGCCTGAAGTAATAAAAAAATTAAAGCCAGCAACAAACGACAGGGCCGGTCTTTTGAGGTTTGATCATGGTTCGTCAATTCGAGTGGCTACTTCAGCGCGATCAGGAACGTTACAACGTCTTCATGTATCTGAATTTGGAAAGATTTGCTCTCAATATCCCAAAAAAGCGCGAGAAATTGTTACAGGTTCTTTCCCTGCCGTTGGTAACAACAAAAAGACTCTTGAAAGCACCGCTGAAGGTCAGGAAGGATATTTTTATCAGTACTGCATGGACGCGATGCGCGGTGCTGGTGAATTTAAATTCCACTTTTTCCCTTGGCATGAAGACAAGGGCTACAAAAAGCCTGAAAATACAGCGACTGTAACAAAAGAAAATAAATCGTATTTTGATAAACTTAAATATGAACATGATGTTAATTTATGCTCGGAACAAAAAGCTTGGTGGATACGCGAGGAATATAAGCTTGGTGGTGATATGAAGCGCGAAAACCCCTCAACACCAGAAGAGGCATTTGAACAGGCAATCGAAGGCGCTTACTTTGCTTCGCAGCTTGCGCACTCTGACAAGCACGGAAACATCGGACGATTTCAATATGATCCCAAGTATCCAGTCAATACTTTTTGGGATTTAGGCAGGAATGATATGAACACGATTTGGCTACATCAAGAAGTTGGTGGGAGAAATCGGTTTATTAGTTATTATGAGAATAGCGGTGAACATATTAGCCATTATGCGCGTTGGTTAGAGGATTGGCGGCGTGATATTGATGCACGATTTGGAAACCATTTTTGGCCTCATGACGGTAAAAGAGAAGATTTATTTTTAGAGAATGGTCGTCTTGGAGAGGCTGAAAAGTACGGGCTTTCTCCTGTTATTGTGCCGCGACCTGCAAGCAAGATCGAAGCAATAGAATCCGCTCGTGCAATACTTTCATCTTGTGATTTTGATCAAGTCGGATGCGATATAGGAATTAAGCGACTTCGTCATTATCGAAAAGAATATGATGATATTCGAGAGGTTTTCAGGGATAGGCCACGGCACGACGAGAATAGTCACGGTGCTGATGGCTTCATGACGTTTGCTTGTGGGTATTCTTCAAACAGGGGTAAGCCAATTACTGTCGGTTGGGACGCCCCGCCATACTATTAGGAATAAAATATGAGCGATAATGACGCGCTAAAAATAAAAGAAAGCGATATTACGCGGTATATTCATCGGCTTGTGAAGGATGCAACTTCCTATCTGGAAGAGACCACTGGCGATAGAGAACGTGCGTGGAATTATTACAGGGGGGATATGTCAGAGGACATCCCCGTAAATCAGGGGGGGCGATCAAAGGCCGTTTCTCGTGACTTGCGTAATATTGTCAAAAAGCTGATGCCAAGCATCATGCGGACGATTTTCGGTGGTGAAAAGATTGTAGAGTATTTGCCTCGCAGCCAAGAAGACGAGGAAATGGCAGAGCAAGCAACCGATTATGTGAATTGCGTTCTAATGCCAGAAGAAAGCATCGAGGATGAGATTTACGATGCGATTATGGATGCGCTTATTATAAAAACGGGCATTCTAAAATGGTCTGCATATCAATACACGCAGAGCCAAATTAGCACTTATGAAAACATCTCAGAGTTTGACTTGCTTGGGTTAACCGACTCAGATTCAGAGGTTCTTGAGCATGAAACGACCGAAGAGACGGACCCCACTGTTCTTCTTATGTACCCTGACGCAATGCGGCATTCTTTGACGTTGCGAACTAAGGTTGAAGAAACGAAACCTTGCATTGAGTGCATCAATCGCGGCGATTTTCTGATTAGCGAGGGCGCGACAAGCATTGAGGATGCTGTGATTGTTGGCGAACGCAGTTTCCCAACCCGGTCCGAATTGATCTCTATGGGCTACGACAAAGAACAAGTCGGGGATTTGGCTCAAAGCAATAACCTGTCGAGCGGCCAGGAAGAAGTCTCCGGCGATTATACGTCCGATCAATATGAAACAATGAAGGCAACACAGACCGTTGAAGTCTACGAAGTCTACGTGAAAATAGACTTAGACGATGACGGGATAGCAGAGTTGTATCGCGTTGTTTACGGTGAACGCGGTGCCGAAAAAGGTTCGGGTGCCGCCGGTTATGTTATCCTTGGGCAAGAACTTGTTTCTGAAGCGCCTTATGCCGAGGTTGTTGCGGAAAGATCACCGCATGAATTTGACGGTCATTCAATTTATGAGGATGTAGCTGAAATCCAGCGGGTAAAAACAGTTCTGCTTCGTGGGGCATTGGATAATACCTACGCGGTCAATAACCCGCAAAAAGTTGTAAGTGCTGAACTATTGGCTAACCCATCCGAAGCCTTCAATGGCGAATGGATGAAACCAATTCTCACCAAAAGAGGAGTGCTTCCAGCGGAGGCTATCGGTGTATATGACGTGGTTCCTTTCATTGCTCCGAAAGCAATTGAAATGATGAATTATATGGATGAGGTAGCAAAGGAGCGTACGGGTATCAGTGACGCTTCTGGCGGGCTTCAACCGGATCAAATATCTAACGTGAACAATGGTGTCGCCATGCTGGCGGCAGAGAGCGGCATAGCACAGGCTGAGATGATGGTGCGCACCCTTAGCCGAGGAGGCATCAAGAAAGCATTCTCTGGGCTTCTACGGCTCATTGTGGGGCATTTTGAAGATGAAAATGTTATTTCCTCGAAGGTGCGGGGGGAATGGAAAGATTTTAAACCGTCATCATGGAACCCAGAAATGTATTGCAAGGTCAACATTGGCCTTGGCGGCGGAACCAAAGAGCGCGACATGAGCGCGCTAAGCATGGTTCTCGAATTGCAAGAAAAGCTCTTAGCTTCCTTTGGTGCTGATAACCCCTACGTCAAGCCAGACCAGCTTTACAACGCAATATCGAAAATGATTGAGACGGCTGGGTTGAGTTCGGTTGAGCAGTTTATCACGAACCCTGATCCACAAGAAATTGAGGCCAGACTTGCACAGGAGGCCGAGCAGCCATCACCTGAAGAGCAGAAGGTTCAAGGTCAAATCGAAATCCAGCAAGCTAAATTGCAAAACGACATGGCGAAAGAGGAAATGAAAATTACCGCCAATCGTGACAAAGAAAAAGCTCAAATGGATGCCGATTTGGTTGTTAAGCAAGCAGAAATAGACGCGAACACGATTGCCAACACTGAAGAGCGGGAGCTTGACCGAGAAAAAATGGCTCAAGAGATGCTGATGCAGGAAGAAGAGTTCGCCCAACAAGAAAAGTTACAAGAAAACGAGCATAACTTCGAACTGGGCAAGGCTGCCGTGGATGGACTAACCAATGGGTAACTATTCCGGACGCGCACAAGCTCTTTTGGATGACGAACTTTTAACGAAAATATTTAAAGACTATGAACGCGATCAGTTGGAAGCGGCAATGTTTTGCCCTCCTGATCGCGATAACGATTCAAAGCGCTTGTCATTGCTAAGCAAGGCGAGCGTCATAGAACACTTGCGGACGGAATTGAAACTCTTGGTGGATGCCAAGGACTAGAACAACCGTTCTGCCGTGTATCGCGACGATAGCCGCGATCAACCATAACAGCAAAAAAATGAGACTGACTTATGAGCGACATCACTGATGCCGATTTGAACTTTGTTGACGGTGACGAACAACCAGAAACCCCTGAAATCGAGGACCGTGAAAGCGATACCCTTGGCGAAGGTGAATCTGGAATTGAAGCCGACGATACCACCGATGAGCAAACCGACGATCCTGAAGTCCTAGAAGGCGATGAGCCGGAAGAGGACGATGAAGCGGACGAGGATTCAGACGGTGATGACAGTGTAATTGTTCACCTTGACGGTGGAGAAGAAGTCACGCTGGAAGATCTGAAAAAAGGATATTTCCGACAGGCTGATTACACTGAAAAAACGCAGAAACTTGCCGAGGATCGGGAGCAGTCTGAAAGCCTGCGCACTCGGTACGAAAAGCAAATTTCTGACGCAGAAACCACGCTGAATGCAGTGCGGGGTTTTGTAGAAAACTTAATTCCAGCAGATCCACCACTTGAGTTGGCTCAGTCCAATCCTGGCGATTATCAATATCAAAAAGCTTTGCGTGAGCAAGCGCTTCAAGAGTTGAACGCTCTTTCTCGGGTTGGTGGACAGATCGATATGCAAAAGCAAGAGGCTTATGTGCAAGAATTGGCTCAGTACGAAACGCAACAAGATGCAAAACTGGTGGAAGCCATGCCGCACTTGGAAGACCCCAAAAAACGCGCGGCGTTTGAGGGATCAGTTGCCGAAACCGCTGAGCAATTAGGCTTTACAAGTGCAGACCTTGAAAATGCCAAAGATCACCGGATTAAGTTGGCGCTTCATTATGCGGCCCTTGGTAAGAAAGCGGAGCAAAACCGCCGGAATGCCAAAAGCCGCGTAGCTGAAACGCCGAAGAAGGGTCGTGTGAAAGTACAATCACGCAAGCCGACTGTTTCTACAAAAAACCGTGAAGCTATGCAGCGCCTTAAAAAATCAGGCTCGCTTGCTGACGCTATGAACATCGACTTCGATTAAATCAGCACGGGCCATTGTTCTTTGAAAGGAACAGAAAATGGTACAAGAAGCCAATACGTTTTTGACCACAGATGCGGTGGGTAACCGCGAACAACTATCTGATGTTGTTAGCCGTATCACACCTGAAGACACGCCTATCTTTACTTTGATCGGCACTGGTAAAATTAACGGCACACACCCAGAATGGGAAACCGAGACTCTTGCGCCTCCCGGTCAAAACGCTCAACTTGAGGGAGACGATTTTACATATGGCGAGATTAACCCAGCAACACGGATGGGTAATTATAGCCAAAATATGTGGAAAACCTTTTTGGCGTCTGGTGATCAAAATGCTGAGAACAACGCTGGGGATGCAGAAAAAGGACTAAAAAAGCAACTTCTCAAAAAGGGGATTGAACTTAAAAAAGATGTTGAGTTCTCTATTGTCGCGGCTAATGCTTCGCAGTCCGGTCCTACACGCTATAGCGGGTCTCTAAGCACGTGGCTTACCTCAAACGTATCTCGCGGCGATGGCGGCGCTAACGGTGGGTTTGATCAAAGTACCGGTCTGACTGTAGCGCCAACAAACGGTACAAAGCGCGCTTTCACAAAGGCTCTTTTGGATGAAACCATGCAAAGCTGCTATCAGTCGGGCGGCAATGTAAAGCAAATGGTGTGCGCTCCATACGTGAAGAGCGTTTTTGTGGAATTTATGTCTGACAGCAATGTGGCGTCTTTCCGCTACAGCGCGAACAGCGGCAAAAATAATACAATTGTAGCGAATGCTGATATGTATGAGGGGCCGTTTGGTAAAGTGACTGTTATTCCAAATCGTGTCATGACTACTCCTAATGCGAATGGAGACGTAGATGCTTTATCCCGCAATGTATTCCTCATCGATCCAGAGTATCTAAGCTGGGATTGGTATCGTAAAATTCAGCAAGTGAAAGTCGCAAAAACTGGTGACGCGGATAAAAAAGTTTTGCTTGGTGCAGGGACTTTGTGCGTTAAAAATGAGGCTGCAAATGGCGTGATTGCCGATGTCTGCGGTATTAGCGCGTCAACCTAACCTAAGAGGGGCGATTACAGTCGCCCCTTTTTCTATTTCATAAAGGATAACGAAAATGGATGAAAACTTGTCAGAACCACTTCACTCAGAACAGCCGGAAGAAAAGAAAAAACGAGGACGGCCACCTAAAGCAGCCGCAGTGGTCGAGACGGCTACTCCACCTGAAGAGGAGAAGGTAGCTATCCGCTTGACGCATGACTATTGGCATTATGAAACCGGAGAGCGCCTGAAGGCAGGATCGGTGATTGAGCTTCCTAAAAAATGGGCAAAATCGATAGTTGATGGCAAAAAGGCTGAACTCACCATCGCTTGGTGATGAATGTGAAAGGGGGTTGATATGCGCTACCGAGATGAAAACGGCTTTGACCTTGTTGATCATGACTTTCAAACAGGGCGCACTGTATGGTCAAAGACTGAAGGTACCAAAACAGTATATCGCACCGACTATCCGGTTGACCATACAGTGAAGTCAAACAAGGAAGCGCAGGCAGAATTGCGCGGGCAACGCTGTGGAGAATGGGAGCGTGTAGCCTCAGTCCCTCTGAATGTCTATTATGACCAGCTTGCGCGGCCTCAAAACGAAGGAGACAGCAAGTACGTCTCCAAATGGCTAAACGATGGTGACAACGCCGCATGGCGCGTCAAGGAGGGCCGTGTATGATCGTTGACTATACCGAGCTTATTGCCGAAGTGACACGGCAGACGGAATACAATGATTTTCCGAGCTATGCGGACTTATTGACTAGCGTTGCGGAAGCTTATTTGAATGATCGGCTGCTACTTGGGCAAATGGAAACAAAAGCCACGCTTACCTTGGATGCAAACAACGAAGCGGACTTGCCTGCTGATTACAAGCAAATGCGGGTTGTTTATTCCGGAACAAGCATTGCGCAAGAATTTCCTCTTGAAGATGTAATTAGGCAATCTGTGTCAGGATACGCTATTTCCGGCGGCAAGATTATAGCAACGACTGGAACGTCTGGCTATGATATCATCTACTATGCAAAGTTGCCGTCGCTGATTGATAACCAAACAAACTGGCTCCTTTCTCTGGATTCTTCAATTTACCAGCTATCCTTGATGGAGCAGGCTTTTCGGTGGAAGAGCAATATTGATGCCGCAGGCGTTACGAAGCAGCTTCTTGATACAAGTATTGATCGCCTTAATAGCGCAGATGTAACGGCTCGCTTTTCCGGCACACGCTTTACAACACAGGGGCCGACGCCATGAGCATTGGTGATATTTTGCCTTATATTCTGGATGAAATTGGGATAAATTTAGAAAACCCTCAAATTTCGCAAAACACGTTTCAAATGAAACAAATCCGGTCATTCATGAATGACGCTGGACGCGACATATGGAGTCGAACAGAGTGGCAACAAGGGTTCAAAGATTTAAATATTTTAGGCGGATTAAGTTTGGTCATCCTGCCAGATGACTTTTTAAAAATGACCGAGAATGGTGCCGTCGAACTTGGCGGAGACCAATACGCCCCACTTAGAAACGTCACATCCCCTCAAATGTGGCAATTACTCGCAAAGAGACCATCACAGACACCGTATTTTTTTCTTGAAGGGGGGAGCTTAAATTTTTCACCCGATCTGCCTGCTGATGGTGCTTCCGCCAAGTACATTACAAAAAACTGGGTTGAGGGTGACAAATATGAGATCACAACAAATTCAGATTCAGCCCTATTCCCAAATCCGCTTCTCATAATGTCTACAGTCTGGCGATACCTTAGAAAAAATGGACTTCCCTATGATGACCAAATTGCGCAATCAGAGTCCGAATTTATGGAGGCAATAAAAGCCGATAGGGCGATCGCATGATCTCGCCAGCCCGACTGCGACCAAATCGCCGAATCTCAACTGATTCAAACAAGCCCGCACAAGCTCAAAGAAAGACGTTTTCAGCGCCAACATTAGGTCTCGTCACCAATACCCCCATGACAAGTAATTTGCCGGGGGCTTGCGTGGAAATAGAAAATTTCTGGCCGACTGCTGAAGGTATTGAGGTTCGGGGCGGATCAACTTGGCGAGTTTCTGTGCCAGGTTCTGTTAAGTCTATATTTGAGTACCGAGGAGCAAGCACAGCGGATTTTTTTGTATCGGATGAAAATGCGGTTTATAGCTTTAATGAAGCCACGCCATCGCAAACGGTATTAAGCGCTCCTGTAATTTCGGGTCAAAGCAACGGAAAATATTCTGTCGTTGAAAGCACAACGGCAGGCGGTGCGTTTCTCACAATTGTAAATGGGCAAGATGTTGCCCAGCAATATAACGGATCTGCTTGGTCTATCCTCAACATTACTGGCGGGACCGACTCGGATTGGTTGGGGTCTGATTACTTATCTTATGTTTGGGCATATAGAAGCCGGCAGTTTTTCATTCAAAAAGGCTCAATGAACGTTTGGTATTTGGGTATCAATAGCGTTTCCGGTGTTGCTACAAAATTCCCCCTGAGTGCACAATTTAACAATGGTGGAAGCCTATTGTTCGGAGCAACATGGTCCTCGGATAGTGGCGACGGTCTGGATGATCGCTGCGTTTTTGTGACTGACACTGGCGAGGTTGCGATTTACGCGGGTGATAACCCGTCCGACCTTAATAGTTGGGGTTTGGTTGGGGTATATGAAATCGGAACCCCTTTAGGCGCAGGAACTTATTTTAAAGTTGGTGGCGACATTGTACTTGCGACCACGCAGGGACTTGTCCCTCTTTCTGCTGCTATTCAGAAAGATACATCACAGTTAAAGCTTGATAGTTTAAGCCGCAACATTGAAGGAAATTGGGTTGATGAGGTTAATAATACCGCTCAAGGTGAGGATTGGCGGATATGTAAGTCTGACAGCAAAGATATGGCGATCATATCGCCTTCAAGCGCTAAAGATTACTGTTATGCGATCAACACATCGACTAACAGTTGGACCAAGTTTACTGGATGGTACATTTCAGCGCTAGGAACACTTAGCAGCGACATTTATTTTGGAGACGCCTCGGGAAAAGTCTACATTACCGATTCAGGCGGAATGGACGGGGATCTCGGATTTGAAGCTAAAGCATGTTTTTGGTTTGATGATATGGGTTCTCAGGGTGCGTTCAAAATTGTGCAAACGGCTCGATCAACATGGTTTTATGCTGGAGAGATCAACCCGCAAATTTCTATAGCCGCTGATTATAAGTCTAATTTCAACGCACCGCCCTCTGGTGTACAAGTGGAGACAACGGATGAGGTGGCTCGCTGGGACTATTCTTTTTGGGATGTCGCGCTTTGGGCAGGGGACAGTACCGAGCGATCATATAAAGTATCGAACGATTTAGTGTCTGTTTCTGGAAGTGGATATGCTATTTCTCCACAGATACAAATAACATCAATTTCTACGGAAAAGTTAAAAGCACGATTGGGTTCAATTAATATAACTTTTATTCAAGGAATGTAGCATGGGACAATCTGAGATTATTGTCCCTGTTTTTGATCACTCAAAATCTGTTATATCTTTCGTTGAAAATGGGTTGTGGCAAGGAAAAAATCACTTTGGTCCAGCAGTCGGAATTGGCTTCGCAAATGCGCAAGAAGGACTAATCTCTGGTTTAGTTTACCACAACTATTCGCCTGACAATGGTACAATAGAACTTTCTGCTTATTCTTCTGATCGGCAATGGCTTAATCGTGATCGCTTAAACATCATATTTGCCTATCCATTTGAGCAAATGAAATGTCGAATAGTTTGCGGTAGGTTTTCAGAAAAAAACAAGCGCGTTATCCGAATATGGAAATCACTCGGAGCGCATTTAACAAAAATTCCAGATATTAGAGATGAAGGCGAAGCTGAAATCGTTGGCACTATAAATGTAAGAAATTGGCGAAAAAGCCGATTTAGAAGCCCCTTTGGGATGCCTGACTCGCCAGAAAGGAAAAGTTAATGGGAAAAAATGCGCCTAAAGCGCCTGATCCGGTAAAAACAGCCGGAGCGCAAACTGCACAAAATATAGGAACCGCGATTGCGCAGCAATCAATGGGGAGTGTTAACCAGCGCACCCCATACGGCTCACTTACATACAAGCAAACAGGCACACAAAAATGGCGTGATCCAAGTAGCGGAAAAACTTATAAGATTCCAAAATATACGGCGACACAAACTCTGAGCGCACCGCAGCAAAGAATTCTTGATAAAAACAGTATTACACAAGAAAACTTAGCTCAAACAGGGGCGGATCAGTCGGCACGATTGGATGATCTTTTAAACGAAGATTTCAATCCGACTGAGGGCGTTGGTGATCTAAGAACAACTTACAACACTGATTTTTCAGAGGATCGGCAGCGGGTTGAAGACGCGATTTTTGGCCGGATGCAACCGGTCCTTGATCGCAGTAGAGAAGCGCTAGAAGCGCGCTTAGCCTCTCAGGGTATCGACATAGGGTCTCAGGCTTACAGCACTGCTATGGGCGATCAGGGTCGCAATGAGAACGATGCACGTCTTGCTGCCATTATGGCCGGCGGGGGGGAGCAATCTCGTTTGGTTGGACTTGAGGCGCAGCGCGCAAATTTTGAGAACAACGCCAGAACTCAAGGCATTAGCGAGAATTACGCATCTCGGTCGCAACCGATTAACGAAATATTGGCGTTTGCTTCAGGTGGTCAAGTTCGAGACCCGAATTTTGTGTCAACGTCATCGCCGGGAGTTGCGAATACAGATTACGCCGGAATTGTGGCCAATAAGTACAATCAAGATATTAAAGCTTGGCAGCAAAAACAGGCTAATATCGGCGGTCTTTTGGGCCTTGGTGGTACATTGGGCCGCTCGGCAATCGGTGCGGGGTGGTTCTGATGAGTTATATTTTTGGCGGCAATACTGGCCTGACATATGATCAACTTCAACAACAACGAAAACAAGCTCAGATCATGCAACAGCGTGGTGCAAATGCGGCTCCGACGAATATTGCTTCTGGCCTTAATTCAGCGGCAAATAGCGTTCTGGGAGCCTTGTTACAGCGGAAATATGACAAGCAGCACAAAGCGGAGTCTGATAAAGCGACCGATGTGTTTAATCAACTTGTCCAAAACGATAGAGGCGCGTCTTTTGGTGATCTTCTGGGGGCGTCTTCGAATGAGTATTTAAACCGAGGCCAGCAAAACGCTATGTCGATGCTCTTGCAAAAAAAGATGAGCGAACAAGCGGAAATGCGGGCGGCAAAGAGGGCAGCAGCGGCAGCAGCCTCAAAGCCACCAAAGGTTGTCAATATCAATGGTAAATCAGCAGTGTGGAATCGTGAAACAAACTCTTTTGATCCTGTTGATGGTTTTGCACCGGAGCAAAAAATTATAAAAGACAGGAATGGTGTCCCTCGGTTCCAAGATACTGGTGAAACCGTTTACCCGAATGTGACGGACGTAGAAGAAGACCCTTTTGATCAAGAATCCAAGCTCCGAAAAGAATTTAGAGGCGGCACCGTGCCAAAAGATTTTGGAAAGGTGCGCGATAGCTTTGATCGTATCACAGCAACTTCTGGAAGCCCGTCACCTGCGGGCGACCTCGCGCTCATATTTAATTACATGAAGCTTCTTGATCCGGGTTCTGTGGTGCGTGAGGGGGAGTTTGCAACGGCACAGAACGCGGCTGGCGTCGATGAACGTATTAGAGGTCAATTTAACCGCATTCTTAGTGGTGAGCGCCTTACAGGGACGCAAAGGAAAGACTTTATCCAAAAAGCGGGAGAGCTTTTCAATGCACAAGCAAAAAACTACAACAATGAAGTAAATTACTATCGAGGATTGGCTGAAGAGTACGATGTCAATCAGGATAGGATTGCCAAACAGGCTGAACTATATAATGCGCCGCCGCCGCCAGACACCGACTCTGATTTGTCAGACGGTGTTGATCCTGAGTTGTTGAAATATATGACACCCGAAGAAAGGGCATTGTTCAAATGACGCCAGAACAAAAAAAAGCCTTAGCGATTGCCCGAGCGCGCCGCCGTATGGCCGAGGAATCCTCCAGTTCTGCCGTCTCGGAAGGCGCAAATATGGAGGGTGCCAATTCAACTTACGAACAAACCCCATTTGAGCGTGAAACCTATGGCACTATGCAAGCCTATGAGCCAAGCCTATATGAGCGCTTTTTAACAAGCGCCCGTGGTGTTGTGCCAAGTGGCAATGCTCAGGATTTGCGATCTATAGGGGCTGGTGTGCGATCCGCTGTAGATACTGGTCTTTTTAGCTTTGGTGATGAAGCCAGAGCGGCGGCAAACACAGCTATAGACGCGGTATCGGGCCAGCCTATCAACTATGCAGAGAACTATGAGGATCAGAAACGGCGTAGTGATGCGGCGGCGGCTTATCACCCCAAAGCGACAAACAACGGAAACGTGGCTG
>Ga0209337_1002322_pt1 | contig 13869 bp, 20 predicted proteins | sample LinPmetageLP53_FD_184044 | JGI IMG/M metagenome (GOLD analysis project Ga0209337, IMG submission 184044) | Marine viral communities from the Pacific Ocean - LP-53 (SPAdes) (version 2) | ecosystem: Environmental > Aquatic > Marine > Oceanic | place: Pacific Ocean | collected 2010-02-08
CTCCAGCTGATGGAGAATTAATTAAGCAAATGGAATTTACTAGAGAGGAGATAGCTTCTATATTTGCTGTTCCTCCTTCTCAGATAGGTATAATGAGAGACTCATCTTCTAGAGCTAATGTAGAAGAACAGAGCATTATGTTCTATCGTAACTGCTTACTTCCTTATCTAATTAATTGGGAACAGGAGCTGAATAAAAAATTACTTAGAGATGATGAGAAAGATTCCTTATTCTTTGAATTTAATGCTTCAGGAATACTCAGAGGAGATATTCAAAGTAGGTATAATAGTTATGCTATAGCTATTCAGAATGGTTGGCTTAACAGAAATGAAGTTAGAGAGTTAGAGAATCTTAACACTCAGGAAGGACTATCAGAATATCTAGTTCCTTTGAATATGGCTGATGTTAGTAAAGAAGAAACAAATGAAGAATAATATAGAAAGAAGAAATATCAGTAGCTCTGAATTTGAAGTTAGAGAAGCTGAAGATGGATCATATGTTATTGAGGGATATGGTGCTGTGTTCGGATCAAGGAGTAAGAACTTAGGAGGATTCTATGAGTATATAGATCCTAGAGCTTTTGAAGAAGCAGATACTTCAGGGACAGTAGCATTAATTAATCATGACAATAACTATGTACTTGGTCGTTCTCCTAATACTCTACAGCTTTCAGTAGATGAGAGGGGACTTAAATATAAAGTAAACTTAGGGAATCAGAGCTATGCTAGGGATCTCTATGAAAGTATTAAGAGAGGAGATATTAACTCTTCCTCCTTTGCCTTTACTATCGCTGATGGTGGAGATTCTTGGGAGAAGAGAGATGGGGAACTCATCAGAACTATCAACTCTATTAATATGCTCTATGATGTTTCAGCAGTAACTAATCCAGCTTATGGATCTGCTACTGTATCAGCTAGAGCATTAGAAGAAGTAGAAGCTCAGACTACTGAACAAATTGAGAAAGTAGTAGAGGAAGTTCCTCTAACATATTATCAGAAAATTAAATTAAAATTAAGTAAACTAAAAAACTAATGGATAGTTTAAAATTAAAAGAAGAGAGATCTCAATTAACAGACTCTCTAGAAACAATGGTAGATTTAGCACAGTCTGAAGGTCGTGAGCTAACTACAGAAGAGGGAGCTGAGTTTGATACTAAGACTTCTAAAATAGCTGATATCAATAAAAACATTGAGAGAGCTGAGAAATTAGAATCAATGAAGGCTTCAATGGCTGCTTCATCAGGAGTAGATTTAGCTCCTAAAGTATCTAAGGAAGAATCTGAGTATCGTTTTACTGATGCTGTGAAGGCTGCTTACACAGGTCGCATGGATGGATTAGTGAAGGAGATGGATCAGGAAGCTCGTTTACAAGAGCCTAATCGTTTGATTCGTGGTGTAGCTATTCCAATGAATGTACTACAACAGAGAGCTGATGCTAACGCAGTAGCTGTTCCTCCTGTAGATTTAGGATCTTATACAGATCAGTTATTTGCAAATTCTGTTCTTCGTGAAGCTGGAGCTAATATCTACACAGGAATGTCAGGAGATCGCAAGATGCCTATCGTTCAAAATGTAGCTTCTTCATGGGTAGCTGAATCAACTTCTAATGTAACTGAGGTAGAAGCAATTGGAGATTTAACTTCTGTAGCTTTAGAGCCTAAGAAATTAATCTCAGTAGTTAATATGACTTCTGAATTATTAGTTCAGAATACAGGAGCTGAAGCAGCATTCCGTAGAAATATGGCTGCTTCTCAGATAGCTACTTTAGAGAAAGCATTATTACAAGCTGGAGGTACAACTTCAGGAGGTCCTGATTCAATCTTTTCTGATGCTGCTGATATTACAGGGGATGCTTTAACAGCTGCTTTAGCTTATACAATGGAAGGTAACTTAATCGGTGCTGGTGTTAATCCAGCTATCTCTCGAATGGGATTCTTATTTAATGCTAAGGCTTTAGCTACAGCAAAAGGATTAGCTGCTGTATCTTCAGTTTCTCCTCTAGTAGATGCTATTGCTAAGACTTGTAATGGTTACAACTATTATGTATCTTCAAATGTTGGATTTGGTGGATCTGATGCTGATCAAGTGTTATTCGCTGACTTCAGCCGATTCCATATTGGGGTATTCGGATCTTTAGATTTGATCTTCGATCCATACAGTTTAGCTGGTGCAGGGCTTGGTAGAATCGTTGCAAATAGCTTATTTGATGGTGTAGCAACTACTCCAACAGTTATAGCTAACAAGATTACATCATAATTAATTAACTAATAAGAGAGGGGGGAAACTCCTTCTCTTTATTTTTATTTTATATGAATAAGCCGATATTAGGAAGATATAAAGTATCTACTGCTGCAACTGAAACAGCTGTAACTTTAGCTGAAGTTAAATCTCATCTAAAGATAACAGCTACAAGTGAAGATACTTACTTAACTAATTTAATTTCTGTAGCTACTGAGATGGTTCAAAACTATACAGGGCAGATATTAATTACTTCTACTATTGACTTATATATTCCTTACTTCTTAAATAGGATGGATATTAATAGAGTTCCTGTAACTAGAATAACTCATGTTAAGTATTATGATACTTCGAATTCTCTGATAACTATAACTAGCACAGACTTGTCTTATTCTGTTAGTGTAGAAGATTCTTTAGATCAAAGTCCTATTCCAGCTTCAATTATTCCAGCTAAGAATTTTACTTATCCTGATACTTATCCTAGAATGGATGCAGTTCAGATTAGATTTGATGCTGGATATGAAGATAATGATTCTGTTCCTATGGCTATTAAACAGGCTATGCTTTTAATCATAGGACAATTATATCTTAATAGAACTGATATGGTTTATAAGATGCCTGTACTATCAGAATATTTATTGAATCCTTATAGAATTGCTACTGTATAATGGCTGAAGATAAGATACAAGCTGGGCAATTCACAGAGAATGTAACTCTATCTCTATCTACTAAATCTACTCCTAATGATTACGGGGAGAGTACGAATAGCTGGAATGATAGTTATAAGACTATGTGGGTTAAGATAGAATATCTCTCAGGGAGTTCTGATGTTAAGAATGATGTAGAGCAGAGGATTCAGAAGATTAAGATTACAGGATATTATGAAGATATGATTAATCTTCTTATGCAAGATTATTCTTTATTTAGATTCATTGTTCCTAATTTAGTAAGTGCTGCATTAGGAAGTAATTTCTATTTCATTACAGAGGTTAAGCCTATAGGATTTAATAATAAGGAATTTGTAGAGGTTTATTGTAAAGGGAGATACTAATGGCTGGAGCTAACTTTGGAAAGGATCAATTTAGTGTTAAGGTTGATAAAAGTCAGGTTGCTAATTTAGGGAAATTATTTTCTGAGATTAGTGGAGTAATGACTAAAACAAAATACAAGAGATTTAGAACTAAGGTAGCTAGAGAGGGAGGAAAGATAATACAGAAAGAGATAAAGGCTAGAATCCCTAAAAGGACAAAGCCTTTAGGAGTTATAGGGAGATACTCTACTCCTAAGCTCTCAGGTAAATATAAAGCTCCTAAAGGAATGGGAGTTATGTCAACTTATCAGCCTGTAGGTACAGCTAAGAAGTCTGTTAAAGTATTTCAGAGTAGATTGAATAGAAAGTATTCAGATGTTACTGTAGGACCTATGACAAAGAGAAATAACAAGAATCCTAAGTTTGATGGATGGTATGTTAGATTTTTAGAACAGGGAACAAAAAGGAATCAGTCTTGGCAATTAGGGGGAAAACCTATACAAAGAGGTTTAGAAGCTGGTAAGAATAGAGCGTTGAAATTGATGGAAAAATTATTGAAGGATAAATTTGAAGAAGTAAGTCGATCTCATGGAAGTAGGTAAAGTTATTTATAATATATTATTTAATGACTCAACTGTAACAGGTATAACTACAAAGATAAAACCTTTGTTCTATCCTGATCCAGCAAGGCATAATCCTGAGACAGTAACTCCTTCAATTATATATGAAGTAAATAATACAAGCACTACAGATGTAAAAGCTCAGGCTTCTCCTGTAGATGTTTATCAGGTGTTAGTAACTTCTTTAGAGGATGATTATAATAGTGCAGTAGTATTATCTAAAGCTATTAAAAACGCATTAGATCAATACTCAGGTACTAACTCAGGACTGTCAGTAGATAGTATATACTTCATAGATTCAGATGATAACTTCATTCAGAATATACATGAGGGACAAAGTGGTATATTTGTTATAGAACAGATGTATCGAATAAGAATTAAAAACTAGCTAGATAATGAAGATCTACTTTTTAAAGAAATATTCTAAGATGTTTAAGCCTATGAATGTAGGAGATTCTGCTGATGTATGTTTGCAATCAGCTGAGAAACTTGTAGAGGAAGGTGTAGCTTCTTATGAATATATTGCAAAACAAGTAAAAACTAAACAAGTTAAAAAAGAAAGCTAATGGCTACTAATAACATTATTAACGGATCAGATATAGGTCTATACATATCCACTACATCTAGTGGGACTTATACATTAATTGCATTCTCTCAGGATGGGAGTTTGTCTCTATCAATGGAAACTAGAGATATTACTAATAAGTCTAGCTCAGGGTGGAGAGAATTGTTAGAATCAACTCGCTCAGGAAGTATCTCAGGAAATTTCTTCTATGCAGAGAGAAACTCAGCTGGTGCTGATGTTTATGGATATGATGACTTATTTAATCACTATAAGCTAAGAACTCAGGTATTCGTGAAATTCAGTACAGGAGTATCAGGAGATGCTTATTATACTGCTGCTGGATATGTAACTTCTTTAGAAGCTTCAGCTCCTACAGAGGATAATACTACTTGCTCAGTAACTATAGAGCTTACAGGACCTATAACAGAAGCTGATAACTAAACTAAATTAAATGGCTACAGTAACACTAAAAGACAAAGAACTTCCTATTCACTTCGGTATAGGTACTTTAAGAAAGTTCTCAGCAGAAGCTAACATCCCTATCTCAGAATTTACAGATGGGAGTATGATGGATAAGCTGACTCTAGATGACTTAATGAATATGATATTTATCGCATTTAAAGAAGGGCATCGAAAAGCTAATAAAAAGTTCTCTTTAGATATTGATGCTGTATGCGATTTAATAGATGATACAGAGGGAGGAATAGAGAAGGTTATGGGAATCTTCGGTGAATCTATGCCTTTCTCAGAGGGAAAGTAGAAGAGGCTTCAGAGGGAGGAGATCCTTCTGAGCCTCTAACTTTTGATAAAATAGATCAGAATGGATTAGGAGTTCTAAGATTATCTCCTGAAGCTTTGGATGATTTAACCTTCAGACAATATGATAATGCTTTAAAGGGTTATTATAAGAGTCAGGAGTTATTAGATAGGTCTGAGTGGATTAGATGCAGATGGCAGACTACTCTTCTTTTGAATATACAGATGGAGAAGAAGAATAGAGTTAAGCAGAAAGACCTAATTGAATTTGAATGGGAGAGAGCTAATAGAAAAGTCTTATCTTCTGAAGAGAAAAAAGAATTACAGAATAGATTAAAAGAGTTCTAAATGGCTGAGTCTAGATTAAATGTATTAGTAGGAGCTAAGATTCAAGGACTTCAAAGAGGGCTAAAATCAGCTAAGAGAAGCCTTAGAAAGTTTGAGAGGAATACTGCTCAAATGGGAAGGTCTTTAACTCAGGGATTAACTGTTCCTATGCTAGGATTTGCAGCTGTATCAATTAGAGCTTTTGATCAACAAGCTAAAGCTGAAGCTGGATTAAGGACTGCATTAGGACAGAATGAAGCAGCCTTTAAATCTCTTACAGATCAAGCTAAGGAACTTCAGAAAGTTACATTATACGGAGATGAGGAGACTATAGCAGCTCAGACTATGTTAGCTACTATGGGACTAGAGGAGGAAGCTATTAAAAGGCTTATCCCATTAGTACAGGATATGGCTACTGCTAAAGGTATGAATCTCAAAGCAGCAGCAGATTTAGTAGCTAAGTCTGTAGGAAGTTCTACTAATGCCTTATCTAGATATGGTATAACAATAGAAGGAGCTGTAGGAAGTACAGAGAGACTAGATTCAGCAGTAGGATCTCTCTCTACAATGTTTGAAGGTCAAGCTACAGCATCTGCTGAAGCTGGGGCTGGTGCATTTACTCAGCTGAAGAATACAATGATGGACTTCGCTGAGGAAGTAGGGGCTGCTTTGATGCCTATGCTAGAGCCTTTAAAAGAAAAGCTCCAACAGGTAACAGACTCTCTATCTAAGCTGAGTACAGAGCAGATTACTGCTAAGTTAAAGACAGGATTATTCATTGCTGCTATAGGTCCTTTTATTTTAATACTAAGTAAATTAGCAGCTGCATTTAGAATTATAATAGGATTATTTCCAGCTTTTATTGGAGGATTAAGAGCTTTAAAGGTAGCAATATCAACTCATCCTCTAGGAGCTTTAATAACAGGATTATCTACAGCTGTTGGATTGTTTTTAACCTTTGGAAGGAATACAAAGTATGCAACATCAGAGCTAGATGACTTTAATAAAAGTAGCTTAACTGCTTCTGAGAGATTATCAGAAATAAATAAAGAAATTGAGGAATCAGGGAAGAGTAGAATACAGCTCTTAATAGATGAGGTTTCACAATTAAAAAAAGTAGCTCAGGCTAATCTAGATGCTGCTAATGCAAAATTAGAATCAGGTACAGATAGATTTGGGATGGATATGTCTATGGAGGACATAGGTTTTCTACGATCTCAGATCATGAATTTAGAATCTGATATTAGTGGATATACTTCTACTCTGACTGAATTACATATAAAACAGGAAGAATGGAATAATTCTCTAGATGACTCTTCAACAGCTACAAAAGAACTAGGGGAGAATATGGCTCTTATTCCTTCTTTTGCTCAGCAATGGGGTGTTGATTTCAATGATTTAGGAGAGAAAATAAATGTAGTTAGTGAAATAACTAGACAATTTGTTAGTTCTTTTGCTGATGGCTTTGTTAATTTATTTGGTAAGGTTGAAGATTTAGAGGGTAATATTATGAGCTTCGGACAGAAGTTTGAGAATTTTGCAAAGTCTTTAATCGGAGATTTAGTTAAGATGATAGCTAAGGCTGTTATTTTTGCAGCTATAATGACTGCTATAACAGGAGGAAGTTTTACAGGAGTAGCATCTGTAGGAGGTACTAATTTTATGAGCACTCTAGCAGGAGGCTTAACAGGAATGGCTACAGGGGGGAATGTTCTGTCAGGACAACCTTATCTCGTTGGGGAACATGGACCTGAATTATTTACTCCTTCAGGAAGCTCAGGAGGTAGAATATCTAGTGCCTCTCAGACAGCTCAAATGGGAATACCTGATGTAAGAATATCAGGAGAAGATTTAATTATAGTATTCGATAGAGCTAGAAAGCATAGAAATACATTAGGATAAATGGCTTATAAGAACTACACTAATACATTCTACTCTGAGAAGAATAACAGATGGGATATAGAGATATGGTCTCAATCAGATACTTCAACAGGGAATATATTTACTACAGGAAAGGGAGGATTTAAGCTATCTTATAAAGGCTCAGATAACAGAAGAGATATAACTATGCCTTCTGAGATGACGATGCAGTTTATAATTAAAGATGCTGATGATCAAACTTTTATAACTGAATTATTTGAAGCTGATGATAATGAATATTTCGTATTAATTCGGAGAAACTTTGTTGTGTTTTGGTGGGGGAATCTTAATGCTGGATTCGATTCTTTAGAGAATGATTACTATCCTTATGAAGTAACTCTTAAAGCTAATGATTTTTTAGGGGAAGTAATAAACAGAAAAGATTATGTAGATATTCCTGATAATCCTATTGTATCTATTGGAGAGCTTACAGGAACACAGATATTAAGTAGAAGTAATATAGCTGCTAACGGTTTTTTAGTTGATGCTTTTCCTTTAGCTCAGTTTGAAAAAATTATTAGATTGAATAATAGATGGACAGCTCCTAATCAAATATCATATAATAATGATTATAATCCTTTCTCTATTAATAGAATAAATGTAGCAGCTTTTGAAGCCTCCTCTAATGAAGCAGGAAAATATTATCCAGCTAACGCATTTAAAGGAATATTAAAAGCTTACGGACTTAAAGCTTTTCAGTCTGAAGGTAAAGTTAATATAATTCAGCCTTATAGTTATATTGATAATACTATTAATGTTAAAAAGGTAAGACATGATGAGTCAGCATCTTTATTAAATATACCTTATGAAGATATTGATAATAGACAGAATGCTGAAAATGATACTACAGTAGCTCCTACAATAGACTCAGGTTTTAGAGGTACAGAATGGCTACAGAATCCAGCTGATTTTACTACATGGTCAGCACAGGGATCAGTTACTTCAATTAGTAGTAATTCTTTTAATATAGCTTTAACTACTTCTTATCTTTATGTCTCATTAACTGAAGGAGATTATCATGTCTCATTCTCTCAAAATTTAGCTGGAACACAGATAGTATATGCTAATACTTCAGGAGCTGATAATATCTTATTAACAGAATCAGGGGGAGCTAATTTTCAGATAGGAGCTTCAGGAGGTAGATTAAAAATAATGGCTACTTCTACAGGAACTAAAACTGTAGAATTTATTGGATTACAAAAAGGACATCTCACTAACAGAAGATTCTTAGGAGGTCAGAGATGGAGGTATCAAAGACCTATCTCTAAAGTAACTGCTAATTTTAACTATGGAGACTCTACAGCACAGGCTACTTCAAATTGGGTTAATCCTACTTCCCCTATTATAGCTCAATCTCAATATACATCATTATCTAATATAGGAGCTTTTTCTACAGCTGCAGCTGATCAGATGATAATGAATATGAATGTATTTTACGGAGAAAAATTCGATTATTTATCAGCAGCAGATAACATTACTCATATAGGAGGAATATTAACTCTAAAGCTGAAGCTAGGAAGTTTATATTTATCAGGAGATACTGCTGGAGATTTATCATGGTCAGGATCAGATTCTACTTTTACTGTGCCTGTCCCTATTGGTTATATAGATATAGGGGCTTTAGGTAATTTTATATATCAGACTTTAGGAGATGATGCTCAGGCTTTTTATCCTAATGATAATGCAGAACCTTTCTTCTCAGGGACAGGATCTAGGTCTTTAATAGGTGTTAGTCATTCGGTATCATTACCTTCAGCTTCTTCAGGAGGTAGTGTTGATTTGCAATTCTTATCTGCTGTAGTTAATTATTATACTTATCCTGACTTATCAGATCCTTCTTCTCCTCCTACTCCTTTAACAGTAGTTAAGAATAATTTATCATCTAAGTGGTTTACAGGAACAGGAATATCAGGAGGAATTAATCATTTTAATATATCCTTTGCTGAAGCAGGAAGTATATCAGGGGGGACTCAGTTCTCAGCTTCTACAGGATTAGATAATTATCAGACAGAAGATTTTGGAACATTAAGTTTAGGAATAACAGGAGATGAGAACTCTTTTTTAAATTGTATTCAGATAATTAATTCTGTAGCAGTTACGGTTGTGCCTGATTATTTACAAGTTAATAATACAGGGACTCAGTATAATATGACTTCTTTACTATTAGAGGAGTATTTAGAGCCACAAATACAGCCTTTAAAAATATTAGAGGGTAGCTACTATGTTAATGATTTTTCTGCTTTTAAATGTATAGTATTAGATGGAGAAAAATATGTATTCTTTGAGGGAACTTTAACAGCTGATTCTGATACAATGGCTGGTAATTGGTATAAACTAGCAACATCTACACAGACTATAACAACAGTAGATGATACTATAGTTTATCCTGATCCTCCTCCTCCTTCTCCTCCTAATCCTCATGATCCTACAGGTGATCAATCAATGGAGAAGGCTATGTTTAATGCTCATCTATACAATTCTATAGGGGTATCATCTACAGCTATTAATCTAGTGCAAACTGATAAGGTATTCCTATTAAATAATCCTAGATGTTCTCTGTATGATGATCAGAAATTAGTCCTTACTAGACCTGATCTAACTCAGCCTATAATATTAACTAAAGATGGAGCTTCTACCACTTCATCAGGATATATAGAAGTAGATGCTTTTACTCCTGATGTTATCTATCCTATAGGTAGTATATTATCTATACTGACTTATGATTTAACTAATGTAATAACAGGAGGAACAACTACTCCTAATTTATATCAGGGAGTAACTACTACAGAGATATATTTAAGTCCTGATAGATTTATTACTCCTAGTACAGCCTTATTTAATATGTATTCAAGGGACAATTTAGGGTCTATTCAGCAATCTTCTTATGCTAGAAGTAATAAAGCTTTCGCTTCCTGTTTTATTCCTGTAGGGTATAAGATAACTCATGTTCTTATTAGCTGCAGCCAAAACAGAGGGGTTGAAGTATTAACAGGAACAACTACTAATGATACTACTACTTCTCTCTATACAGGGAATGCTAATACTCCTATTCCTTTTGGAACTCCTTATGTGAGTGTATTAGGTACTTATGTAATATTAGAGTTAAATTTCGAAGCTAGTAGTGATGAGATTTACGGAGCAAAAATAACAATAGCAGCAGTATAATATGGACAGAGATTCAACAGAGATATTCTTAGCTAATATAGGAGCATTCTCTTTATCATTCACAGATTTACATGAGATTTTACAGGTGCTATCTTTAGTAGCTGCATTATCATTTACAATATATAAATTCGTTAAAGAAGTTAAAAATGGAAATACTAGAAAATAATTGGGTTGAGATTCTCTTAGCTTTTATGACATTCTTAAAGGTAATATTTAATTACATTCCTTCTGAGAAGGCTGTTAAAATATTCGGATTTGTTGATGATTTTATTAACTACTTAGTTAAAGATAAAAGAAAGGATGTCTAAAGATAAGGAGAAAGCTGAATCTATTTTTAAATCATGGGTTAAGGAATTAGAGGATCAGGAACAGCCTGAAACTTGTAATATAGAAGATGAGGATTGTGAAGCCTGTGGTAGCTAAACTTCTCAGCTCTGTAAATTCTATTTCGGATGTATTTAAAGAAGGACAGAAACAGAAGAAATGGAGTGCTAAGAGGTCAGTTAGTGGTGTATTATGTGCTGCTGCTGTTTCAGATATTACTATTAATGGCATTGGTTGGGAGAATGTTGCATTAAGTTTTATAGCAGTTCTTCCTTTATGCTTTAGCGTATTTCAATATGAGAGCAATACTTGTAAGACTAGAAGAGGGTAATAATCAGACATTAGGAGAGCTTAATGTATATAGTGGGATAGAAAGACTATTCTCCTGTAAGACTTTAGAGCTTCCTTATGTTATGAATCTAACAGGGATAAGCTGTATTCCTAAGGGTAATTATACAGTAGTTCCTAGATATTCTGAGAAGTACAAAAATCATTATCATGTGTTAGATGTACACAACAGAACTCACATATTAATTCATGTAGGTAACTATAAGACTCAGACAGAAGGCTGTATATTAATAGGAAAGTCCTTTGCTTATATTAATGATGATGAGTTATTAGATATATCATCTTCTAGAAAGACTCTCAAAGAGCTTATAAAAGTAGCTCCTGAAGGATTCAAATTAGATGTAATATGAAAAACGAAGTTATATTAGTTATCTCTGATCTTCATGCTCCCTATCATCACAGGGATTCTCTGAAATTCTTAGAAGCTATTAAAAAGAAATATAAACCTACTGCTGTATGGAATGTAGGAGATGAGGTTGATTATCATGCTATCAGTTATCATGACTCTGATCCTGATTTACCTTCAGCTGGAGATGAGTTAAAGAAAGCTAAGAAATTTATTAAGAAGCTAGAGAGTATCTTCCCTGAGATGATTTTAGTAGATTCTAATCATGGATCATTAGTCTACAGGAAAGCCAAAACTAATGGAATCCCCAAATCAGTCTTTAAGTCTTATAAGGAGATTTTAGGAGTTAAAAGCTGGGAATGGAAGAACTATCATAAGCATAAGCTCTGCAATGGTCAAGAGGTTTATATGATACATGGATTCAAGAAGAATGGATTAGCTTTATGTAAGGAGATGGGGATGTCTACTATTCAAGGACATTATCATTCAGAGTTCTCTATAGGATATACATCTAATCCTAATAATCTTAATTGGTCTCTAATGGTGGGATGCTTAATAGATGATAAATCATTAGCCTTTAGCTATAACAAAGTTATCCCTACTAGACCTATTATTGGCTGTGGTATAATAATCAATGGACAGCCTCAGTTAATCCCTATGGTATTAGATAAGAATGGTAGATGGGATAATATTTGTTAATAAATCTTTGATGTTTAGCATTTATTTGTATATTTGCTCTTATGGAAAAAACATCAATTCTCACAAAGTCAGGAAATAAGACTATAATCCTTCCAGCTTATTACAAAGATACAGAGTATGAAGATTCTCATTATCTCTATAAAGTTTATAAGAGAGATGGGGAATTAATATGTCTTAGAATTAAGCTAATACAAATAGATTCTTTTTTTACAGCTGAGTTATCTACTACTTCTGTAAATATTGCTATTGGCTATGAGGATTCTAATGTTTTAGAATGGACTTCTGCATTAGGTAAAGTATCAGAATTATTAACCAAACATATATAAATTATGTCATTTTTTGAACAGGGCTATGATGTCCCTAAAACATCTAAGGGAGGATATATGAAATTCCTCAAAGGAGATAATACTTTTAGAATATTAGCTAAGCCTGTAGTGGGGTGGGAGAATTGGTCAGGGGGGAAGCCTGTAAGATTTAGAATGACTGATAATCTTCCTCCTGTAGCTGACTTTGATAATGATAAACACAAGCATTTTTGGGGATTAGTAGTATATAACTACATAGATAATGCTGTTAATATTCTTCAGTTAACTCAGACATCTATACAGAATGAGATAATGGCATTAGCTAAAGATTCTGATTGGGGGGATCCTATGAGTTATGATATTAAAGTAACTAGGACAGGAGATGGGCTTTCTACAGAATATACAGTATCTCCTAAGCCACACAAAGCAATATCTAAAGAAGTTAAGGAAGCAGCTAAGACAGTTCCTGTTAATTTAGATGCTTTATTTACATCAGAAAATCCTTTTAAATGTGAAGAAGTTAAAGCTGATGATCTCCCATTCTAAGCTTCTACCTTTAAGCTATAGCAGTCTGAAACAATTCTCTGTCTCTCCAGCTCACTTCTTATCTTATAAGAATGCTCAGAGGAAAGATTCAGCTGCTATGCTTCAGGGGAGATTAATACATAAGCTAATATTAGAGCAGGATTTATTTTTAGAGGATTTTGCTGTGTTTAATGGGAGGAAAGCAGGAAAGGAATGGACAGAGTTTAAGCAGAATAATATTACTAAGGACATAGTTAAGGCTTCAGAGCTAGATATGGCTTTAGATCTTAAGAATAGTATCTCTAATCATAAGAAAGCTAGTAGGTTGATTAATGACTTACAAGCTACAGAGAAATACTTTAAGGCTGAGATAGAAGGCTTAGAGTTTCATGGGTTTATTGATGGAGTAGGAAAGGATTATTTACTAGACTTAAAGACTACAGTCTCATCAGATCCTAATAAATTTAGTAGAGATTCATGGAATATGAAGTATCATCTACAAGCTGCTATATATTGTGCAGTTACAGGAGTTAAGAATTATTATATAATAGCAGTAGAGAAGAGTTCTCCTTTTGCTGTATCAGTATTCAAATTAGATGAGGACTTGTTAGAATATGCTAAGAGTGAATTATCTAAATTAATAACAGATTTTAAGGAGTGGAATGGAGAGAATAAAGCTTACGATCATAAGATAGCTTTAGA
>Ga0209337_1002324_pt1 | contig 13853 bp, 18 predicted proteins | sample LinPmetageLP53_FD_184044 | JGI IMG/M metagenome (GOLD analysis project Ga0209337, IMG submission 184044) | Marine viral communities from the Pacific Ocean - LP-53 (SPAdes) (version 2) | ecosystem: Environmental > Aquatic > Marine > Oceanic | place: Pacific Ocean | collected 2010-02-08
CTGGAAACAAATAGTCCAAAAGGCTGTAATAACAGATGCTGAAGGTAGGCAACGTTCGTATTGGCCTGAGTTCTGGTCAATGAAATATCTCAATGAGAGGAAACTTGAAAACCGTACAGCCTTTGCATATCAGTATTTAAATACAGCTGTCCGTAATACAGACGTAGGCATTTCACCTGAATTGATTGTTCGTGCTGAAGTACCTGAAGATTATGACTGTCTTGGTGTTGGTATTGACTTGAGTGCTGGATTATCAGAAAAGAATGACTGGACTGTCTTTACCCTAGGCGGTATCAAAGAAGGGAAGATCTATTTAATTGACCAGCGTCGTGAGCGGACCATGGGAAACATGGACAAGATGGACACTCTATGCGAGATGCTTGCAGACTGGAACATACTCGTAGAAAACGATGAAGGTCAATTCTTTCCAACCATGTCACCCTGCATAATCTGGCCTGAAGCAGTGGCGTATCAAACATCTTTTGAAGGAGACTTCAAACGAATCATGCATGAAAATCGTGCGCTTTACAATTTGACAGTTTCTCCAGTCAAAGGTTTTAAAGGTGACAAACTTGCCAGATTAAGAGGTGTGCTGGGCTTGTATGAAAACAAAAGAGTAGTTTGGAACAAGTGGAGGAAATGGAATGTACTAGAAGAGGAGCTATTAAACTTTGGTCATTCGCAACACGATGATGCTGTAGACAGCATGGTATTAGTCATGGGTGGATTGCTAAGAAGAGGTAGTTTACAAATTGACTACAATAGTGACAGCTTTAGTTTATAAAGAGGCATGTCTAAAAATAAAAAAAGAATGGCGGGTCAAAAGCTAGACGAACGCTTTGGCAAAGGCTTCACTGATCGAGTAAAAGGCGATGGAATGCAAGAACCCACCGATCAGGGCTACTCAAAACGTGAACTGTTAGCTGAATTCCGTGCACGTCCAGATGGCGTCAAAATAGATGAAGGTAAAGGAAACTTGGTTGGTAAATACCAAGCGCTAGTCAATTCAGGTTCAAGATTTAATAATCAAGCTGAAGATTATCTGAAAAGTCATGGAGTGATCTTTAAACAGCCGAAGGACGTTGCTGATAACAGTAATGATTTTGACGATAGTTCCAGCAACACTGCTCCTAGCAATGCTGCTCCTAGCAATGCTGCTCCAATTTCTATTGGAACCTATTCACCAAGTTACGAATCATCACCTGTTCAGACGATCACTTCTTCTCCAGGTAGTGGAGGAGGAATGAATGTAAATAATGATATTTATAGTTCTATCATTGGCAATGATAATAATCTCTCAAATTATCAAGACAACAGTATCTCAGGTCCTGATCTCGCAGACATAGATTTAGGTGATGATGGGTACGATTACATGCAGGCAATGAATATCAATCAAGACGATGATATCTATACAGATATTGTTGGCAATAGCAACATTGTTTCAAACTTCCAAGACAATTCCATAGGAAACTCCTCTTATAGCGGGGATGGATTATATGCCCAACGAAATCCAATGGATTTCAAAAAAGACTTCATAAACAACTTATTTAGCTGAGGACTTAATCATGGCTCCAAAAATGACCAAAGCAGAAAGAAAGGCATATCGTAAAGAAAAGGGAAATAAAAAAGCACAGGCTAATCTAAAATCAAAAATTAAAGAGCTTCGTCCACAGGTTAAACAAGCTAAAGCAGATGGACAGCCGAAAGGTAATTTACAGCAGAAATTAGATAATAAGATAATCAAGCGTAATAAAAATATGCTTGACAATGCTAATGCCGCAGGCAACAGTGAACGTGTGGGACGTATTGAGAAACGTTTAGATAAAGTAAAAACAAGGCGGAACGATAGACGTGAAGAGTCCTTTAATTCTCAGAGCCCAGAAACTGCAGCCGACTTTGATTTTGCTAAGCATAGTTCAAAGAAAGTAGGAACTAAAGAACTTGGGCATTTGGTACGTGATAAAGATTTTTCAAAAGCTGATGTTGCAGCAGCCGCACAAAACAGTGGATTAAAAATAGGCGACAAAGCACAAAAACGTTTAGATAAGTGGGCGAGTGCAAAGGATAAAGTTAATGGAACAAAAGTAACACCTACTCCAGAACCAACCCCAACTCCAACTCCAACACCTCCAAGATTTGACAAACCCATAACTCAACCCTACAAACCAACTCCAACACCTCCAAGATTTGACAAACCCATAACTCAACCCTACAAACCACAGTTGCCTGTACCTCAACCAACTCCTACTCCTACTCCAAACCCTAACAACACACAGGATACCGATTACACACAGGAACTAAATGTTCAATCAGATAATGATATTTCCAGTGACGTAACTGGTGACAACAATTCTATCTATAACTGGCAAGATAACTCAATTCGCAACTACGGTGGCGATGTGAGGACCTTTAATTATCAAAGTAATGGTAACGGTAGTGGACTAGATTCACCTGTATCTGCCGCCACAATGGGGGGTTTCTATTCACCTAGTGATAGTCATGGTGCTAATGCTGCTCGATTAGATCGACGTGTAACCCAAGCCAACGATTTTGCGAAAGATAATATGAATACAAGTAATTTTGCACAAGGTGCAATTGATAACGCTGCTAAAAATAGAATGGTAAATCCAGCTATGATGCATGATCTAGTAAGTGGAATGGGTTCAGCAACTAAAGCTGATGCCTATCTAATGGGCGCAAATATTTATGGTGACATAGGTAGTTACAAACCAAACTGGCAACAGCCAAACACGATTAAGCCGCTAGAGATGCCTAAGTTTGGTTAGTACATCAAATAATAATTTACCGATAGACTAATAGTAAAGAGAAATTAGCATGAATCAATCAGGAGATAACGGTTTTAATCAAATCCTCACAGCCGCTAAAGAACGGCGTGGGGACCTGTCCGTTGACACAATGATTGTTAGTTCTCATCTATCACAGATGAGGATGTTCATGCTACGCCGTGGTGTTGAATTCTATGCTGAACAAGATAGTTATGGCTATCGAAAAGAATTCCTCTCAAAAGTTTGCGAGCAGAACATGCTCGACATGAAACTCGATAGTATTGTTGACTATTTTTTATGTGATGGGCAAGGCTTATTTTACTTCCGGCCATCGGGTGATGACTATCAATTACTTTACTTTCCCAAAGAAAACTATAGAGCTTATAGAGATCAAGAAGGGAGCTTAAGTAGTGTTGTTTTGCGTTATAGCTTTAACGTACAGGAAAACAAAGGGTTTGATAATTATCCAACCAATAATCAACGAGGTGGCAAAAAGAAATATATCAAGCTTCAAGTTTACAAGGATCGAATTGAGCAAACGATTTCCGATGAGAAGATTGAGTTTGAAAATTCATTAGGCGGTCCACAAGTCTCACTGCCTGGTCAAGTTGAAACACTTACAAATAGTCTTGGTTTCATTCCAGCAGTAGAAATCTATAACTATATGGATTGCACTGGTGAAGCAACCGGTAATGGTGAGTTTGAGTGGTTGTCAAATCAAATTATGTACCATAATGAATTAGTTCAAAACGTTCGTAAAAACTTGAAATTCTTTGGTAATCCTACATTAATATCTAGTCGTCCTAAGCAAGACATTATTGAAAGTGGTGATGAAAATACTTTTCGACCGACTATTAGTTCGCAGGCAGGCTTTAGTGCAATAGGTCGCTCTAGTACTCGTGTAAGTGAACCGTTTGGCGGTGCTTCCATGCTTGATGGGCAAATCAAAGTGCCTAGGGTGATTGCCAATCTGGAACCAACAGATCGTATTAGCTATCTCACTCCTGACAGTGTCAGTGGTGATCAGAATATGTATGTCAAGCAATACCGCCAAGAGATTCGCCTAGCGCTTGGTGGTGTAGATGACCTTGACTTCCAATCTGCGGGCACTGCATATGAAATTAAAACTCTCTATGGACGTGTGGCAGCTACTGCAGAAAAAAAAGCTCGTGCAATGTTTACGTATGGCCTGTGCCGTTTGTTCTCTCTAATGATCTCTCACGAGGAACGTATGTTTAATGAGAGCTTTAGCGTAGCAATTGGATTAGAGAAACCAACAATTCCACTAGTAGAAGATTTTCAAAATCCAGATGATTTTAAACTTGCGAACGAAACATTTATGATTAATTCTGCTAAGTATGAACGCTTAAGGAATGAAGCACTTAGCGCTATACTTGAGTCAGGCGAAATGCCCCCAGGTGTAACTGGACTTATTCCAGACGGAAGCACACAAGTTGACTGGCGTTGGATGGGTGAAGTCTTTGAAGACAGCTCTGATGAGATTCTTCAAAACTCCATCGTTGTCCGAAATCTGCAAGAAGCAGGCGTTGGATCAATTGAAGCGCTGAAGTACCTCTTCCCAGCTAAAACTGACGAAGAACGTTCAGCAATGTTAAGTGGATTTCCATTCAGAGTAGTCCAACAAACACAACAAAGTATTTCTCAATTCATTGGATTACTTGGCAGCCTATATCAGTTGCCACATCCACAAACACCGGATAAGCCTTTGGCATCCGATCCGAACCTAGATATCACTGGGTTCTTATACAGATCACTAGATTATTTACGTAAGGAGTTAAGTTACAGTGGAAAGTACAAGCCAAGTAGCAACGACACAAGCATCAGTAAGCTCTCCGATGCAGACATCCGCCGCGCCGGTCTCGGCAGGCCAGTACGCGACGAGCGCACCCCAGACATTCCAGGGCTCACCGATGGCCCAGGCACCTCAGGCTCCGGCCTACCAGGTGCAGGCCCCGGTAGCGCAGGCTTCGGCACCAGCGCAGGCCAGCAATCCATGGCAGGAGGCGTTTCAGGCGCTGAGCGCAAGTTTGAATACAAGCAGCCCCTCCCAGGCCCAGGTTCCATCCTCGGCGTATCAGACGCCAACACCTCAGGCACTTATCCAGGCTCCGCTGGCTTCGGTTCCCCAAACCCAGCAACAAGCCCAGTATTCGGATCACCGGACTTACAGTCCCCAAGCTTCAACCCAGGCTTATCAGCAGCAGGCTTATCAGCAGCAGCTGGCCGCTCAGGAGGCGTACCAAGCGCAGCAAATGCAGGCTCCGCAGGTAAACGACGGGTACCTAAGTCAAATCAGCGACGAAAGTCTTGAAGTCCTTGAGCACTTTGGTGCTGAAGCCCCCTCCCTTCTGAACACCTATGCCTGTGCCGTTGAGGATGCCCTCATCGAGCAAGTGCAGCGTGGACAATCTCAGTCCCTCATGCTTGAGGCAGCTGGTGAAGAGCGGGCAGCGATGAACCTCATGCTGACTGATCCAGACGTTCTTGCTGACTACGTCAACGATTTCTACGGTCCTGAGGGTCCATATCCAACTGAGACTCCTCAAGAGGCACATAACCGTCAGCAGTACGAAGCTCATGCTCAGTTCGAAGCTGAAATTGAAGCCCAAGAAATGGGTCAAGTCCCTGCTTCCTTCCAGCGTCCACAAATGGAAATGCCCGTTCCAGGTCGCCAGCAGAATCCTGCTAACGACTTCTGGGGTGGCTTTAGCCAGATGATGGATCAGAACCCTGAGAACGCATGGCAGTACCTCTCCCAGGCACAGCCCGGCATGCTCTCTACCAAGATGCTTGTTCAGGACACCTGATAAGTAACAGTTAGGGGGTACTTAGATGTATCCCCTACAATATAAGTATTAGTTAGTAATTGAAAATGCAAAGAATTTCTCCTTTTACTATTGCAGAAGAAATGCTGCAAAATGCATCAGCTCAGCGTGGTCAAGGTGGAATGACACGTACGTCAGCCCCACTAGGTCCACAAGCAATGGCTGCTCCTAGTCCGTACACAGATGTACGTGCTGCTGATGATGCACAGGCATATAACAACTCCAGAATGATGGAGCAAAACATCAATGCAAATACATTCACTGCAATGCAACAGGCAGGTGTTAATGCAAAGCGTGGTGTTCAAAAACAACAGCTTGCAATGGACAATCAGGAATATAAAGCAAATGCACTCCTTACACAGCGCACAGGTGAAGTCCTGAGCATGATGAATTCGCCAGCTACGTTAGCAATGGGCAATATGTCGCCACCACAAATGGCGGCATTCCGTGCTGACATTGCTACTGGTAAAGCAATGGCAATGGGTGTTAATCCAGATTTGGTTATGAATCAAGTCAACGAACAACGTTACGGTTAATTTATTAGAATAAAGAGAGTTGTTGTAGATAGTTATTGTGCGTTTAGCAGGACAAGAAACACAACACGATCCTGAGGTTTTTCAAACTATTTGGAAACACCTTAAAAGTGATGGCGTGCCAGATCAAGCCGCCAATCAAATGACAGCAGAGATGCTGACTCATGGAGAAGATTTTGAAAGCAGTGTAGAAAGATATCAACAGTTTGAAGATAACTATCGATCAAAAGGATTTAACGAACATGCTGCACAAGCAATGGCAGTCGAAGCATTAGAAGGAAGAGAAGAAGCACCGAAGGAAAGTATTAGATTTGCTCGCACACATGCTTGACTAAATATAGAATAAGGGCTAGATTTAATATATAGACAAGAGAACAATATGTCAGCAAAAATTTCAGGTGATTCCGTACGTTCTTACCTTCGAGATATCGGACGCATTCCACTACTAGAGCATGACGAAGAAATCATACTTGGTCGTCAAGTTCAACGAATGATGGAAATCAAAGCATGTGAAGATCTGCTCAATAAGCCAAGTCAAGAAGACCTCGCTGTATCACTTGGTATTACAACAAAAGAACTAAAGCGTGATATGCGTGATGGTAAAAAAGCCAAAGATAAAATGGTTACTGCAAATCTACGCTTGGTTGTGTCAGTAGCTAAGAAATATACAAAACGGAATATGGAATTGCTTGATATTATACAAGAAGGAACAATTGGATTGGTGAGAGGAGTTGAGAAGTTTGATCCTGGTCGTGGTTACAAGTTCAGTACTTATGCATATTGGTGGATTAGACAAGGCATTACGAGGGCGATTGCAGAGAAGTCACGTGCAATACGCCTGCCGATCCACGTCACTGAGAATCTCAACAAGCTTAAGAAAGCACAGCGTGAATTAAGTCAGTTAAATGGAGAACTACCTAATGTATTTCAGCTGGCTGAGTACCTAGGTCTATCAGTTGATGAGATCAAAGACCTAATGTGTAAGGCTAGGCAACCTACTTCTCTTGAAATCAAAATTGGTGAAAACCGAGATACTGCTTTAATTGATTTACTAGAAGATGAAAGTCAGCTGCCTGACATGTTAATTGAACGGCAATTTATTAAAGAAGATATTAGAGATTTAATTAGAGACCTCCCTGAAATGCAAGCTGCTGTAATCTCAATGCGTTACGGCATTGGTGAAGACATCTTAGAACCTATGTCTATGACGGCAATCGGTCAAGTTTTAAATATGAGCCGTGATCGAGTTCGTACGCTAGAGCAAAAAGCGGTACGAGGACTAAGAGAGCATAATCAGCAAATTAGTAACTATCTCTAATTACAATAAGAGTAGGTATCAAGACCACATGCGATGAATGTAACACAACAGGTTGTAAATATTGAGCAGAGCTACGGTGGAGCTCCGAAGGCGAACCCTGAATATTACTCCACCAATAGAACACTCGACTATGCAAAAAGCTCTAATAGTTTATTAAATGCGCGTTCTGAAAACATAACTTCTATTCCTACAACATTTGCCTACAAAGATTCGGTCGGTTTGTTTGGCGCAGAAAATGTATTTATCAAAGTTGATTTAGACATACAAAGTAGTAAAGGTTTCTACCAAGACGTTCCTTCATTCCTTGATAACGATTACTACAGTATTTATGTAAATACTGTAGATCCAGATATAGATTTTTACTACGATCCAGTATTAATGGATTTTTCTAAAGAATTTGTAACAGCTAATGACTTTGAGCCAGCAACAATCAATAACAACCTTGACAATGTCAGGACTCCAGTCGTGAGTGTAACAATTAATAATTTAAAAACTGGAAATAAGTTTGTCGATGCATGGTTCGACGTGCGGCTGTACACGAAGGATCGCATTGAGCATGCGTATGATACTTTATATATTGATCCAACTAGTTATTTCTACATTGGTTTTCATGCAAGAAATACAAGACGACTACCATACAACGTAAGTATGGCAGTTGGCGATAAATATATCTCTGAATCAGATTTAACTAGTGAGCAGAGGCGTTACCTGGTTTAGCTTTCCTCTTCATCCTCTTCTTCAGCAACTTCAGGTTCGGGCTCAGGAGCAGGAGGAGTAGGTAGAGGACTGATAGAACGTTTCAGTACACTGCCACCAGAGATTTTAGAAAACTGATATTCAACCAAAAGGTCCTTACTACCCTCACCGAATACTGCTACGCGATCAATAGCGCCCTTACTTTTTTGTGGGAAAGTAAAATTACCGTAACCATCATGACGAATTTCCATCGTCACTGGTCCAATGTAAGGTACAACCAAACGTACTGACTCACCGTTGTCCAAAGCTACCTTAAATATCGCTGCTTCGATATATTGGATGGTTCCCTTTTTATTCCACCAACGTGGAAAGCGGTGTACTGATCCACGATTAGGCAGAACAAGCTGCATCTCTGTACCAGTGTGCTCGACAACATCAGTGCCACCCTTGTAAACAAGTTTATCGGCCATTAGTTTTACTTAAATACCTTCTTCTATTTTAGTCATCTTTTCATCGGCACGTTTTGACCATTGAAGGTTGTCTGCACGACAATCTTTTTTATCACTATTGATATGTTTGACGACACTACATCCTTTCAGTCGTCCATACGGTGTTGGAGGTAATCCAAGAAAAGCGAACGCTACGAGAGTATGTACAGGAATAGTAATTAACTTTCTACGTCCGATTCGTTGAGTTAAATTAACAACTGGATAACCACCCTTGCTAATCTTCTGTTTCAAGATCCTTTCGATCTTTCCTTTGGTACTTTTAATGAGACCTTTTTGGTTTACATAGTACTCAATGCAGCACTCAAAACCGGGCAAAGTGTGCACAGGGACCCATTCATTGTTGTCTATAAAATCCATATAACCAAGTATTCTGGGGTATCTAAATATTATTATAGCGGTAACTATTAACATCAGTATATGTGACTAGTCGAAGTCACTTATAAACCTTTTAGCTTACGGAGTTAGAAATCCATGTGGATTGATAATGACTTTCCTAAGCTCCTTGGTGCAGAGCTTTACCGCCCTCACCCTGCCTACATCATTGAGATGGCAGTTGAGCCGGTAGTTGTCCACGATTTCTCAAAGCAGCCTGGTCAGACCGTGCAGCTTGATCGTTATCGTTTCTGGGGCAAGCCTGGCACTAAGGAGTCCCGTGAGCGGACCGCCGATCAAACCCTCGGCACCGCTTCAGCTCGCAACATCGTCAAGGACAAGGTCCTTGTGACTCTGCGTGAGTACACCGGCCCCGCCGATACCCGCGACACAGCACAGCCTTCTACCTTCAAAGTTGCTCGCGAAACCCTGATCACCGCTCAGCGTCTGCTGCTTGATACCGGCAACCTGAACGTGTTCCACCAGTCGATTGGTAGCTTGACGCTGCTTGACGACTACCGCCGTTGGCGCGATCGCGTCTTTGCTAACGAACTGCTGAAAGCAGAAGCAAACGGCAAAGCTGATAAAGAGCAAGGCGGTTACTACCTTCCTGGTGACAAAGTCAAAGGCGCAACTGGCGGCACCTTGGGTGTTACCTATGCGACTGGCGAGTCTGCCAAGTTCGATGTAACTACTGACCTTCTCGAAGTTGTTAAGGACATGCGTAAGCGCAACGTCCCAACCTTCGCTGATGGTTACTACCGCTGCATCGTGGATCCAACTGCAATGATGCACCTGCGTCAGAACAGCGACTTCCGCGAAATCGCACGTTATCCAGGCACTGGCATGGTCAACCCCATGTCACCCAACCAGGCACCCAACGCAAACTTCTACCAAGGAATGGGTCCTGCTTACGGCCAAGCTGGCTTTGTTGCCGGTCAACCCGTAATGCCTACTGGCTTCCTCTTTGAGGGTGTCCGTTGGTTCGAGTCCACCAACCTGCCCGAAACGTCTTACAACTTGGTTGTTACCGACGCTGCTGCTGGTGCTGCTGATTACACAGCTTCCCAGTTGATCTTCTTCGGCCCTCAAGCTGTGGGTGTGGGTATTGGTGGTAACAATGCTCAGATTCTGTTGAACAACAACGACGACTTCAGTCGTTTCATCATCATGATCTGGAGCTTGTTCGCCGGTTTTGAAGTACTTAATAAGGACTTCATCACGGTTGGTTACTCTTTCGTATATTGATAGGAGCTAACTAACTATGTCCGTAATTTTTCCCGGTAATTATGTCGCACACTTGAACGCATATCGCGATCAAGGTGTGTTCGCACTCCCAGGCGTTGAGTTCTATCAGGTCGTCGGTGCTGCAATTGTTGATGCCAACATTTCAAGCTCCGGTACCCTCACGCCTCAAGTCCAATCACCTGACCTCCGTCAGGATGACAAGCCACGCCTGAACAAGTCAGTGACTGTCCCTGCTGGTGCCGTTGTGTATCGCACGGCTATTAACACCGTCAACCTGTCCTCTACAGGCACCTCTACGGTTGCTGTTGATGGCTTGACAACTGCAGCTCTAGAAGCATCCTTGGCCGCTGCTGGTGGTGTTTATCCCGCCGCTGGTGGTAAGACAACCTTCAATGGTTTCGCAACGACTTCTAGTGAGTCTTCTGCTGCCACGATCACCATCGCTCACTCAGGTGCTTTGAACCTGGTTGATGCCGATAGCCAAGCCGCTGTGCTTGTTGAAGTCTGTTATTACCTGTCTGCTGACGGTCCTGATTCAGACGACGTTTCCCTCCCTTATAAGACGGAGGCTGGACAAGGTTATTGATAACTTAGTCCAACATTATAAGCGTCTCTTAGGGGGCGCTTTTTTTGTGTCTATAATAATGGGGTACGGTATAAATAGTAATGAGTAATCTTTTTCAGGATCAAAAAACAGGCAAGCTTGTTGAGTTTATTAATAAGCACGACAAAGAATATGCAATGGTCAGAGACGCTGGAGGCAATATTGCTTATGTATGTCTTGATTCATTAGTTCCTTATGACAAGGATAAAGGTCGTCTCACTAAAGTAGCTGCACCCCAAATTCAACCTGAGCCTGAAGAAGAGCTGCCAACTCCAGTAGTTCCTATTGAAGATACACGGTTAAATCTCAATTCTGCACCAGCAGAACAGATTGCAAAAAGGCTGCCGGGTGTTGGTTATGCCACCGCTAAAAGGATCGTTGAGCTACGGATGTCACTGAGTGGAGAACGCTTTAATAACCTTAAGCAGTTAGAAAATATTCCCCGTGTCAATTGGGATCAATTAATTGAAGAAGACTTAATCTTTATTAGTTAAACTAGGGTTAGTATTATTGAGGAGATAAATGCTGTCATTACAGGAAGCATTATTGTTCCAAGCTGCTAAGAATGAGCAGGACCGAATTGATGCGCAAGGAACTGCCGGTGTTATTGGAGGAATGACCGGTGCTGTTCTTGGGACTACAGGTGGAATGATCCCTCACAGCATTGGAAAACAGATCAATAAAGCAAGAGGCCATACACCAGATCGATTCAAAGCCGGACCACGTATGGCAGGTGGACTGACTGGTTTGATTCTTGGAGGAGCATTAGGGGCAGGCACTGCAGCAGTCATGAAACAAGACAATCCTGCAGCAAACGTGCTGGCCAAGATTCAAGCCAAAGGTGAACTAAGTGAATACGACGAGTATCAACTTCAACAAGTCCTTAGGGATATCTACAGTAATCAGTCGAGGATGGCGTAATGGAATTAGATGACTATCTGAAATCCAAAGTCAGATTTCACTTAGGTTATAACTCAGGTGCACAGCTACCAGCAGGCGACAGATCTAGGCTTGAAGAAGCAATGTCTCTTGTGCCTGATGAGCTTTGGTATAACGAAATTGTTTATCACATTAAGCGTTGTGAGAATGCATGGAAGGTAAGTGCTTACTTGCCCGATGACATTCTGGATCCCAACGGTACAGGCATCGTCAATTTCTCACGTCAAGAAATCATTTCTGGTGACGTACAACGTACAATATCTCAATCTGATCCACTAAAGGGTGATGAGTATTTCCGTGAAATCTATTTACGAGAATGCGATCGACTGGCTGAGACTTTGTATGTTGCTAACTACCGGCGTCCTGAAGTACGGCGCTATGCCTTTGACCGTTCTGGAGCTGAGTTTATTCTAGCTGTGCCTGGTCCTGCAGATACAGCAGTAGGGTCACGAATTGTTTTACATAATACTTGGCGATAAAGTAGAATATATCTAGGATATATAGCAAGTAAGTTATGACACAGAAAATCACGATGGGTCGTGATAAACGACAGGATGCTATTGATGCTCAGATTGCTATGCGTCAGTATGGTGGATACAATCCAAATGCTGGTGATATTCCTTCAGTAGCACCAGCAGCACCAACATCAACAGGTAACTCACCTGCTGAAGATCCGATGCAAACGTCAGGTAGTGCGGCCTTAGGTACATCAGGTACAGAAGAGGTAAATCAATCTCCTGAACAGTTTCAATCATCAGCTCTTAATGATCGCTTGCAAACAATTGCAGAGGGTATTCAACGAAGTGAAGGTAATGCATATAACTCTGGCTACAACAATCGTTCTGTTACTGGGAGCATCAGCTAATGAGTAGACGTGCAAACTCTAAAAATCTAGACCCAATGCGCTTTGCACCCGAAGCAAAGACACTGTCAAACCTGCCTGGCTCACCGGAAAATACAAATCCGATGAACATGCGAGCAGCAGGTCAAGAAGGTACTCCTCCTATTGGTGGATCAAGTATCTACAACGATTCAAATCAGAACGGTGTGTATCCACAGATGGGATCAGCGGTGCTGAATCCGATGCAGTACAAGCCAACTCAGCTGTCAAATAAGCCAGTAGGTCAAAAATTAAATGCTGGAGCCAACTACGGTCTTCAACCACAACCCTCACCAAATGCTGGCGATCCAATGGAAGGAATGCGTTTAGGTGGAGATGCACAAAGGAGAGGAGTAATGGCACATCCATTCTTGGGAATGACAGGATCCCCTGCACTTATTCCTGGAGCCATGGATCCAAACATTCCAGGGCAAGGTAGACCATTGGGACAATTTGAATCAACAACAGCATATACAGAAGGCGGACCAAAAAACTCTAAGAAAGGAGCTAAAGCGTAATGGCTACTACAGCAACCAATAAACAACCTCTACTTGTTGATCGTATTTTTCATAAAGCGATTAGTGCAAGTTCATTAGCCTCAGGTTCAGCATCTTCCCTAGACATTGAAGGTACTAACCAGTCAGCAGTGCTTGTTGACTGCAGTGCTAATGATGGTGCCGTTATCGAGGATTTGTATGTGATTGCACGTACAAGCACAGCACAAGCCTACACAGCACTCTTTTATTTAAGTTCGGCGGTTGATTACCTAAGACCAGTAGAAGCCGTTTATGTAGGCAAGTTAGCCAGCTCAACAACAAAGGGCGCTATTAGTTCATCTGCTGAACTTCCAAAAGTTTTGGCACCACTTGCACAAGTTGGATCTAATCCACAAGTACGAGCACTGTATGTTCCAAAAGGCAATGTACTTTGGTGCACACTACAGCTGGCAGGGTCTGTGAATACAACAGATGCTCCGATCATTGCAGCACAGGGCGGCTTCTATTAAGGCAATGCCAAGAAAGAAAAATGGATATGGTAACTTTAATGTAAACAATATAAAAAGTGTAAACAGTTCCTTTGACAAAGGCAAAGGATCAGCATCTGCGGGTAATTATCCTGCAG
>Ga0209337_1002326_pt1 | contig 13826 bp, 11 predicted proteins | sample LinPmetageLP53_FD_184044 | JGI IMG/M metagenome (GOLD analysis project Ga0209337, IMG submission 184044) | Marine viral communities from the Pacific Ocean - LP-53 (SPAdes) (version 2) | ecosystem: Environmental > Aquatic > Marine > Oceanic | place: Pacific Ocean | collected 2010-02-08
TCCGTTCTGGAATCATTTGCATTTACGGTGTTTGCAAAATGCATTTTAACCAGACTGGTTACACTGGAATCAATCTCACCTCCAGGCTCAACCACTGAACTAGGAGGCATATTGTTTGCAGCCGCAAATACGGATACTCCACTAATCTCATAAGGATCTGCGTATTTCCCGTCGTTAATGAAGTACATCAACAAGGCAGTCGGAGCTAATACTGACGGTCTCTCATGCCTTGTATTGACCGAATAGTTATTTATTTTCATGGGAATCCTGGATAGCTTTCATTTCCTCAGAGTAAAATTTTATGAATGTGAACCTCTCGGCAGCGGTCATCTTCTTAACATCTGAGTAAGCAAATCTTGCCTTACTTACTAATATGTAGGCTTGATGCAGGAGTTCTTTTGAAGTTAAACCATGTATTAGCTCACTGAAAAAAAATCGACACCGAGAGGGATAGCCATTGGTGTAACCGTTTTGCAGGAAGGGCAGTCAAACATAAATCTAGGGTCTATGCCGTATTCATCCTTATTGACTTCTTTAACGATGGTCTTAATGTCTTGAATATGCATCTTTTTCAATGCTTTGGCTACAAAGACAGGGTCCGTAATCTCTCCAATGGATACAACAAATCGAAAAAGATTCTTAAGCAATGTTTTAGAGTCATCTAAGTAAGCCTCATCCTTGCTACGGGGAAACATTACTTTCGCGGAAACCCCAAGTCTAGGCAGCTTAACCTCTCTAGGATCTGTAAGGTCCTCGGGTACTTCCTTTACTACAAAGTGCTTATCTAACTCTAGGGTGGTGGTTATTTCCTTGTTGCAATTAGGGCACGCAACAGGAAACTCATACTCTGATCCATAAGAAATCTCTCTAATTTTCATTAAAAGAAATAGCTTATCCATTGCTAGCAATTCGGAAACATTGACTCCTTTAACACAAGAGTCTACAAGCATGTTTATTATTTGGCTCCCCTTCCCTTTAGAGTTAAGTATCCTCTCCTCTTCCTGGTAAGTTAAAGGCGTTACAGTGGCTTCTGTGAAGCCAGAGTAGAATTTTCCTTTGGAAGGTAATTCTACCTGCCAATACTCGTTTTCTGGCACGCTTTTAAAAAGATCTTCAAAAAGCCTTTCCTGGCTGTTTTCTTTATTCCCAGCTATTTTTCTTATTTCTGACATAACTATCCTATTATGTACATATAATAGTCTATGCGTATTGAAGTAGGAACTTTAACGACCCAGTTGAGGACTGACAATCCAGAGATCTTAAGAGAACTCAGTAACAAGTATTCTTTCCCGGTTCCTGGCTACCAGTACTCACCAGCTTACCGAGCTAGAAGATGGGATGGAAAGAAGAGATACTTTGGAGGTAGCGGCAAGTTTAGAACGGGACTGCTTCCCCGCATACTAAATGATTTAAAGTCTATAGGGGTTAAAGATATAGACTGGGAAGGAAAGCCTGAATATCATGAGCCTTTTGTACCTTCGGTCGATAAATTTGAATATAGGGAATATCAGGAAAAAGCTATTTATGAGTGCTTGAAAAAACAAAGGGCAATCATTAGCAGTCCTACAGGCTCGGGTAAAACTTTAATCATGGCTGGGTGTGTAGCTTCCCTACAGCACGAAAATAAGGACTTGCACGCAGTCATTCTTTTTAGGGAAAAAGGGATTCTTAAGCAAACTTACGAGTTCTTTAAAAAGTGTGGTATTCCTAATTTAGGCATCAACTCTGGAGAAGGATACGAGCATGGCAAAATAATGCTCTCCACCGTTCAAAGCATAGAAAAAATTATAGATACTCACCTGAATCAATCCACCCTTTTAATGGTTGATGAAGCTCACCAGTTCTGTAAAGGTGATACCACTATAGCAGCCGTTGAGAGCTTCCCTAACGCTACCTACAGGCTTGCATTCACTGCCACCCCTCCAAGGGAAGGGGCAAAAGATATAAACGCTAGGATGGTTCTAGAGGGCGCATTTGGATCGGTATACACTACAAGGACAGCAGATGAGTTAATTAAAGATGGAAGCCTAGCCAAGCCTATTATTCAAATAATAGATAATCCTTCTCCCTCGTCTGTTGACGAAGACTCAACCTACCTAGAAATATATGAGAAGTATATTGTCAATTGTGAGTCTAGGAATGGGATGATTAAAAAAGTATTATCTAAGGTTTATGAATCTAATGAGCATGCAAAAGTTCTCATTCTAGTCAAGAATCTTCAGCATATTGAGAACTTAAAAAAGATCATACCCAACTGCTATACCATTGAAGGTAAAGATGATATCGGGTCTAGGTATGACATTATACAAGACTTCATAACCGACGATAAACCTGCTACAATCATTGGAACCAATGTCATGCAGACAGGGATTAGTATTGATGAAATTAGCCATATGGTAAACGCCAGAGGACTATCTGGGGAAGTACCAACTATTCAGGGTCTTGGAAGAGGGACGAGAAAAGCTAAGGGGAAAAATAAAGTATTCCTTTACGACTTCTATGACAACATCAAATACTTAGAATCTCACTCAAAGCAAAGAATAAAGCATTACACTAATTTAAAGTTTGAAATAAACAGAATAAGCATATGAAAAAAGAATACCCAGATATTTTAACCAACAAGGCTCAAGTCGATGCAATAAACACTTTGACTACCGAACAGCTAGGTATGATAGAAAGCTGTATGGAAAGAATGAAGGCCATAAAGGAAGATAAGAAAATATCTGAAAGGACCCTTCGTGAGCTTACTAGCGTCATGAGAGAGTTAGATGGTCTTAGGGAACTTTTCTATCTAAGAATATTCAACTCCCTTAAGAGGGGCGACATGCTATTAGGTTAAGGAGTGACACTAGGCGCACTTTAGTCCAACTCGGTTACTGTTGAGCTACAATCTAGCCAGCTTGTTCTACCTGAGTCATCAATAAACTCTTCCTCGTAGGTCATATTTAAGCGAGCTTGAGTCTTATCTTCTCTTGTAAAGATGGCATGTCTAGAGGCATCCCACATTACATAAATTTCTGCTTCTGTTAAAGCAGTAGTAAAGTCTGGGCATGTTTGAGTAGACCCTACTGGGTACAGGTGTACGTGTACGGTCATAGGTGATTATGCAATCCTAGTAATACTTACTGTGGTTCCCGCTAGGAAGTTGGTATTACCGCTACTCGATTTAGCATCGATGGTAATGTCCCAAGAACTTCTAATTAACCCCACCCATTCAAAGGAAGCGGGTCTTGATTGATGGCTAATAAACGATCCCCCCGTAATAAACAGGTCTGTAGCTCCTCCTACTGCGGTTCCGTTAACCTTGATATTGATATCTGTGTCTGGATTTGATGTAGAGTTGTATACTATAGCATTTAGGTTAATTTTGTAAATGCCTTGAGTGTCTCCAACATTCCACTTGGCCGTTCCCCCGCCTCCCGTAGCAATAGTATAGCTCATAAGGGTATTATCACCCGCCGATGCGCCATCAGGGACACTCTTAACTATTTCAATATCTGATGCAGTAGTAATTCCGTTTCCAAGAGTGGTTAGGTTTCCTGCCGAGGATTGGGTTCCCGCAGTACCAAATCTAGTCCAAATAAATTGACCATGGAAGTGAGGGAATCTTTGAACACCTAACGATGTAGCTATTGATCCATCATTATCAACTGTGTTGGCAGTTGCGATGCTTCCAACCGACAAGCTTGCAAACGCCGCGCTGGTTGCGCTAGCATTGTTATCCAGGAAATCTAGGGCGTTGGTACCTAAAGTCACTGCCCTTGTTGCAGACACTGAAGTTCCCGACACTAATATCAAACTGTTTGCGGCAACAGACCCAGCTTTTCCGGTGGTTCCGTCAGGAGTTCTGACAGGCATCCCAAGACCTCCTGTTCCTGCTGAATCTATCACCCATCCTCCACCGTCACCGCCCCCCGCGAAGACTAAACCATCTCCAGGAGTTAGCTCATCAGGAGCATATCCAACAGCGGTTATAAAGTGTCTAGATCCAATTGTTGTTGCTAACCCGTCAGGAGTCGATGAGTTTTTGTAGTATATCTCATCATTATTAGCAGTGCTCTTAGGTAAGAGCGTTGCAGTCGCATTGTAGAATGTTCCTGTAGCTGTAAACAGATCTGCTGAGGCATCATACTCAGCTTCAGTTACATAGTTAGATAGGTCGGCAATGGTATTAGCTAAGAGGAGACCTGTAGCGGCTAAATTATTAGTTAGAGTGGTTATCGCTGGCCCTGTAAGGGCCAGATTAGAATTTATGGTGGTTATCGCTGGCCCTGTAAGGGCCAGATTAGAATTTATGGTGGTTATCGCTGGCCCTGTAAGGGCCAGATTAGAATTTATGGTGGTTATCGCTGGCCCTGTAAGGGCCAGATTAGAATTTATGCCAGCTATCGCTGGCCCTGTAAGGGCCAGATTAGAATTTATGCCAGCAACGAAGGGGGCGGCAGTAGGGTCTAGGGACGCAAACACTGTATCACCAACAGGGACAACCAAGATGTTCCCCGGTTCGCCTGTCGGCAATGATCCTCCTCCCCCTCCTGCATTAGGACCGGTATACCAACAGGCTGCTGTGGCATCCCACAAAAGAATGTTATTTTGAGACGTAGCAGTGGGAGAGTAGCAGACATCCCCCATAGCACTAAGGTTTCCCTCTACTGCGGCTCCAACATAAGTAGTTGCACTTACCGTAGCAACCGTTATAGCACTAAGCTCGACAAAACTTTTAGCATTGCCATTAGTATCATAACCTACCCCGAGAGGTATGTTATTGCTCGAATAATTTTCGCACGTCATTATGATGTGTTATTGTTTAGTTTTTGTATCGAGAAGGATCAGGTCTCCTAGGAGCTTCTTCCTCTTCTTCCTCTTCTTCCTCTTCCTCAACAAAGTCTTCGTCTTCTAACTCTTCATCACCTTCGACTTCATCTTCCATCTCCTCTTCATCTTCATCTTCGACAAAGTCTTCATCTTCCATCCCCTCTTCGCCCTCAGGCTCTTCTTCTCCTACCAAATCCTGAAGCATTGCTTCAATGTTCGATATGGAAGCAGCGAGATCATTCTCAGGCATTTCAGGTTCTTCTTCCTCTGGAGGAATATCCGAACCCTCTTCTGATGGCATTGCATCCTCCATCTCATCTTCTCCCATCTCTCCTTCATCTTCTGCCTGAACCTCGTCTGCTACTTCTTGAGCATCTGGCATAATGTCTGAAGGGGCTTCTTCGCCGCTTTCCATTGGGTCAGGAGAACCTAAAGGATCACCTCCGTCAAGGGGTTCATCAAGAGGATCTTCTGGGCCTTCAGGTGCCATTTCTGGCTCTGGAGCCATGCCTTCACCCGGAACAGCACCTTCTGCTCCCGACACCAACGGCTGGATCATCTTCAATACCTGACCAATCTTACCAAGGTCATCAGCAACTCGATTAAAATCTAAGTAGCTGGTGAGGCTAGTCTCGTTCAGTACCTCAGAGTAATCGGCCTCGGTAAATATTTCGTTAAGGAAGTCAGCTAAATCAATGGACTCTGCCCCATTCTTCATTTTAAGGCTAGACGCTAGTTCTAGCAGAGCCTTACGAACTATTGAAGCTTTAGGAGCCTCATTAGCGATACTGGTTAAAATATCACCTTCACTTAGAATAAGGTTCCTGAAAGTAGGAACATCTCTAAGGTTCTTTACATTAATGCCATATTTCTCGTTAAGGATACCTAATACATGAGACTTGACAGGCTTCTTCATTTCGTATACCTTACTTACGAAAGCATTTACATCTCTATTTGTGATTTTGACCTCACTGAGACTTAAGGAATTATGGACTAAGTTGCCTATTTGCTTCTTAGTAGCAAGAGCGAAGTAGGGAGCATCACATACTAGAGCAGCAACCTTTTCTCTAATAGCATCTTCGTTTGACTCAAACACCATTTCTGAGAGTTCGTGAACCGTGGAATTATCCATCCAGATGTTATCAAACATCTTCTTGGTTTCTAGGAGTTCCTTTTGGACTAGCTCCTGTCTGCATAAATGCTCATACACACTGGAGTTACCCTTGGTTACTACTTCGAATACCTTTTCTTCCTTGAGACCCTCAATGGTTTTCTTGGGAAGGTTAAACGAGTTTGCAACCACCGTTACTAACTTCATACCGTTTCTGATCGAAGTCTTATTACCTATATCCTTATTCTCCTTTAGGAAAGTTACGATATGGTCCTTAATTTCAGCGGCTCTCTTAAATTGATTTGAGGATACAATCTTTGTGCTTTCCCCAAACCTAGCAGTTTTCTCTTGGAGTCTAGCTTTGACACGGTGGAACGAAAGTTTTGTCTCGTATAGTGATAGGATGTTATCAAAAGTATTCTCAGCCGTTGAGTAGTCATTCTCCAGAAGATCAGCAAGCAGTAAGGATACCTTTTTGTCTGCTACCTCTTCGAATGCCCCCTGCTCTTCTAATACTGATGAATCTTCTACTACAATATTAGTAAGCCTTAATGTAGGCTTGCAAGAGTAGTCACCGGATAGGACTGAACCGCTTTCAGTAATGTATGTAGCTTTTCCTTCATTCACATGAAATAGTTCTACGTTCTCTCTCAGAGATCTAGCCAAGTAATCACCTATCTTTAGGAGATTGCTAAATTCTTTTCCACGATTCTCAATAAGGTTTGTTAACATAACTATTCCAATATATCAATTTTATTTAGCTTAATTTTGAAGCATACATTTGTTAAAATAAATTAACCAAGTTCTTTTTCTTCTAAAATCTTCAGTAACTCATCATCACACCCAGCTTCAACAGCCATATTTTTCATGCTTTCAAGGTCTAAAGACTCTGCTTGCATGGGAGGAGCTTCTCCTGGTCCTGCTGGGGGTGCCCCTTCCATAGGTGCTCCCATGCCAGGATCCATTCCAGGGGGTGCCGCTCCCGGAGGGGGCATTCCCATCTCTGCTGCCTTCAATTGAGCGTATACTGGATCGTTCATTTCTTGTTCCATCTGCTCCTTCATATCTTCAATTTGTTGGTCAGTCATTTGATAGTAATCCTTTAGGATCTTAGAGATAGGGAATAGGCCAAGTGCTTTAACCTGTCCGACTACTATAGCTTTTTGCTCGTCTAAGCCAAGTTGACGCTGCTTTGCCATATCACTGGGAGCAGGCAACTTAATTCTTAATCCATCAACTAAAACATTAGGATATCCCTTTAAGGTTAAATGTCTTTTTGCAATAGTTTCAATGCCAATCTCAATCGACTTTTGAATTCTACCGATAACTCTGGCGAACTTAACATCTAATTGAGCAAGGTTAGCTTTCTTCTCAGGAGTTTGATCCTTTTCTACAATGTAGTCCTTGGGAACCTTAAGGGCAGCTAGTAGCTTGTCTCTAAAGTATTTAACATCATCGACTTCCCCTAGGTTATCTGCACCTTTGAGAGTGTCGATCTTAGTACCACTACCTTGGCCATTAACCGCAATGTAGAAGTCTTCATCTGCCGCCAAAGCATTAAAGTTTTCTTCGATATTCCCTGTCTGACTGTTAAAGCTTTTCTTCTTCTTGAACTTATCCATCTGCTTCTTAATATGCATTTCAGCTTTAGAAGCAGGCAACGATCCGGTATCAATATAGAAGATACGACGTTCAGGAGCACGAACCAGACGATAGATAAGCATTGCATCTTCCATCATCTTAAGGCTCTTGTAGGTTACTCTCGCAGCATGAGCAACGCTCTTACCGTAAGGGTAGTGCGACGGATCTGAGGTGTGAAGTCTTAAATGAACTATTTGTCCTGGATCCAAAGGCAAGTGCTTGGTATCGTCCAGGCTAGGTCCTACACCTCCGTAGCTCGTCCAATCATTTTTCTTAGGAATTTCTTGGATAAACTGCCTTAGGTAGCCGAACTCATCTTCAACTCTAAAAATAAAGTTAGGGTTTAGAATCTTAATTCTTTGAATCCCTCGCTTGGCTTCATTTAAATCTATGATGGTCTCAAGGAAGATGTCACCATACTTGCAAGCATTTCTGGTAATATCCCAAAGATAACGATCTAAGTTAATGTTCTCAAACATGTTAGAGATTTCTTCCCTAACCATTTCGTCATCTGTAACGATGTCCCATTGAGTTCCGTCAATGTTTTCCTGAGTACAGTCATCAGCGTAAATATCAAAAGCACTACTGATTTCAGGATACCCGTCCATATCCTCATATTCCTTGTATCTGCGCTTCCTCTCATACTCTAATTGAGGAATTACAGGGTAATAAGTTTTCTCATAACCAACCTCCGAAGCAATCTTAACTACGTCAGAGTTCTGGACTGCATCTCCCTGTAGGGGCTTAGGAGGAGCAATAGACCTGTTTGTGACTGGATCTACATACTGATCGTCCTTTACATCCTCAACTTCTCGTGCAAAAAACTTACGGTAGAATCTACCAATCATACCGTAAGGTTGATTGTAGGGCTTCGTCGTATCAGCAAATTCAGTGAATCCTTCGTTTATTTTCCTATCAGCCATTTAATGTTCTCTTCTGTGAGTTCTCCGGTAGACGTACCCATCTTATATGTATATGCATTCTGTATTGCGGGTGGGATATAAGCTTTATCATTATGTTCACTGGATTCTATGAACGAATTGGTTCTTAACTTGTTAAAAATGTGTATAGCAGTGGCGTATGCCATGATTAAATCATCATGACAGTTAGAATCAGGTTTAATCTTGCCGGTATCTGGATCAATAACAAAAGTTAAAAGTTCGTTGACGAGACGCTCAGAGCTAACTAGAACCCTATTTGACCTGATATTATGTTCCATGTCAGCAAGAAGGTTCTCTTTGTTCTTTTGAGTTATTAGGATACCGATGTCCCTTTTATCGTCTTGGACCAGATTCTCGTATTCTAGCTCTTCCTTTAGAAAGTAAATGAGATTATTTCCAATACCATTCCTCTCAGGACATACAAAAGCCGTATTGTATAGCCTTGCCTCGTCAGATATGATCTTAGCAAACTCGTTAATGGGAGTTCGGTTTGAGTAGAACTCAGCTACCTGTTTCCCATTGTATATGTCAATAATGTGGAAAGCTGAATAATCTCTGTCCCTACCGATAGATGGATCAGCGGCTAAAACGTATTCGTGGTGAGGCTGAGGGTCTTCCCAGATACGCATCTTGTTGTTGTATCTAATCCAATAATCCTTATTGCAGTTCTCCTTTAAACTTTTAAGTATTTCTCCATCAACGTAAGTTTCACCTGTTCCAAGGAAATTAGACTCGTATTCCTGCAACCACTCTTTAAATGTATGTTTCTTGCGAGTCGATTCCTCCCAGTCATCAACATTAATAGGAGGATTGTAGTTGCTCATCTGCTCATACAGACCTTCGTATCCTGGATGCCTGTGATATTCTGGATGTTCTTGCCATTTAATTCTAATTGCATGAAATCCATTTGATCCTTCTAGAGCCTGTGTGTACATCCTATGGAACCAATTTCCAATGCCGTTGACAGTCGATAAAACACAAACCCGGCCTCCTGTGGACGTTGTAGGGCCTACAGCAGCCCAAATAGTGTCGATGTAGTCAATGAATGCAGCTTCGTCAATAATTAAAAGGGATGCTGCAAGGGATCTACCACTCTGCTTACCTGAAGCCTTTGACTGGATAGAGGATCCATTCTCCAAGGCTAGCGTGTGATCGTTATTCTTAGTGGTCTTAGGTTGCAGCCAAATGGGAAGCTCATCATACATGAGCCTAATTCTAGAGACCACTTCAGTCGCTTCGGAGTCACCCTTGGAAAGGATGGCAACTTTCTTGTTAGGCTGGAATAAGATGAACCATAAAGCATAACTAGCCATCAGAGTCGTGCATCCTGCCTGACGGAACTTACTTAGAATAGAAAGACGATAATCTTGAAACTCTCTTAAGATCTTAGTTTGGAACGGGTAAAGGTCGAAAGGAACCAACCCTCGCATTGGGTGAACTACCTTAGTGTAATTTTTAGTGAAGTATTCACAGCTATTCTTGCATTTCAAAAATTCTTTTTTGATTTCTTCTAGGGTAAGTGTATTATTATTCATATGATCTACCTGAGTATATGTACAAGAGAAGAGAACAAGAAAGCTGATACTCTTCAGTCTCTAGTTAATTATAGTAAGAGTGCATATGACAGCGATCCGTCATCGGACATCCAATCTCAAATATCGGTTAATGCCCCATCAATCTACGAAGGACATAGAAGAAACTTAGTCGCGCTTCAACTAGAAGATGACGATATAATCGTACTTGTACATGACGATGTGGAGATTTTATCCACCCCAGAAAAATTCAAGGAGCATATTTCCTTAGCCAGAAAGCCCGGTGTAGGGTTTGTAGGAGTAGCAGGGGCTACCACATTCACTCAAAACGGCTCATGGTGGAATGCTAGGGGTACGGGGGAGGCTAGAGGTTTTGTTTGGCAGGGAATCGATGACATTACGATGAAGCCAAATTACTTTGGTTCTCCCGGACAAGTCGTAGTTCTTGACGGGTGTTTGATAGCTGCGACCTACAAAACCCTGAAGGAAATCGGCTTAGGGAAACCCGACTATCTTTCTAGTGGATGGGACTATTACGATATCCATATGACCTTCTCGGCTCATTATAAAGGATATTCTAATTACGTGGTCCCCATCCAAATAAGGCATGAAAGCAGTGGTTTGATGAGAGATGGATGGTACAAATCAAAAGATGAGTTTATGAAGAATTGGAGGCGGGACATTCCCTGCTGGATACCTGTAGATAAAACAAACGGATTACCTAAATGAGTTACGTGACAGATTTAATAACTTGGATTTTAGCCACTTTTGGATTGGCAACGATTATTGTAAATTCAACAATAATGGCACCTGTAAGGGCTAGAGTAGAAAAGATCTCACCTTTTCTCGGAAAGCTAGTTAACTGTATCCTATGTACAGGGTTCTGGTCAGGGGTATTTTGGTCTTCAATGTATTGGAACCCTTTCTCAGCACAGTATGCCTCTTGCTTCTTTATGGATGCGATATTTGCAGGGTGTGTAGGCTGTGCAAGCACATGGCTAATCTACCTTAAGGTATTCCCCTTAATGCAAGGTCATTAGTACAGTGCTATATAATATAGCTAGGCTCTTGGTGTTTTTTCAACATCGCATTGGTATACTTATCAGTGTGTAGACCGAGGAGGTGATCTAAGTCCGCACTAAGAGCCTAGCACTTATTCAATTGCCAGCGCAGCAGTGAGTAACGGGTCTAAGACCAAATTTTTTTAGCAATAACATAATGCCCTCCAATGGTATCTACCTTAGCTAATTAATTACCGATGTAATCCATCAATCCTAACCACTTAGGAGCCGTAGATCTAATCTGCCCTTGCCACTCTAGTAGGCCCCAGGAACCATATTTTGACGGGTTTCCGGTAAGAGTGTAGTTCATAAACAAACCACCTCCATTAGCTTCCCATCTAGTAAGATCGTCAAAATACAATGTACGCATTTGAGGATCTCTATTAGCAGCTACGAATAAGTTAGTAAGTATTGGATCGTTTTGAGCCGCACCAACTCCAACCAGATGTTGGCCTCCCTCGTAAGCAAGAAGATCCAAACCACGAAAGTTTGCATTGTTTGAATTAGATAGAGTATGCTGTGCATGATTAGTAGCACTATTTAAATCACATTCGCTAAGAAGATAGGGAATTGAAAAAGTAGCAGTGTTAGGAGAAATACTAAGATTACCTAAGAATCCTCCAAAGTAAGGAGCGACTGCAAAAGCATCAGCGTGCTTGTAAGCGTCCTGCCAATCCATAATTTGAATGTTCACCCAAGGGTTTACACTCTGTCCTGCTAATACTCTAACTAAGTTTCTATCTCTAGATTGACCGTAGACATTAGAAAATATTTCAAATATCTCAACCGATCTCTGAGAATAGTATAGCCAGCCAGCGTGCCAAGAAGTAGGATGTAAACCTAATGCTAAACCTTCAGTCTGAGCATACTGGGTCTGTTGAAATTGACTGTTCCAAACCTCATTGCTATACTCTAAGTATACTGTCAAAGAAGGATCGAGAGCAATCCTACAAAGGTATGCTAAGTAAATAACATACAGATCGTCAGCCATATGAGGCACACAGATCCACATGTTCTTGCATGTCTGATTACACAACTCAATCATGTATAAAGGATGCACACCTTGATCCGTAGCTTGAGTGTAGTTAAAAAAGTTAGTAGCTTGCCACCATGAGGTTACAGGGCTGTTATTCGTTCGACCCCAATCCATGAATCTAAGCGTATCAAAAGGCTCTAAACTCTTAATGTAATCAGGATGAAAAATTCTTGTAGAATTATCATACCCAGGTAAGTATACTCTTATGTCTTCAATAGGCTGGATAATGTCCGTAATCCTAAGACTAAAAAGCCCATTACTAGGAACCTGCAAATTGATCTTTATATGCCCTTGCGATTGTTCTAATATAGTTAAAGAACCATCACCACCCGCTCTCGGTACTATAGTTCCTATTCCATTGTAACGTATTGTGTAAACGCCATCAGGGTATGTAGGAGAGCCGTTAGCAAATATGATGGACTCTATGTCCTGATTAGATTGAAGACTCTGAGGCCATCCTAGCTCGTCTGTGATGACTGCGGGGCCTGTACCCCATACATGAGGATTAGCTTGATGACTAATCCATTCTCGGGAACTCTTAAAAACATCTACAAATGGCGTTTGATTTTGCCAGTCTTTAACACCCTCTAAGTTCGTTCCTATCGGACTTTGGGGTAATACTGCGAGGAGTAATGATAGTAACATAGTACTATTATATAGCCCGGTATAAAGCTAAGGTTACTTTGGCTTCTTACTCGACGTACCAGCATTCCAATCGTCTATTTGTTGATTTTTAGCTGGGGACCTTAATACTCTTCTAATCTTATCCAAGAATGAATGCTTTGGTTGAGTAGGCTTTGGTTGAGTGTTCTGCGAGTATCCACTGTCCTTTAAGTCGTTTAAACGCTTACGTTCCGCAGCAAGCTTCGCAACATCTTTCGAACGGTCTTCATCGCTTCTAACGTAACCTTCAGGATTTTCTTTAGTTTTCGGCATGTTACCCGCAGTCCATTTCGCAGCCATTTCGGGGACTGATGGGTTAGGAACTTTGTATTTATCAAGGATACTCCTACCTAGTTTATTGAGATCCTTCTGTCTAGATATTTTAGCCTTATGTCTTTTATGTATGTTCCCTGCCGGTCCTAGATCCCTGTCTTCTTTCTCTGCGCTTCTTGCTGCCACCTTGCCTACCTGATTATTTGTACTCGCTATAGCATAATCCTTGTGTTGCGGCTTCATATACTCTAAAGGTTTTCCTTTTACTGGAGCCTTATGCTTGGTTGGATCGTACTCACCTTCTGCCGGTGGTACATTTCTTTTTCTCATGTATCCTTTTCCTCCAGGCTTTGCGTTAGGATTTATACCTTTATACCACTTACCCAATCTGTCCATTGTAGCTCCAACATCACCACCAGTAGATCTACCTTCATCGCTTCTATCCATTTCTTCATCTCCCGCTTGATAAAGTCTTGCTACAACTCTATCTGCGGCTTCCACAGGATCTTGCCCGGATTTTTTTGCCTTCTTAGCCGCGTTACTTACTCTTTTAGACTTACGACTAATTTCAGTTTCTTCAGTTTCTTCTAAGTAGTTTAAAACAGCGTTTCTAAATTGTTCTTCGCGTCTTTGAAATCTTTTACTAGTCTGTTTCATTTGTCTGTCACTTGCAGCTTGGGCCGCCGCAGTATTTCCTGCCGCTGCGAAAGCTCCTTGTCCAAACCTTTTCGTAGCCATTCTTTGGTTAGTTTT
>Ga0209337_1002327_pt1 | contig 13815 bp, 8 predicted proteins | sample LinPmetageLP53_FD_184044 | JGI IMG/M metagenome (GOLD analysis project Ga0209337, IMG submission 184044) | Marine viral communities from the Pacific Ocean - LP-53 (SPAdes) (version 2) | ecosystem: Environmental > Aquatic > Marine > Oceanic | place: Pacific Ocean | collected 2010-02-08
TGTTGTAACTCAAGCATGGAGTGTTGATGAGTCATCTCGGGGGACAATTATAGCAAATGAGGATGGGAAAAAAGATAAAAAGGTTACGAGTGAAATGATAGCAGGTACTACAAAACAAGGATGTGATAATTATCCAGTAGGAAATATAAATAAATTTCTAGCGGAAATGAGTAATTATTCAAGTGATTACCCTATTTTTGCAAACAAATATATGAAAGTAGGAATGTTATCTGTAGCAGCTAAAGAATGTAGTCTTTCACCCAAAGGAGAAAAAAGTTACAAAAATACTTCTAACCAAAACATGAGAAAAGTATTCAAAGATACACTATCACACATGACAGATACAGATCTTAATGAATTAAAAGCAAACTGGGATGAAGAAAAATGGTGGGATATTACTTATGGATATTTGGGAGCAGGAAATAAAGTAAATTTTGGTTCTAAAACAGTAGAGTGGAATGAGAAATTTGGAGCAGGAAGAGCAGCTCAATATGATCATACTGAAAAAGGAGATGGATATAAATATAGAGGTAGAGGTATGATCCAATTAACATGGAAAACTTCATATAAAAAGTATGGAAAAATAATGCAAAAAGTAAATGGGTGGGATTCAAACAAAATCTTAGATAAACCTGATTTAGTAAATACATTAGAGTATGCTATTCAATCAGCATTAGCATACACAGCTGATCATTTTAGATATCCTATAGGACATAAACATTATAAAAAATGGGGAGTAATTGATCCCGCAAAAGTAGACAATTATTTAGCAGCTTTAGGAATGATGTATAATCAGGTAGCAGGATGGGGAAGAACAAAATCATATGTAGATTCTCATGAAGGATATCTAAAAATGCAGAAAAATTATCAATGCTTTACATCATACGTAGAATAATATAAATAATAACAAAATGGCATTTCCAGTAAACAATCATAAACCAATAGCACCTTTTGAATATCAAGGACATCAAGTAATAATAAATTCTGATAGATTAGTATTTCAAGGTAAAGAGGATATATTACTATTTTCAGATAAAGCTATATCTTTTAGTACAAATGGAAGTATACACTTTGACACAAGCTCAGATTCAACAAGTAAATTTATAATAAATTGCCCTAATATAGTATTAGGTTTAAAAAAGGGAGGAAACCAAGATGGAGGAGGGTTACAATTCCCTACAGAACCTGCGTTAAAAGGAGAAGAAACAGTTAAATGGTTAAAAAGATTATTAGATATGGTAGATGAAACTCTAACTGTATTAGAATCTTCATATATATTAAAGGACGCAGGCCCCCACCCAAATAATAAAACAGTATTTGATGATGTATTAAGAAAAAAACATTTAAAAGATTTAAGAGCAGATTTAGAGAGAAAAGGAGCCGGAGGGCTTAAAAGTGAAAGAGTTTATTTAGTTTAAAAATTATGGAAGTAGTATTATCAAAATTAAAAGCAAAAGGAGGATCTTTAATATATGACCTTAAAAAAAAGGCACGTGAAGAAGGTGAAAGGAAAGTGCAAAAGTATAAAGAAAATCTTCTTTCAGAAGACCAAATAAAAGAAAAACTAAAATTTAATGGGTGCTCTGCTGGTGATAAAAGAAAAAAAGAAAGAGTATACAAAAAAATAAAAAAAACTTTAGATAATATAAAAAACATAATGAAGAAGGCTAAATCTAAGATTGGAGCTTTAGAAAAATTAGCCAAATTTGTCAAAACACTAATAGAAATAATATTAGCTATAGTCACAGTGTTAGCTGCTATATTATTAATTTTAAAAATAGTAATAAAAATAGCAAAATTAGTTTTAAATTTTTTAGGAGGAACAGGTACGGGAGGTGTGATAGGTAAGTTTATAGAACTTATGGCTAAAGCCGAATATAAAATAAATAAATGGGCTGAACATATGAAAGTAGCTAAAACATGGGTTAAAGACAAACTTAAAAAATTAAAACCAATATTTAGTTTAATAGCAAAAGTAATAGCAGCAATAGCTGCAGTTTTATTAACTATTGCCTTTTTAATAAAAATCTTAGAAATGCTTTATTTAAAAGGACTCCAATCATGTGCTTTAGCTGAAGGTAGTTCATTAGGAGGGGGAAGTGATATACAAGGGGATGGAAGAGGAACTAATTCATTAACAGGTGTGGGAACTGCAGGGGGTGATGGAAAAGGAAACATAGATTCACAGGCAAATTTATCTTCACTTGCTTCTCTTTTAGAAAATTCATCAGCAGAAGAAATATTAGCTAGGTTAGCACAAACAGGAAATGCAGAATATATTCGTTATATTAGAAATGCTAGTTTTGAAACAATAGGATACGAAAGATTTAATGCAGCTTTAATGTCAACAGATGAATTAAGAGGAACTTTATACCCCGGAGAAGATATAGTAAAAAAACATAAAGGACAAATAATAAGTGGGGGTGAAGGAGATGAAATAATGTTAGAACCGGAGGATTTAGATGGATTTATTGAAAGTCCTTCAAGTCCTAATAATTATTAATCAAAAAAACAAACATAAATTATATTTATAATAAACCAAAGTTACAACAATGAAAGCAAAAACATTTGAAAATTTAATTAGAAAAATAGTCCGTGAAGAAGTTGATTACTCTTTACGAAGAGAACTTAAATCACTTAAAGAAGATTTACGTGATGAATTAAAACCAAGAATCACAGAACATAAAGAAAGATTTGTTGAAGTACCTAACAAACCAATAATGGAGGAAACATCAACAAATTCTTTAAAAGAAAAAATCATGGGGTCACAACCAATCAAAACACACCATTTTTCAAGTAACCCTGGTTTAAATAGCCTTTTAAATGAAACAGCAGCATCAGGTCCTATAAACTTAAATGCGCCAGGATCCTCTCCAGAAATGTCAGTAGAATCAATGCCTGACCCCGTAAAAAAAGCTGTAACTAGAGACTATAGTGATTTAATGAGTGCAATATTAAAGAAAAAAGGAAGATAATAAATGGCTTTAAACAGACCAAATAGAAGAATAGATCCTATAGATTTAACATCAAACGCTAATGTAGGCGTTGGAATTACCTTCCCTTTTGATGGAACAGCTGTTTTTAACCAAAGTTTTACAACTAAAGAACAAGTAAAAAGTAACTTAATTAATTTATTAATGACACACCCCGGGGAGAGAATAAATGAACCTGAGTTTGGGGTAGGAATAAGAGATCTTTTATTTGAACAACAAATAAACACACAAGACTTACAAGCTACTATACATGAGGAAATAAATACTTTTATACCCGAAATAATGTTAAATAATATAGATGTATCATTCGATCCAGATACCCATACAGTAAGTATATTAATATCTTACCAAATAACATTAGATGAATCACATGATAGTATAAAAATTAATTTTAATGGACAAGAACCCTCATTAACAATATAATAATATGGCATATTCTAAAACATCAAACTCCAATCCCGAAAGAGAAATAAAATATCTAAATACAACTTATAGTTCTATTAAAAGTCAATTAATAGATTATGCACAAACATATTTCCCCGAAACAGTAAATGACTTTAGTCCCTCTTCCCCGGGTACTATGTTTATTGAAATGGTGGCTTATATGGGAGATATTTTATCTTTTTATCAAAATACTCAATTACAAGAAACCTTTCTGCTATTAGCACAAGAAAAAGAAAATCTGTATAATATGGCTTATTCTATGGGGTATAGGCCTAAAGCAACAAAAACATCAAGTACCTATTTAGATGTATATCAATTAGTCCCCTCAGACCCTATTAGACATAGTACTCCTGACATGAGATATGCATTAGAATTAGGTGAAAGATCTTCTTTCTCAGCCCCACAAGGACCCACATTTCAAATAGAAAAAAGTATAAATTTCCAAGTTTCAAGTTCTATGGATCCTGTAGATATATCTGTTTATACTGTAAATAAAGCTACACAAAAACCAGAATGGTATTTATTAACTAAAAAGGTAAAAGCACATGCTGCTACTCGTAAAACCCAAACATACACAGTAGGGGCCTATCAAAAATACTTAACTTTAAATTTAAAAGATACAAACATAATAGAAGTAGAATCTATTGAAGATTCAGATGGAAATAGGTACGATGAAGTACCTTATTTAGCACAAGATACTTTATATGATGATATAGAAAATATAGCAGCTGCAGATCCTGAACTTCATGCTTATAATTCACAAACTCCTTATCTTTTAAGATTAAAAAGAGTACCAAGAAGATTTATAACAAGACTTAAATCGGATAGTACTACGGAAATCCAATTTGGAGCAGGTGAAAATGGGAGTATAGATGAAGAAATAATACCTAATCCCGATAATGTGGGGTTAGGACTTAGAGAAGGGTTAAAAAAACTAGACCAGGCTTATGACCCTTCTAATTTTTTATATACAGGAACTTATGGAATAGTACCTTCAAACACAACTTTAACAGTAACATATTTTACTAATGAATTTGGTATGGAAGCAAATGTGATGGCTAATTCTATAACAAATCCAAATTTTTTAGATATAAAAAATAGACCAGACTTAAATAAATCTCTTTTTAATTATGTTAGAAATTCAGTAGCATCTACAAACCCCCAACCTGCAACAGGAGGAGGGCCAGGAGATACTATTCAAGAAATAAGAAATAATGCTATGGCAGCATTTTCTGCTCAAAACAGAACAGTAACAAAAGATGATTATATGGTTAGAACTTTATCTATGCCTTCTAAATTTGGAGCTATAGCTAAGGCATATATAACCCAAGACGATCAGATTTCCCCTTTAGTTTCATCTCCAGGAAGAATACCAAATCCTTCAGCTTTAAATTTATATATATTGGTTTATGATGAAAATAAAAGGATAACAAAAGCTTCAAAAGCAACAAAAGAAAATCTATCAACATATTTAGAACAACACAGAATGCTAACTGATGCCATTAATATTAAAGATGCATTCCATATTAATATAGGTATAGAATTTGAAGTTGTAACTTTTAAAAACTTTAACAATCAAGACGTAATAAGAGACTGTATAGATGCAGTAAAAAACCACTTCTCTATAGATAGATGGCAAATAAACCAACCAATAATAATATCAGAAATATATAATATTATAGGAGGGGTTCAAGGAGTCCAATCAGTACCTAATGTAGTAATAGATAACAAAACAGGATATGAAAAAGGATATTCTCAATTTAAATATGATTTAGATAACGCTACTTTAAAGGGGATAATTTATCCCTCATTGGACCCAAGCATATTCGAAATCAGATACCCAAACAGGGATATTAAAGGACGTGTAATACAATATTAAAATGGCATACTATTCAATATTTCCAGATAAAGATTCAACTATTTATGGTCACCCTTCAAGAGAGGGAATAAACGCAGGAGGTGATGAAATTTTAGAATTAGCATTAGAACAAAAAGGAAAAAAATATTATCCTTCGAGGATTCTAATAAAATTTAAAGATGATGATATAAAAGATATTTTCACTAATAAAATACCAACATCGGCCCAGCTAACTGGGATGGATACAGGCGCATGGTCTTCTTCACTACAATTATTTTCTACTGAACATAAAAACTTATCAGAAACCCAAACAGTAGAAGCATACCCTATATCTACATCGTGGGAAGAAGGAGTAGGAAGATGGACAGCTACCCCTACAGCATCTAGAGGAACAACATGGGTTTTTAGGGATAGTAATTTACTAAAAACATGGGAAACAAATAATTACCCTTTACATAATGGTCTTTACATAAAATCTACAGGATCTTTTGCTTATAATAATGGAGGGGGTAATTGGTATGTAGGAGACTCAACCCATGTAGGAGGAGAATCTTCTGGTTTTGTTACATCTCAAAGTTTTAGTTATGCTACTAATTTAGATTTAAATCTTGATGTAACTTCAATAGTAACAAAACACAGTGCTAGTTTATTATCTAATAGCACTTATCCCCAAGGTATCCCAAATGAAGGATTTATTATTAAAAGACCCTATAACTTAGAAACAATATCAGGATCTACAGGTACGGGCCAAGATCAACTAAAATATTTTTCAGTTAATACTCATACAATCTATCCGCCTAAATTAACTTTTAAATGGGATGATTCATCTTATTCTCATAGTGGTACTGTATTAAGTAGTGGAGATATATTTATATCTTTACATAACAATAAAGGTACTTTTCAAAGAAAATCAAAACAACGTTTTAGATTAACTACAAGAAAAAGATACCCAGATAGAGCATTCGTAACTAGTTCAAATTATTTAAATATACAATATTTACCTGCTACTAGCTATTATAGTATAAGAGATGCATCAACAAATGAAGTAATAATACCTTTTGATATGTCATATACTAAATTAAGCGCAGATAGTGAGGGTATGTATTTTGATTTATTTATGGAAGGATTACAACCAGAACGTTATTATAAAATATTATTTAGAACAGACAACAATGATGGTATTCATATATTTGATGATGAATATTTCTTTAAAATAGTTAGATAATGGGAATGACAAATCCACAATTAAAGATAGAGGGTGAAGAATCTATTACTAAAAAAATAGTAAAGCACAAAGGTGAAACAACTTCGGGAAATGGTCATAATCATAAATTTGTTGTTTATGAAGATGATAGTGTAGAAATATTTCCAAACCCGGGAAAGTCAAAGGATCAACAACATGTTCATGTATATCATGGAGATTATCCTAATGGTATTGTTTTAGAAGGGGGGGTTCATCAACACCATTTTCATAAAATAATTTCAATAAGTACTCCTGTTCAAATGAAAAAAACAGTTTTTGGAAAGAACTCATTTTCAAAAAATATAAATAAAGATTTTAATGAACTTTTTAATAAAGATAAAAAAGTTAATTTAGATGATTTATTTAAGTCTTATGATGATCTATTTTATGAAATTCCAAAAGAAGGAAAACAATCTCATACTTTTTTGGTTCAAGAAAGTTTAGATTATCTTGAAGACTTTAAGTCCCCTCAAGATGAGGAAATATTATTATTATTAGAAAGAATAACAGAATTAGAATCCCAATTAGCTCAACAAGGCGAAGCTGAACCTCAACATCCCTTCTTTTCAAATGGTTCTTTTCTTCGAGCTCCTAGTGATTCTACTATATATTTTATGGAAAGAGGAGAAAAAAGAGCAATATCAAATTGGTCTACTTTTGAACTTCTTTCATCAACCCAAGGACACAATATTTCCCAAGACGCTAAATTTGAAGCTGCAGATATAGAACATGTTATGTCAGTACAAAAAAGTGTATTAGAGGGAATACCTAATGGACCTAAATTTACAGAAGATGACTTTAACCCTAATAGAGAAGAAGCTGAAAATGAGAAATTAGTACAATTAGACCCAGATGATTTTAAAGTAGATCCAGAAAATCATGGTTCAGTTGAAGATTATCTAGAGGCATTAGATAGAGAAACTCGCCAAAAACTAAGCAAAGAATCTTATTTAGAAGAATTATACCATAGATATAAATATGAAAGTGAAAATATAACGGATGCTGATCAAAGAGCAGATGCAGTGGATAGATTTAAAGAAGTTAAACAAGACTTAATTAAAACAAGAAATGCAATAATAAGATATACTAAAATCCTTGAAGCAGTAGACCCAGATGGAGATTTAAAAAACATAAAAATAGATACATCTAAACTAAAAAATATAGTATCAGATAAAATGGAAGAAGAAGTTACAATAGATGAGAAAAGAGAACAACTATATGGTAAAAACAGAATAGAAAGATTTATAAAAAACAATTCATCAGATTCTAATAATAGGGGAGGAGAATCATCAATTCCTTCTTCACCTGCTATGGGGGGAGCAGAAAGTATATTAGGGGGAGGAGGAAGTGCAGAAGATCAGGCATCAGCTTACCTAGAATCAACCGGTATAAGTATGCCGGAATCACAACCAACATCACCACCAAATGGTTTTACAGAAAACCCAACAGGAATTAAAAAGAATCTTAATATATCAGATATGGTTAAATTAAGTAAAATGGGTAAAAGTTCACCTAAAAAAGAATGGTATTGGGGACCTAAAAAGAAATATGAAACTAAACTAGAAAATCCACTATGGAGTCTTCCACTATCCCCTGTAAAAATATCTAAATATATATGGAAACGTAAACATTTTGAATGGATACCTAAAGCAGCCCCAAAACGACTATTTCATGGAACTAATGTAGATAAATTATCATAATGGCAGAAAATTATTTAAACAAAATCCCAAGAATAGACCCTTCAGACCTTGCGGGGGCGGCATCAAGAGACATCCAAAGAAAATTTGGTAAGAAAGGAGACTATATAGATTTTCACATATATGATATGAAGGATTCTCTTTTAAAATCCTTTTATGATTATAAAGATTATACACTCCCTGACCAATTAGATGATCCAGCGGGATTAACAAATACTATATTTGTAGATCCTGGAAAAGCACTTAGGATGGCTAATTTTTCTGTAGGACAATATAGAATAGTATATAACTGTCAAAGAAAAAAAATATTTAATAGTTTTGACAAAGTATTTAAAATAACTGATATTTCTTCAGGCCGTAGAGAAATAAAAGCATCCGCACCTAGTATATCCGCCAATGATTTAGAATCTCAAATGGAAAAATTTCAATTTGAAATTGAAGCTTCTCTTTATCATAAAGACTTTGTTTTAGTTTTTGAGGGTAATCAAAACTTTGTAGGGATAAATATAGCTTTAGATTTAAGAAAATCAGACGATCCTGAAATATTAATAAAACTATATGAACCTTTACCTGGTAATATAAATAAAAATTCCAGTTTTAGAATAGCAGAAGATATAATAGATCCCTTAGAATACACAGTAGATTTAGGAGAATCTTCACCTAGAGATACATCAATTCCTCTAAGTGGTCCTAATTTTAGAATAGATACTAGATTAAACAATTCTATGCCTTCTACATGGAAAGTATATGATGATTTCTTATCAGGAGCAGAATCTTCATCATTATATTCTATATTAGGAAATCTAAGTGGAAGTATGGTACCTTCAGTAGATTATGAAAATACATCAAATACAGATTCAGGATACCATTTTGAAAACTTTGTCCATTTTAGTAAATCAACAGAACGTTTAAAAAACTTTAAATACAAAGTAGAATTATTAGAATTATATGACAAACAAATAGCAGAAATAAACACAATAACTGGTGACGCCTCGGCATCAGCAGCTATTATGAATAATAAAGCACTTGTAGAAAATAAAAAGAAAAAAATAATAGGGAATTTAGACCATTATGAAAAATTCCTATTTTTCGAAGACCACCCTTATGCTTGGCCAAAAGTATATAGATTAGGAATTGGTTATATGCAATTATGGGGGGCTTCCGCTTATCAACCTCCTTATTTCTTTTTAGTAGGAGGGGGAGAATATTGGGTAAACCCTAAACCATATCATTTAGTACATTCAACTTCAAGTATAGCTGTAGACTGGTTAGGAAGTGAAAAAGATACAAGTATCGATTATGGGGGCCAGTTATATTCAGCCTCCATGTATGATAACATGAATAAACATAATATTGAGAATACTATACCTCAACACATTATTGAAAACCCCACTAACGAACAATATAAATTATTTATTGCTATGGTGGGTCAATATTTTGATGAAATGTGGTTATACGCTGAACATGTAACTAAAATTAAAGATGCCCATAATTCATTTAAAAAAGGAATATCAAAGGATTTAGTATATACAGCTTTAAGAAGTTTAGGAACAGAAGTATTCGATCAATTTGAAAATGAAGATTTATTCACGTATCTAACATCAGCCCCCCAATCTCAAAGTTTTGGTGTAAGTGGAAGTGCACAACAACATTATGGGTGGGGATTTTATAAAGCTCCTTATTCTCAAAGTATGGTTACATCTTCCCTTGTAGGATTTGATAATGGGGGAGGATCAATGCCTAAAGGAGATATTACTAAAGAAGTATGGAAACGTATATATCATAATTTACCATATCTTTTAAAACATAAAGGAACAGAAAGGGGAATCAAAGCACTAATGTCATGTTATGGGGTTCCTGAAACAATACTTCATGTTAAAGAATATGGAGGACCAACAGTAGATAGATCAACATATAAAACTTTTAATTACCCCAAATTTAGTTACGCCTTAAATGGAAATACTCACAAACAAATAGGAAGTGTAAGTGGCTCAGATTATTTCTTTACTAACTGGACAGGTAGTTTAAAAACACCCCCAACATATGGGATGCATTTTAATGATTTTCAGGATAGATCTCAATATGCTTATCTTGATAACTTTAGCGATTATACTGTAAGTTTTAGAATAAAACCTCATAGAGAAGGATTAAATGACCCTAAACAACTATTATGGGCTACTTCAGGTTCTCAAGATGGTCTTTTTGTTAGGACAGAGGGAGATAGATCTAACTTGAATAATTCAGCATACCAAACATCAGTACAACTTTGGTTAGATCCCTGGACTAGTAGTTATTCACCCTTAGAGGATCCTTCAAATTTTGAAAAAGGAATAGGAAATGATGCTGTAGGAACTTATTTAGGAGAACCCCTCGATATTACATTAACCCCTACTGAAACTCAGATAGGGTTATTCCCTTCAACCCCCTTAACAGGATTAGCACCTGATTATACAGAATATGGGTATAACGCTATATCCGTAGGGGGTGTAGCTCATTTACCAGGTGTTGGAGGGGCAAACATAGGTACTTTTTATGGAGAAGGTATGAAATGGGCCAGAATGGTATTAGCTTCTAGACAGTTTCCTAATGAATATATAAATGGATCTACAAATGTACTTACAGCATCTCTAAATACCGAAATGGTTTTTGGAACCTCTAGTTGGTTTCCTATATATGATGGTGATTGGTGGAATATTTCTTTACGAAGAGATATGAATCATTCTTTTTCTGCTCACGGTACAAGTGTTTTAGGAAGGAGTTCTGATAGTTCAGATGGTAATAATTTCTTTAAAGTTAATGCTATGAAAGCTCACGATATGAATAATAATATTCATAATTATGATATAACTATACATGGCTATCAGAACTTCGACATGGGAACATCTAGTGTTGCTCGTATGCACGTTAACCCACTATATCAAAAGACGAGTCAAACCGTAATAAATAGTTCAGTAAATAACAGTACCGCTGACTTATTAATGACTAACCTATCTCATGGTTTTAATTCTACATACTATAATAATCAAAACTTTTTATATGCTAACACCCAATCAGGTTATTTATTACCTAATTATGGAACTCAATTTGTTTCTAGCTCAGCAGGAATGATTACATATATAGGGGGAATGCCTGTAGGAGAAAAAGGTTATTGGGACCCCTATCCAGATGCATTATCTGTTCCTCACCATTATTTAACATCCCATTCTTGGGGGTACACAGGTTCTTTACAAGAAGTAAAAATTACAAATGTTTGTCTTCCAGACAAAATATTAGAACACCATGCTTTAACTCCTTTTATGCACAATCAAGGAATCCCTGATTTTGATGGAAAATCAGGTTCTTTTGATTATAGATTTTCTTATGGGGGAGATTTAAATAAATTTCTTCCATATGCTTCATCTAGTGATTGGGGCAGAGAAGTATATTCTATTAGTAAGGGTAATCCTATATTTGAAGCACAGGACAACTCAACCGCTGCTTCTACTACTCTCCGTCGAGGAGGAGCCACAGCCTCAATGGGGATAGGTAAATATACAGGAAGAACAGGTTCATGGGAACCTTTTGTAGAAACACATCATTTACTTACCCCAGATACAGTAGGTAAGTCTATGACAAGTGAAAAAGTTAGAATAGATTCAGGTTCAATAGACCAAAATATATTATCTTTTGATGTAAAAGCAGAAGAATCCTCATTAGATAGACAACCATTAGATTATAATGATTTAGGTGTATTTTTCTCCCCAACATTTGAACAAAATGAAGATATAATACATACTTTAGGAGCATTTAGGTTAGATGATTATATAGGGGATCCAAGACATCAAACATCATCACACTATCCTAAACTTAAAGAATTAAAAGAAACATATTTTAATAAATTTACAAACCAACAAAGATATAATTTTTGGGATTATATTAAATTAATCCAATATGTAGACCATACTTTATTTAAAATGATAGAACAGTATGTTCCTGCAAAAGCTAATTTAAAAACAGGTTTATTAATTGAACCCCATTATTTAGAAAGAAATAAATTTGCAAGAGAAATCCCTGTATTTGAACAATTAGAAATAGAAGGGACTTTAAAACATACAGATCAATATCCTGATGGTCTTGGAATTCATGATAAAGAAAGAGCCCATGATTATAGAATAACTAGTGGAGTAAATGGAGCAGGACATCATTTTAGTGATGGAACTGCTAAAAATTATCCAAGTTCAGATGGTAGTCAAATGTCAACTACAGGACATTGGGACTCTATTGAATCCCACCAAGTCCATTCATATGAATACCCATCAGGATCTAGAATAACAGGTTTATTCCCGACTCAAATAACTTGTTCTATAAACATTAGTGATTTAGAGTATGAAAACATATTTACACCTATGGGATTTGCAACTGGATCTGCTAGAATGTTTACAAGTAAAAGTAAGGAATATGGAAAATTCCACTCTACTTATATAACTTTGTGGGATAATTCAGCTCCATTACAAGGTAATTTTGTACATGCAAAACCTAGTAGAATATGGTGGTTAGGTCAAAAACCAACTATAGGAAACCCTCCTATAGGCATACAACAATATAATATATCTCGTAATCTTTATCATAACCTAACAAGAGATGTTAGACCCGCTACTAGAGAAGCAATTCAATCTATAGAATTTAGAAGAAGAAGATTAATAGAACCTAAATCTTCAACAATAAAAAGACGTAGACTTTAATTAGGGTATATATGTATATAAGACATTAAATTATGGCTAAAACAAATCAAAAAGTAAATAATCAAAAAATACATCAAGGTTCTAACTATCATGGACCTTTAGGATTCCCTGTTTTTAAAATAAGTGAAAGTCTTGAATTTCTTCCTGTAGAATTTGATGATTCTTTAACTACATCTTTTGGGTGGGAAAACCCAAGACATTCCGGATGTAAAACAGAAGCATTATATTATAACCAATTTACAACAGCATCAGAGAATGGTAGACTTAGAGCAGGACCTCAAAGAAGTACAATGCCCACAGTTAATAGTTTAGGAGTACCAAGAGCAAACTATGAAGGAGATGATTCATATGGGGGTCTTCCTGTAATAGAAAACTCATCAACCGTTATATTTTATGGAACTAATGTAATTGGTTATTTAGAAGATAACTTATATGAAACCCCAGGGCCAGATTTTTCTTACCTAAAGATAGATAGGGCTTATGTCTTTAATGTAAATAATGGAACTCATTATGTAGTAGAAGCAAACGTCTTTCCTCAAACAGAATTTTCAAGAATATTTACTCAAAACTTTAAATGGTCGGATAATTTTGAAATAAAAGTTTTAGATAAATCAACCCAAACTAATTTAAAACCCTCATATGGAGTTCATTATAATAGAGGTTTATTTTCTTTATGTGGTACTTATACAACTTCTTCTGGAAGGTTGGGTTTAGGGGGTTCCCCCGATGGAGGAGCAGAACATCAGTTTGATGAAACATTAGTCTTTACTAAAAGAATTCAATGGAATCATTCTAAACTTTATCCTCAAAAATATTATGGTTATCAACCCGTAAATCTTACACAAGAAACACAAAACAT
>Ga0209337_1002329_pt1 | contig 13814 bp, 14 predicted proteins | sample LinPmetageLP53_FD_184044 | JGI IMG/M metagenome (GOLD analysis project Ga0209337, IMG submission 184044) | Marine viral communities from the Pacific Ocean - LP-53 (SPAdes) (version 2) | ecosystem: Environmental > Aquatic > Marine > Oceanic | place: Pacific Ocean | collected 2010-02-08
CTCGTGTCTTAAAAAGTGACTGTTTAGACCTACCTGAGAAGGTTTATACGAAGCGCTCTGTGTCATTGACCAGCGAACAGGTAAAAGCTTACACAGAGATGAAAAAAGCGGCAATAACGTTCTTTGAAGAAAATGTGATGACTGCAGCCTCTGTTTTGACACAAATGATACGATTACATCAAATTATCTGTGGTCATGTCAAAACTGATGACGGTGAAGTGAAATCTATTAAGAGTAACCGCATAAAAGAATTATTAGAAGTGTTAGAAGAAACAAATGGTAAGGTTATTATATGGGCCGTGTACCGTTATGACATACAAGAGATAGAAAAAACGTTAGGAGAGAAATATGGTAAAGAAAGTGTGGCGACGTATTACGGGGATACAAAAGATAATTTACGTCAGTCTATTGTTGACAGGTTTATGGATGCTGATGATGATCTTCGATTTTTTGTGGGAAATCCCAAGACAGGAGGTTATGGCCTTACTCTTACTTCTTCTCACACTGTTGTGTATTACTCTAACGATTACTCATTAGAAGTAAGGTTACAATCAGAAGACCGAGCGCATAGAATAGGACAAACCAATAAAGTGACATATGTAGATTTAATAGCGGATCATACTATAGATGAGAAGATTGTGAAAGCATTGAATGCTAAAATAGATTTAGCCAGTCAGGTTATGGGTGAAGATCCTAAAAAAATTCTATTCGGATAATGCTCTTTCGAGCAACACTTCGAGTCTTATTACTCGTTCTTTTATCTCTGGGATGTCTTGTATTATTATCATCTCTAATTGTGTTTGTTTTGTTTCAAGGGCTGATACTTTTTGTGACATCATTCCATAAACACTTCCAGCGCTTATTAAAATCATGGCGAACCAAACGGCGTTTCTTAAATTAAAATCCCGTTCCATACGAACCTCTGCTTTGATTTTCAAATTGTAAATTTTTCATAATACGATCATCGATGTTATCACTTGCAGATAATGATTCCGTATTTAAATTTTGATTAGGAAAAGAACTCATGTAGCCACCGTTAGCTCTGTTGACAGTGCCATCATTCATTTTAGTAATTAAATCATTTTCTGTTTTATAAAAAGAATCGTAAGGCATACTCATTATATCTTCTTCAGAAAATGTTTCTAAACCAGGTAATTGATTGGTAGCAAATATTTCTCTGCCTCCGTAATTTTGATTGCCAGGAAAATTAAATATACGAGAAAAGGCTTCTAGGTCTTCTACTGGTAAATTCATATTTATATCTTGTTGTTGAGGATATGGAATATCTTGTTGCTCAAACACACTTTCAGGAAGATTTCGTATACCTTGTGAAGCGGGGTCCGTGGTTGTGTTGCCGTCAAACAAGTCTTTAATACCGTTAACTGTTCCTGAAAATTCATTTAAAAAAGTATCTTTGATACCTGATCCTACACTTTGTGCCTTATTTTTACCTTTATTAAGAAGACCTGCTATTCCTTTTAATGCTCCCATGCCAGGAATTAAATTAGCTAATTTACCCACCATAGCACCACTAGAAAAAGGAAAAGCTTTTTGCATTGCTGCGGGATTAGATTTATGTAGCCCTTGCATAAACTTTGCGTAGTCTTGTGGACTTTCTCCTTTTAATCTTGCTGCTCCATCTTTAAAATCACTTCTATTAATAGTTCCTTTATTAGCCATTCGTTGAATAGATCCTCTATTCATTTCAGCTTGTTGCTGTTCAAAAGCACTTTTTTGTTGCGCTCTATAACCTTGATTTGCTCTATAATCATCTCGAGCATTACCACTGTTTACTTTTTTAATAGAGTTATTACTGGGCTTGTTGTAGCCTTGAGGTCTATAACCACCTCCATCTTTTTGAACAATTTTATTGCCTATTTTAATAGCCATTAATTTCTACCTGCTAAAATTGCTGCATCTGTATCACCTCTGATAAGAGCTGCTTGTTGATCTGGATTAAGGTTACTTCTGTCTGATACGTTTACAGATTCTCTTTCCATACTAAAATCACTACCTGCAGGTCCACCTTCTGTTTGTAATACTTCTTGAGCATTAACTAAAAAAGGATTGCTACGAGGAGCTTGTACTGATTGATCTATCATTTCATTGACAGCTTCTTGGTTTTCTTCTTTAAATCCGTAGATGCTAGCTGGTGTACTATCAACCATACCATTTTCCATTATAGCACCTTCTAATAAAACTCTATCAGGAGCTTGTTGGTCTACAGTTTCGTATGCAAGAATGTCTCCTTGTCTATCGTACTTAGGTCTGCTCATGCTTGCTTGACCCATGTTAGGTGAACCATTTGTTCCAAGAATAACATAGTCTAATAATTCAATATCACTTAAACCTTCTAAACCACCACCTAGTTCTCCAGCGTTTGCTTTTTTAATTAAATTGTTAAAATAATTTACTGTTCGTAAATCGTTATTCATAGATGATTGACCAGGTTGTCTTTGTAACATTGGTCTATCTACACCACCTTGAGATATACTTACATCAGGCATTTCTGTAATAGCACCATCATTATCTAAAATAGTATAATAAGATTCTGTTGCTCTGATTGTATTAATTAAATTAGCTCGTTGTAATGCTTTTTCTGTTCCTTCACCCATAACTGTTTTAATTTTATTAAGTTGAACAGGATTACCTAAAAATTTTGAAAATCTATTACTAAATAAAACCAACCCTGCTGTTGCTAATGGGCTTGTAACAACGCCGCCTATAACAAAAGCATTTGCAATTGATTTAACACCACCTAAAACACCACGACGTTTAACGAAGTCTGATACATCACTAATATCAAAACTGTTTACCAAAGAAGCAATATCTAATGTTTCTTCTAAATCTTTATAAGCTTTTTGTCCGTTCTGTCCCATAGAATCAAACATAGCAATAACAGCTTCTCTACTTGTTCTGTCTTGTATTTTACTACCTTGTTCAATTGGAATCATTCCTAATTGTTTTCTAAGGTTGTCAACGTTAAATACAGGAACAAATTCACTATCATGAATCTGACCGCCTGCACCTGATACTTTTGTAGAACCTCCGCCTGGAACGTTTCCTTGCACGCCCATACGAGCAGAAGATTGATTTCTTTTAAAAGGTGTTTCAATAATTTCAGTATTTTGACCTATAATTTTATTAAGATATGTAGAAGCAAGATTAGCAAAATTCTTTTTACCAAGCTGTTCTTGTATTTCTTTTATAGCCATCGGTGACATTGCCGTAGCTTCTGTCATAACACGATTAAAAATTTGATCTGGCATTAAGCTACCTGGTTTAAATGGTGCTCCTGGTGCAAAAATATTCCTATTTACTTGTCCAGCAGCTTTACCAAGTCCTCTTTGCCCTGCATTAAATCCAAACATTTCTATATTGTTCATGTAGAATTCATTAGCATCACGAAGAGCTTTTATAGAACTTTGTGCAATTATCTCATTTGGTCCTGTAAGTTTTTTCCAACTTTTATAATCATTAAGACCATGTTCTAAATTATCTTTTAAATAAGCTAGTGTACCTTGAGGATCAATACCTACTTGAGACATTGCTCCATCACCTTTACCACCAAATCCTCTGATAGCTCCGTTTAATTGCGCTTGTAATTGTCTAAATTGTTTTAATGTTATATGATCAGGCACTGATCCGAGAGCCGTGAGCAGTTTCATGCCTGCCGTTGGATCTCCAACTTTAAGCATGTTAAATAACTGACTTGTATTATTAATCCATGTTCCGTCTGGAGCACTTGCTCCTAAACGTATATCTCCACCATCAATACTTTTAGCAAAAGAGTTTGTCCATTTTTTTAAAGTAGCTGTAGGAATAAACGCTTCGTCTATTTTTGATGCTTGGTTAAAAAAACTATTATACATAATAGCATTGGTCGCTCTAAATTTACTAACATTCTTAGAGAAAGCGTCAAACGCTTCTTTACCAGCCCATTGCATTCCTCTTAATGTTGTCATACCAGGAGACAAGGTACCCATAATATCTTGAATACGTTGATTGATAGCCACACGAGCTTCTGCTTGTGATTGTCTAAGAGGGCCACCTACTGCTGGAAATACACCAATAATTTTTGAATAGGCTTTTACCCAATCTGCTTCACTGGCTGCTACTTTACTTATAGGAATATTTTGTCTGGCTGCTTTTTCAACTGCTTCAACTGATATGTTAGATCTAAAACCTAAAGGATAGTTAATAGCATATTTTTTTATACCACTTGCAATTGGTCCGAGGCCAGCGGCTCCCATTCCTATCATCATTTCTAATTCAGCGTCACGTAATGCTCCTTTTTGCATTTCACTAATACTAGCAGAGTCCTGTCCTTGCGTGTAAGCATACATTTTATTTAGTAAAGAGTAAGCGCTATCAGCTGCATAGGATACTGGTCCTGCACTAGCCCCAGCAACAGCCATTTGTTTTGCTGTGCCAAACTTACCTTCTCCAAATTCTGCTAACCAATTATAAAACTTAGGCATAAATCTAAGTTTACCTGGCTGTTTCATTTTTAATCTTTTAGCTTCCATCATTTTAGACATTAAATATGTGTCTGCTCCAATGATGGCACTAATTCTTGTTAACTGACGAGGATCTTCGGGCATTAACTTACGAGCTGTTTTACCCATATCATTAGCAAAATCACCCATTGTATAAGGATCAAAACCTGGTAGCAACGTTCCCATGCTATCGTTAAATCTGTATTCTTGTTTACCACCTTTATATACGCCAACAGCAGCATCAAAACCTATTGGATCTATTCGTCGTTGCTCTGCTAGCTCTCCAGCTTTTTGTAATTTTCTTGCATTAATAATAGCATCAGGTGGATTAAACTGTGCCATATAATCAATAAGTTTAGGAGGCATTTCACCGTAATCAACATCTAATTGATTACTTGCGCCATCTAATAAATATTGCATGTATACTTTTTTTTCTCTTTCGTTACGAGGAAAGTATGAATCATCATATTCTTGACCATCGTCACCTTGTGCGTATTTTGGTACTTCAAATACCAATGGTTCAGGTAAACCGTAGTCTGCTAAATTTAAAGTTTTTCTAATTGTATCAGCCATTATTTTCTAGCCTTTCCATATCCTCGTGTTGCAATTCTACCTGCTAATCCGCCTTTAGATAATTTATTAAGTTCTGCCATCATTCTTTTTTTTCTTTCCGCACGAGTTTCTTTTTTAAAATCTTCTTTACTAATACCTAGTATGTCAGTTTGTCTTTGTTTTGCTGCAGCTCTTTGTTTTTTAAATTCTTCTGCAGACACTTTTTTTCCATTGTAAAAATAAGTAGTAACACCATCGAGTGTTTTTTTTCTAAAAGAATTTACATCAGACATTATTTTAACAACGTATTTTTCTCAGGAGCGGATCCTTGGTTTGGTAGTGAGTAGTCTCTAAACGATTTAAAGCCACCTATTATTGTTTCTATTTCGTCATCATCAAATCCTAATAGTTTTAATTGTTCTCTGTTGTTATATATAATTGGTAAAGCCTTACCACCTGCAATACGTTGAAGCATAAATCCTCTAAGAAGTTTTTGATCTGTTTCATTACCTGCTGTACCATAAAACAAACCAACTGTTTCAAACTGACTTTTTGCTGCTGCTTTTAATTCGTTAATAACAAAATCTAATTTAGTTGTAACACCTTTAGATGATTCACCATAAAGGTTTAACGTAGCTGCTGCTCTTTCAATATCGTCTTTGTTTAATCGACCTGATGCTTTACGTGCTCTTGCTAGTGCATAAATGATTGCAGTAGAAGCGGCTTCGTTAAGAGGTAAATCTTTTTGAAACTGCATTAATCCAAATAAATCATCTGCTTCTTGTCCACCTAATTTCATACCACTAGGTAATGTAATCTCATCTTTACCGTTTGCTCTTGCTTCTTGTAAGTTAGCAAAATCATTTTTCATTATTTCGTAAGCAATGTTTGTAGCATTTTTTAAATTAGTTGCTGTTTGATCGTCAAATATTTTTACATCAGCTCCATTAATATTAACAGTAGCTCCTTTACCGTCTTCTGTAATTAAATCTGTTGGTAAAAGTAATTGTCCTGACTTAGGCATAAAAGATTGATTAAAGTTTTTATCATTTTTTAATTTTTCTCTTACGTCATCATTAAAGAAACTTGTTCTAAAGTCTTTTACAATTTGTAATTTGTCTTGTGACCAGCTTAAAAATGCTCCTGTAAATCCTGCAAACTCTGGATTCATTACAAGACTGTTTTGTACGTTAAGAGCCATGTCAATAACTCGGTCGTAGTTATCAATCTCGTTTTTAATTTCAATAAACTTGTTAGGGCTTGTAAGTTTTGTACCACCTTTAGAAGCTGTGTCAGATGTTGGGTCTGTTGACGTAGGATTAGTGTAACCAAGAAGTTTATAGTTGACCATAACTGGAAAACCATTTTTATCTACAGCAGTTGGATGTTGTACAAACAATTTATCATCTTGATACATTCCAATTATAGGACCTACTAAGCCACCGTCTTCTCCTTCAAACACATAGTCATCTACTTCTGTATTATACTTATCTCTAAACTCATCTTTCATAATCTCAAACTGTGTAGAGTTATGTTCATTTGCAATTTTTGCTTCTGACTTAGCTAAGTCTAAATTAGAATCATATATTTTTTCTATTAAACTTTTTTCGTTTTGTTCGTTCTGCAAAAATATTTGTGATGCTAAATTTAATCGTGTTGCTTCTTCTTCTTTTTGTGCATTAAAAACAGCCGTACGTCTTTCTTTTGCATCTTTTCTTTTTGCACCTTGTATGCCAGCTAAATCTGTTGTTAACTGTTTACCTGCATTAGCTATTACAGCCCCCATCTGTCCACCTATTGTAGGTTGCATTAGGTTTAATCCAAAATTAGCAAGTGCTAATCTTCTCTCTGTTTTATAATCTTCTTTTGGATACAGTTCATTCAATTCTTCTGCTGTTGTTTGAGGTGCATATTCATCTAAAAAAGATTCTAATTCTTCATCAGTTGTAGTTACACTTTCTTTTTGTTGTTCTGTTAACGTAGGCATTGCCTCGTCAGCAGTCATAAAGTCTGATGCTGTATACGTAGTGTTATATTTGTTATGTAATTTCATCAGCCCTTGAATCATTTCATCATTGCTAACCATTGTCTGATCAATAGGTACACCTCCTATTGTTAAGTCTTTGTCATTATTATTAATTGCTGCTGCTTCTGCGGCCAACGAATCATTCATGCTGTCTAAATCTAAATCATCAACAGATAAAGTATCAGCACTTACTGCTGTAGGAATAGGACCTCCCGCTGGAGATTGTGATCCACCAAACGAATCAAATTCGTAAAGATCGGATAGCCCGTTAGCCATTTTTAATTTCCTGTCATTCCACCATACGCTTGCATACCCGTAATACCAGCACCAATAGCACCGAGTAATGGGTTAGTATATGGTTGAGGAGTTTGCTGCATTGTTTGTGACATACTAGGAGTACGAGATAAAATATCTGACATAAAGCCAAGTCGTTGATAAGGCTCTCTTGCTCTTTCTTGATTAAATCTATACGTCTCATCAGCCATTTGTTGACCTCTTTGTCGTCTAATACCACCAATATTAAGTAAAGATCCTAAGCCCTGTTGTCCTAACTGTTGCATTTGTGCACCCATATTAGCTTGTTGTGTCCCTAATTGACCGTACTGATTAGCAGCTGCTAATTGATTAGCTTGGTTTTGATTAAAAGTGTTTATTGCGTTGCCTTGAGCTTGTTGAAAGTTTTGTGACATATCTTGAAATATACGTTGAGACGCCATGTCAGCTAAACCTTTTTGAGCTTCTGCTTGCGCAACACCAAATCTACTTCCACCAAAAACACCACCTTGCACTGCATCACCAGACATTTTATTCATTTGTTTTTGGAACTGTTCGTTCATTTGTTCTAACGCTTTGTTAGTAACATTCTGTTGATATTGATTCATAAATCCTGACACGTTTGATGTCGAAGGATCGTATTGTTCTTGAGCTGCTTGAAGAGGAGCAATACCTTGCCCTATAGTATTCATTCCTGTATCTAAATACTGTTTGTAAGCAGGGTCTCCTGTGCTCATTCCTGTTGCAGGATCAATACCCATTTGACCAGCACCAAAGTTAAATGCTGCTTTTTCGGCCATATCAAAATCAGCTATACCTCTTTTTTCAGAAGGCATTGGTTGATCGCCACGTTTAAAAGTAGATTCTAATAAACGACGTCTATAGTCTTCTAAGAAAGGAGCTTCTCTTTGACCTGTATATGTTATGTTTGGACTAGCCATTATCTCATTCCTTTCGGGCTTCTGTTTGATTGAGGATCTAATTTATTCATCATGTTATACATTGCTCCAGGTCCACCTGCATTGTCAACTGCTTTCGCTGTAAACACAAACTCACCGTCACTTAGCATTGCTGGTATCTTATCTTCTTTTGGTCCACCAGGACCATTAATCATACCGTTTTTTCTTGGAAAGTTTTTATGAGGATTACCTCCTGAAGCTAAATTAACTATACCACCCATTGCTAAAGGTGTTAAACCTTTTTCTGCGTCAGGGGTGTAGTTAGAATAAATACCGTCTCCTGTAATTTGATCATAGTATTGTCCGTCAGCAGAATTATAAAACATTTTTTCTACTAACGTGTCAGTGTAATCACCTGTGCCATACCGTGAATCGTATCGTTTATCAACTGCTGTCATTGGATTTGTATCTACTGGTTCAGGCTTGTCACCTTTGTAAGCCATGTAACTTCCAATCGCTGGAAGTAAAGCTGATGCTATACCACCTAAAGCTGTTCCTGATCCATCAGGGTTAATAAACTTACTACCTAAACCTTTTGCTAAATTAAATCCTTTTTGTCCAAGACCTAAAATACCTGATCCTTGTACAGCTGGTACGTTTGCACCTGCTGCTTTCATTGCTGGGGCTGCAAAGTTACCAAATAAACCTTTTAACATAGAACCTATGCCACCACCTGCTGCGGCTCCTGAGCCTCCCATTAAACCTGGAATTAAACTTGCTCCACCTAATCCTAATGCTGCAATACCCGCAATCGGGGCTGCTTTTTTTGCTACGTCTCTGACTTTTCTAAAAAACTTCTTAAACATGTACTCCTTGGCAATTCATGATATTGTCTGATTTTGCAAGGAAGGTTAACCTTGATGTATTAAACCTATTTTATTCTATATTTATAGGCATATTTGTTGTAATGTGCAATGAGAAATATGAACTTTGACATAAAGAAAGTGCCAATGGTCCGTGTGACGTGGCTCGATGCCCGTGATACAGAAACAGGTTGGCTAGATATAAAGGACGTTATAGGCGCTCCTTTGGCTACATGTCAAGAAGTTGGGTGGATGGTACACAATAATGATAAAAAAATAATCATTATGCGCTCTTATAGTAAAGATAAAGAAGAAATATCTGGCGGCGGTGCTATAGCAATACCTAAAGGTTGGATAACAAAAATAGAATATTTAGAGGTAAGTTATGGAGAAAGAAGCAACAATCAATAGTTTATTTGGCGAAACTATTTACTACGCAAACATTGTAAACGACGACAAAGATACAGCAAAGCACGTTGAATCTTTTGTTAAAGAGAAACCTGGTAGAACAGCAGCAACGACTGATGTTAAAGGTAATACGATGTTTACGGATTTAGAAGAAGCTAAAGATAATTTACACAAAGATAAAAAATACAGTAATTTATTTAAAGAAATAGCAACAAACATTAACGCTTTTTTAAAAGCAAAAGGTTACAGTAAAGATAAGTTTGATGTTCACATTACAAAGTCATGGGCTACGTACACCGTAAAAGATCAACATATTGCTAGTCATAAACACACCGCTAGTCACTTTAGTTTTGTCTATTACGTACGCAATAATGACATGGGTAACATACGATTTGAAAAAGAATTAGCATCACAGACAGGTTTGTTTATTCCACCGACCGACCAGTACATTGTTGATTGGAATCAGTTTAATTTTTCTAGTTATATTTTTCCTGTGAAGACAGGTAACTTTGTTATCTTTCCTAGTGGGTTATTACATTACACCGAAGTAAATACAAAAGAAGAAGCTAGGATAAGTATAAGCGGTGATATTTTACTTACAATGAAACCAGGTGTAAAGACAGAACACTGTATACCTCATCCAAGTGGTTGGGACACTATTTCAAATAAGTTGTCAAGAAAACAATTATAAAAAGAATACTTGATAATAATGACAGACGTGTTTAAATTAGATCTCACCCCAAAATTACAAATCAGGAGATATTATGGATAATCAAGAAGTATTGAAAGCTTTAGCTGTCCTCGCTGACAAGGTGAGCCGCTATCATGAACGTTTATTAGCAGTAGAAAGAGATCACAAAAGACACACAGACGGATGTTCGTGTCAATCTAAACCTCCTACTATGGGTAGACCTTTAACAGAAGATGAACGAATTTTTGTTCAAGAGAACATGGCAAAGCAACGAGCTGCTGCTATGGGTTCTTAGTCTTTCCAAATACATCAGGTAACTTAGTCACTTTAATTTGAACATTAGTTTCTACATCATCGGATGTAGTAGCTGTGTTTGGATTAGCTACATCTAATTTAGCTTCGTCTTCTGATTCGTAATCAGCCCCTGTACTTTTATTTTTTACCTCAACGTGAACTTCTGGTTGTATAATAGGAATTTCTTGTCCTTCTATTACTTGCTTACCTATTTCTTTTGAGTCTTGTACTTTCTTAAATGCCATTAATTTATCTCCATTAAGCTTACTAATATTTTTACCGCACCTGTTAATTTAATTTGATCAGCTTGTTCTAATACAATAGGTTGCGTTAACACTTCGTTTTCTGCACCGTCAGCTAAACTTTCTTTAAACAACTCTATTTCTAAATTACTGTTACTACTATCTAACATAGTTACTGTTGTTACAATAGCTCCGCCTGACTGATTAGATAAACGAATACTTTTAACTAAAGCAGTTGTTGGTGGTACAGGAGGTTGCGAGTTTTGATTTGCTGTCGGAACAGTGTAAATAGTTCCTGTTGCACTACCTGATCTACTTATAAATAAATCAGCCAAGGAACCACGTCCTTGCTGTCGATTCGTCTTTTATATCTTGTTGATAGCCAAAGTTTAATTGTTGTACTATCTGCTCTAACAATCTTGTTAATATATCAATTATAGTAGGTTGATATGTAGGTGTTGCTTGAGGAAATCGTGTCGTTGTAATCTTAGCCATTATCTGCCTCCATCTGGTTGTACATCTAATCGAAGTGTACCATATCTCCATTTATCACCAACAGCGTCACTGTCAATACGAACATTTGCTTGTCTTCCTCTACCCCGTAAATCAAATTTTTCTGTTGTAGGAACTACAGTTCTTACAACGGTTTGACTGTTTGTTGCATTTGGATATGTTTTAAATTTTAATGTTACATCAACAGAGCCTGTAAGATCTTTAAAGTTTGGTATACCTCTTCCTATATGTAAGAAAGGTTGACCATCAGCAATATCAAAATCACCTGACTCAATAAATGCTGTAATAGGTAATGTTACATTATCATCACCTGTTTCGTGTTGAAATAATGTTGTGGCTCCTGCTGTTAAACCATTAATAACATTGTTGTTTGCAATTGCTGTTGTTGAATATTCTGTAGCATATGGTTTTTGATACACGCCATAATCTTGCCATGTTGTTCTAGCTAAAGATCCTGTTGACCAACAATCTTCTAAATAGTTATAGGTAACATATCTATCAATTTGTGTAGCATCATTAGAGGTATAGAACCACGTTACTTCATTAAACTCTGAGTTAACAGCAGCAAAAGTTTCTGGTTGGTTTGTAATACTAAAGTCTTCAAAAACATAATCTTGTACACTGCAAGGCATTTTAGATATAGCACCGTCAAACTTATAAAAAGAATTCTGTGACATCCAAAAGGCAGTACCATTTACATCTACTGCTGAGTGTAAAGATACAGCTCCACAGTTTGCTCCTATTTGTGTTAAGTTAAATGTAAAAGGTGCGCCGACAAATTGTAATGCATTTAAACTTGTATCAGTCCAAACTAATACAGCGTTACGTGATCGTACAGCCGTTATAATTTTTGATCCGTCTTGTATTCTAAAAGAACCTGCTGTGTTTGTTGCTGTTGGTGACCATGTGTTATAATCTTCTTGCGAAGAAAAACGTAAAAACAAATCATCTTTAGATGTTGATGTTCCAATAACTGTTTCTGTTCCAAATAAAAACACATGTCTATCAGGCATTGATACTAAATTAAATCGTGAAATAGTAGGTGCACTAGATACTATTGCGGCAGGCGTTCCTACACCAACCGATGTGTCCCATCTAAATGTTCCGCCATTACTTACAGTAGCTAATAAGTCTTCACCAAAAGTATCAAAAGACCAGTTACGTCCTTCGATAGTAACGTTAGACGTAGAACGAGGCGTGCCCCATGCTTCTTTACCCCACTGATAAGTACCCCAACCATAACCATATTGTGATACGGCTGTGCCTACAGATATTTGATAGGTTGCTGTCGCTGTCGCTGCAGATGCTCCTGTACTTGTTGCATTAGCTGCGGCTGTAATCGTATACGTATTGCTTGTTGGTATAGTAAGAATTTGATATTCGGCATTTATTGTCGCTGCAGGAATACCGTTAACAGCTCCTGACGTAGATGATATGGTAACAAAATCTCCTATACTTGCTCCGTGACTTGGATCGGTAACGGTAACTGTTGGCGAATTATTAGTTGTACTAAATCCTGTAATTGATCCTGTAGCTCTAATAGGTGTAATGTCATAGGCTACACCCTCTGTATAAATATATAATTTTCTATCTGTTCCGATGGCCGTGTACCGTACACCGTTAAGATCTGTCCATGCGTGCATGTCTCGTGCAACGCCAACTAAAGTTGTTGTAATTAATTTTAACCATCCACCAATCTTCTCTGGTAGACCGTACCGAAAACGTACAAAATCAGAATCAGTCCAACGTCCTGCCGCACCGTACTCTGTATCTTGTTTGTCTATCCCTGGGGCAAAAGCTATTTTAGTAAGAGGCATTATGCAATCCTTATAAATCTAAATTTAATTTCACCATCACCGCCAGAGTTACCTCCAGATTCTTTTCCTCCGCCACCAGCGCCTGATCCTTGGTCTCCTGCTGAACCGCCACTACCAGAACCACCACCAGAACCACCAGCTACATTTCCATTATAGGAAGCTGCTCCATTAGCGCCACCTATATTACAGTTATCACCATTACACTTTGGATCTAAACTAGGACCACCTGTAGGTAATCCTTCCGCACCATTTCCACCAGCATTAAAACTTCCTGCTTCACCTGTATTAAAACTTGTAATATTAATACCATCAGCAGTTGTACCTGAAGATAAAGATGATCCTAAAGTAGCTGTTCCTGCCTGTCCTGATGTTTGCGTTGCCAAAGGTCCTTGAACGCCACCATTTGCAACAGATGACCCTGTTCCACCACCTAAAGAAAAAATAGCACCTGTATTGGCACCTGTTAGACTTGTTGTCTGACCTGTACCTGCATTACCATTGTAATTATCTCCACCAGCAGAACCATTAGCCCCACCTGTTCCTACTACAGCAGTTAACTGTTCACCACCTACTACTGTATATACTCGGTCAGAAATAAAAGCTCCTGATCCACCACCACGACCACCTTGTTCTCCTCCACCTTTATCATAACCTAGACCGTTCATTGATCCACCACCGCCACCTACAGCTTGCTGTATGTGAATAGCATTAGCGTTTGCTGGAACGTTAAAGTTTGT